>Ga0105104_10000314_pt1 | contig 36429 bp, 24 predicted proteins | sample PPLLaktember2015_3_FD_87034 | JGI IMG/M metagenome (GOLD analysis project Ga0105104, IMG submission 87034) | Freshwater sediment microbial communities from Prairie Pothole Lake near Jamestown, North Dakota, USA - PPLs Lake P7 Core (6) Depth... | ecosystem: Environmental > Aquatic > Freshwater >... | reverse complement strand
CTCCTCGCGGCTACCGACCCGGTAGCGCTCGATTACGTCGCCTGGCAGCTGATCGAGAAGAAACGCGCCGAAAACCGGATCAAATCCCTGGCCGAGGTCGGCCGCAATCCTTCCTACATCCTGACCGCCGCCGATGCCAGCCATCGGATCGGGATCGCGGATCCCGCCCGGATCGATGTGGTCCGGCTGACCGGCTGACACCGATTGCGGATTGCGGATTGCGGATTGCGGAATAAAAAGAGGCCGCAGGCGAACCTCTAAACAATTGGAACTATTCGAGTAACAACCGGACAGTACTGATCCGAAATCCGCAATCGGGTCAGCTCGTCAGCAGGTCAGCTGATCAGCAGGTCAGCCGGGTCAGCCGGTGGTATAATCCCGCCCCGGAGTTGGAACGTGAAATCGATGTCCCGCCGTGATCTCTTTGCGGGCGCTTCAGGCTGTCTTTTGGCCTCCGGCGTCCGGCCTGCCCCAGCCCCTGAAAGCCGCCTGTCTCGCGTTGAAGCGAAGTTCTACGAGAAGCTGCCCAACAAGAAGATCAAGTGTGTCCTTTGCCCGCGCGAATGTGTCATCGACGATCGGGAGCGGGGCTTCTGCGGAGTCCGCGAGAACCGGGAGGGCACCTACTACACGCTGGTCCACTCGCGGCCCTGCACGTTTCACGTAGACCCGATCGAGAAGAAGCCGTTCTTCCATTTTCTTCCGGGGACCCTCAGCTTTTCGCTCGCCACGGCGGGCTGTAACGTCAACTGCAAGTTCTGCCAGAACTGGCAGATCTCGCAGGTTAGACCGGAGCAGGTGCGAAGCGTTGACCTGCCACCGTCGCGTGTCGCGTCAACCGCCTCCGAGTACTCGTGCCGATCGGTCTCGTATACCTACAGCGAACCGGTCGTCTTTTACGAATACATGATCGATTCCGCCCAGGCGACCCGACGACTGGGCATCCGCAATGCCGTCGTAACCAACGGCTTCATTCAGCCGGAACCGCTCAGCAAGCTCTGTGAGCAGGTGGATGCAATCAAGGTGGACCTGAAGAGCTTCTCCGAAAGATTCTATCGCGAGGTGGTTAACGGAGAGCTCAAACCGGTCCTGGAGAACCTCGTCAGAGTTCGAAAGGCAGGCACCTGGCTGGAAATCGTCTATCTCATCATCCCGACACTCAACGACGGCGATTCCGAATTCCGAAATCTGTCGAAGTGGCTGAAAAGGGAACTCGGGACCGATGTACCCATCCACTTCACCCGTTTCCATCCCGAGTACCTGCTCAAGAACTTGACACCGACGCCCACGGCGCGCCTCGAGAGCGCCCACGCTATCGCCAAGGCCGAGGGACTGCGTTACGTCTACCTTGGTAATCTGCCGGGCCACCCGGCGGAAAACACCTTCTGCCCGTCTTGTCGAAGGGTCGTCGTCGAAAGAACCGGATTTGTCACCCGGAAGCTCGAACTCAAAGCCGGCAGGTGCCCCGGCTGCCAGTTTGCGATTCCGGGAATCTGGGGCTAGCCTCTATGTTGAACCCGAAGAACCTGCTCGTTGCCTTTCTACTGCTCACCTGTTGCGCCGGAGCGGGCGCCAAATCCCGCCAGCCTGCCATGGCCGGTGGTTTCTACCCGGCAGAACCGGACAGGCTTCGGACAATGGTCAATGGATACATCGAAGGGGCAACGGTGCCGAAAATCAACGGGCGGGTGCTCGCCGTCATAGCTCCTCACGCAGGATACGTCTACTCAGGTTCCGTCGCGGGTCACGCCTATTCGATTCTCAGAAACAGGAAGATCAGGCGCGTCATTGTGATTTCGCCCTGCCACGTCGATGCGTTCGCGGGGGCGGCCGTGTATGACGGAGACGAATATCTGACTCCGCTGGGCGTCATCCGGGTCGACAGGGCATTCGGCGAAGCACTCGTTAAGCGAAACACCAGGCTGGCGCTCTCCAGCCGTGGGCACGAAACGCGAACTGCCGAAGGCCGCGGGGAACACGCGCTCGAGGTGCAGCTGCCATTCCTTCAGCAGGCGCTGGGGGATTTCAAACTGGTCCCGATCATCATGGGGGAGAGCAGTTACTCGACCTGTCGGGCGCTTGGTCGTGCTCTGGCGCGCACCATCCAGGACCAGGAAACAGTGATCGTGGCCAGCTCCGATCTGTCGCATTTTCATCCATACGACGAAGCAACCCGACTCGACTCGTATCTCCTGGGTGCTTTGCGCGACTACGACTATTTCAGTCTCCATCGCAATCTGGAGGCCCGCGTCTGGGAGGCGTGCGGAGGCGGCCCGATCGTTGCAACGATGATCGCCTGCGAACAGCTCGGCGCTTGCCAGGCGAGAGTGCTCGCAAAGGCAAACTCGGGTGACGTCATAACGGGCGATCGGAAGAGCGTGGTTGGTTACGCGGCCGCGGCGTTCGTGCAAAGTGACGAAGCATCGTCGCAGGCTCGCGAGTACCAACTGGAGAGCCAGGAGAAGACACGACTACTCCAAATCGCACGGCAATCCGCCGAAGCGGCGGTCAAAGGCGCGAGCTTTCCGATTCAGTCGCACGGCATGGTGCCGCTCTCCGAACCACGCGGGGCCTTTGTCACGCTCACCATCCGAGGACAGCTGCGCGGATGCATCGGGTACACGTCTCCGATCCAACCCCTGGGAGACACGGTCCGGACCGCCGCGATGCACGCTGCTCTGCACGACAACCGCTTTTCGCCTGTCTCACGCGAGGAACTGCCTCTACTGGATTACGAAGTGTCGGTCCTTTCTCCCGTTCGCCTTGTCAAGGACCCGGCTCTCGTCCGGGTCGGCCGGGACGGACTCGTCATCAGGCGGGGCGAGCACGAGGGGTTACTGCTTCCGCAGGTAGCCAGCGAGCGCGGCTGGGACCGGGAAACCTTCCTCAGGCAGACATGCGTGAAAGCCGGACTCCCGCCGAACGCCTGGCAGGATCCGGAGACCGATATCTTCGGGTTCACCGCACTGGTCTTCGGAGAGAAAACGTTATCCACGAATACCACGAAGGGACACGAATAAAGACCAAGACGCGGACCCGATCGGTTCCTTGCCTTATTCGTGTCCCTTCGTGGTATTCGTGGATAACGTTTTCTCCCAACCGAACCTCCCAGCCAGCATCAACAACGGGCCCGCACCGATGATGGCCAGCACCGCGGATGTTCGTAAGAAGCCGTAGACCGGCACCAGCCAGGCTCCGATCGCGAGTGCCCCCAGGCTGGCGCCGGAGAGGTCAATGGCATAGAGGAGTCCGGTGTTCCTCTCCTTGCCCGGCGTGAGATAGAGCCGATTCACATACGGGAAATGAAATCCTCCGAGCAGACCCGTCATCAGCGAAGTCAACGGAAAGAACAGGTACAGCAGGCGGGGCGACGAGAGGCTTGGCACCACAGGCAGAAGCAGGCAGAAAACCACCGGCCAGAGCGTCCCAGCCAGCTGCACAAACACGAGTCGCTGCATCGAGACCTTCGTATCCGAAGCGATCAGGCTCCCGGTGCCCATTCCGAGCATGAACGCCGCGACGAGCACCGACATGTGATAGTAGACAGCACCGTGAACGACCTGAAAACCGAGGAACAGGAAAACCTGAAGCCCCATTAGCAGCATCCCCATGGCGGTGCTCGCCGCCCCGAGAGCAATCGGCTTCCGGCGCGAAACCGGAGCCAGCCCGATGAATGCGCAAATGAGCGATACCACGCCTACCGCGCCCAGAAGCACGCGGGCAAATTCGAGCTCGCCGAGGCGCGCCAGGAAATCCCGCACACCAGGGTCAAAGAGCGAAGTCCAGGCGACCATGGCCTTGAAGTAGCCAATGGGCTCGAAATCGCGGTTCGGTGGCGCAGTGCGCTCCGAAAGCAGCGCTCGGAATTCGTCCACGCGGTCCGGCATCAGGCGAAAAGGAAGGTGGGAGGTGTCGACGTAGGCTGTCCCGATGCCGCGGTCGGACAACCGCTTCAACAGCACCTCTGGCTTGTCGCTCAGTGCTCCTTCCGTCTTTGAGGCAAAGAAATGGACAACCGAGCCTGGAAACGCCTTCACGTCCGGGAATACGAGTCTTGCCGTTGTCCACACACAGCGAAGCGAATCCGCCAACTCCTCCCCCACGTAGTTCTCCGAACCAGTGAGCCGGAATCCGAGAACTCCCCCCGGGTTGAGCCGCCGATTGACTTCGTGGAAGAACTCCACCGTGTAGAAACGATTGACCTGCGCCGTCCTCGGATCGGGAAGGTTCAGGACAATCACATCGTATTTCTGCGCCCCGCGCCAATGCCGGATGAAGTCTCGCGGATCCGCCTGATGAACCGCGAATCGCCGATCCGCCTTCAGCCTTCCCCACTCCCCGGCAAAGGCTTCCTCGGTCAATGCGAGCAGGACCGGGTCCAACTCGACGAAGTCCAGCCGGGTAACCGCCGGATGCCTGAGTGCTTCCAGAAGGCTGCCCGGACCTGTCGAACCGACCAGCAGAACTGCACGAGGAGCCGGGTGTTGAAGGAGCGCATTGTGAACCGCCTCTTCAGCCGCCTGCTTGTCCGGGACAGTGAAGACGGGAATCCCGTTGAAGAACGTGGTAGAAGAACCGTCTCGCCCTGCAAGTACCAGATTGCCGTACGGCGAATTGCGCACTTGCCTGATCGACCACCCATTCCAAAAGCGAACCAGGGACCACTGCTCGAGCCACGAAGCCGGGCCCCAGACGAGACCTATCGAGCAAGCCAGCAGGATAAGGCTGGCGAACACTGTCCGTCTCCCTCGAGAAAAGCCAAAGAGCAGAGCCGTCGCAAACCAGATGTGCACGACTCCAACCAGTGACGCTATCTGGAAAGGCGAGAGGAAAGGAAGCAAAAGCGATGCAGCGACCAGGCCGCCGCCGGCCGCACCCAACGCCTCGAATGCATAGACCCTTGAGACTGCATGAGCGGGAGGAACCGACGCCTCGGCAGCAAGGAAACGGCCGCCAAGCGCAAACAGGGATCCCGAAAGGAAACAAACGGGGCCCAGGGACAGGAGGGCGACCCAGACCAGAGAACCGATGTCCAACGTCTCGCCCGGCGTAATACCGGCCAGCCAACGAATGCTCCGGATCGCCAGTATCCCGGTCAAAAACGTGAGCCCGACCCCGACCAGACCGATGCTGATCCAGAGACGCGACGCGAATACAGCAAAGCGGCCGAGTATGAAGCTGCCGGCCCCAGTGCTGAGCATCCAGGCGGCCAGCACGAGCCCGAGGCATATCTCGTTGCCTTCCGCCACGACCAGCAGCTCTCGTGTCAGGACGAGCTGGGCGGCTGTGGCAGAGAAACCGAGCCAAATAAAGAACCACCGTCTCACTGCGGCCAAGTATATTCCGATTGCGGATTGCGGATTTCGGATTGCGAATTTGGGAGTCTGGAGGATCAGGGATGTCAAAGCAGACTCCGAAGTCCGTTCTGTGCAATCCAAAATCGGCAATCCCAAATCCGAAATCCGCAATCGGCAATCCGCAATTTGAGAAATGCGGGGGCTTCGAATACCATAACCTTTTGACTGGCAAATCCCGAAAATCGGTCCACGAAAGATAGCAATGAACCGAAAATACCCGTGGCACAAGGTTGCGCCGATCACCGATCTGAAAGACATGCTGCTGCAGAGCGCGGCAACGTTCGGCAAGCGTGACGCTTTCCTCGTAAAAAAAGGAGAACGCCGGGAGGCAATCAGTTTTGATCGACTGAAGGACCTCGTATTTCAGTTGAGCGCCGCGTTGCAGGGCCTGGGCTCAGGGCCCGGCCAGAAAGTGGCCATCTGTTCGGAAGGGCGCTGGGAGTGGGGTGTCAGCTACCTGGCCACCGCCTGCCTGAATGGCATAAATATCCCGCTTGACAAGGATCTCCGACCGGCGGACATCCGGCATATCCTGGACGAAACGCAGACACCAATCGCGCTGACCTCGGCCAAGTATCTCGATGTTCTACTCGAAGTCCAGGGGCGACTCCCGTGTCTTCGGACAATCGTCTGCTTCGATCTCGAGCAGCCAACGGAAAAGGCGCTTTCTTTCGCCCGGCTGTTGGACAGTGAAGGTGACCTGCTGTCGGAGGGGCGGACAGACGTCGCCGAGCTGAAGATCGACCCGTCCCAACCCGTGTCAATCGTGTACACGTCCGGGACGATGGGAAGCGCCAAGGGAGTCGTCCTCAGTCAGAAGAACCTGGTGTCCAACATGATGGACATGTGCGCCTCCGTCTATATCGATGAAAAAGACACCTTTCTGTCGGTGCTCCCCCTCAATCACACTTACGAGTGCACCTGCGGACTTCTGACCCCAATCTACCGCGGAAGCCGGATCTCGTACTGCGATAACGTTCGCCGTATCGGCGACGAAATGAAGGAGGTGCAGGCAACGGTGCTGCTGGGCGTGCCGTTGCTGTTTCAGGCAATCTCGCGCCGCATCCAGGACGGCATCCGGCAGAAGGGGACACGCAAGTTCAAATTCGCAGTCGCGGTCGCGTCCGTCGCGGACCTGATCGGAGGCGTCAAAGGCAGACGCGCGGTCTTCCACTCGCTCCACGAGCGATTTGGAGGCAGACTGCGCATGCTGATCAGCGGAGGCGCCGCGAGCGATCCCGAAGTGGCGCAGCTTTTCCATCGCCTCGGAATCATCTTCATTCAGGGCTACGGCCTGACCGAGTGTTCGCCGATCATCGCCGTCAATCGCCCTCATTACTTCAAAGACGCGGCGGCCGGATTCCCTCTGCCCTCGGTCGAAGTGAAAATCGCCGAGGATGGGGAGATCTGCGCCCGAGGTCCGAACGTTATGTCGGGCTATTACAAGAATCCCGAAGCAACAGCGGACGTCTTGCAGGATGGCTGGTTCCACACCGGAGACCTCGGTTACCTTGATTCAGACGGGTTCGTCTTCATCCGTGGTCGAAAGAAGGCCGTCATCGTCCTGAAAAACGGCAAGAACGTCCATGCCGAGGAAGTGGAGTTTCACCTGAATCATTCTCCCTTTATCCTGGAAAGCCTCGTCTGGGAAGGTCCTGATGCACCCGAAGGAGAGGTGGAGGAGGTCCACGCGACGATCGTACCCAACCGTGAACAGTTCGATCAGTATGCAAAGGACAACGGCGTCTCCGTCACGGATCAGCTCGTCGAAGAGCATTTGCGCAAGGAAGTTCGCAAGCAATGCGCGCACCTGCCCCACTACAAGCGGGTCCGCAAGTTCACGATCCGGTGGGAGGAATTCGACAAGACGACGACGAGGAAGATCAAGCGGTACCTGTATACCGCAAAGATGAAGCAAGTGCCGACGTAGGAAAGACAGGGAGAGGGGGAGACAAGGAGACAAGGAGACGGGGAAGGAGTGCGGACACTTCGGAACCCCCGCGACTCCACTGCCTTTCGTCCTTGAGGTCCTTGAAGGTCGGCGTTTCCCAGCCAGCCTACTCGGCTACGATCTCCGCCTCCACGACCACTTCAGACTTCACCGAACGGGCGACCAGACAGGCGTGGTGTGCATCATCGAGGGTTTGGCGGACACGATCCGCCATATCCGGCTGGCTTACGACGACCCGGGGCCGAATGAACACCTTGGTAAACTGGTAGCCGCCGTCAAGAAATTCCAGCACGCCCTCTGCCCTGCTCTCGTACGAAACGACCGGCAGCTGCAGCTTCTGGGCGAAGGCTGCAAACGTGCACATAGTGCAGGTTTCAAGCGCCGCCACGAAGAGATCCTCCGGCGTCCACACGCCCGGTTCTCCCTTGAATTCGGGTGGGCTGGCAATTCGAAATTCCGGCTTGCCCTCTGCGCGAAGCATCCCGGCTTTGCCGCCCGCCCATTTCAGCTGCGTGTGGAAGTTAAAAACCTTGTGCTTGACCTTCGGTTGAGCCGCTTGTTCCATAGCCGTCCTTCCTTCGGTTCAGCTCTTCTCTTGACCCTGATCGCCCGCCTTTGGGTGGGTTTCCTTCTGTTCGTGGGCGGCGCTCGCCACTTCGCGCTGGTACCACTCCGGGTGATGATGGCGTGCCGTGTCGACCGACATGCGCCCGGTGATCCAGGTCCAACTCATTGGGTATTCCTTCGGGTGGAACATCGTGAAGAAGAAGTGCCATACGAGTATTGCGAGCGTGGCCAGCCACGCCTCGTAGTAGTGCACCGTCTGGCTTACCTGTACGATCCAGCTCGGCAGCAGTTGAACCGCCTTGCCCGGAAACCAGAGCACGAAACCGGTGAGCGCCATGACGATCGTTCCCCAGACAAGCGCCCAGTACTCGGCCTTCTGCGTGTAATCGTACCGGCCGAAATAGACTTCTTCGTTGCTGCGCCACAGGTGGAATTTCATCTGCCCGATGAAGTCAGTCACGTCGCGCCAGCGTGGAACCATCGAAACGATGTCCGACCGTCCCCGCTTCGTAGCAATCACGTACATCATGTGCCAGACGCCGACGAAAAGGAGACCGCTGGCCAGAACCCGGTGCACCGTTGACCTGACATTCTCGGTCATGCCCATTCGGCCGAGTTGGCCGACCCACCACGCTTCGGGGAAACGGAGAGCAAAACCGGTGATGACCAGTCCGATGAACGTGATCGCCAGCAGCATGTGCTGAATCAACTGGGAGCGGTCCAGGCGAACGAAGGTGCGACCCTGCAGTTCCGCGCGGCGCTTTTCAACGAGGTAATAGACGAGGATTACCAGGTTGTGAAGGATCATGCCGCCCACGACCACCGCAATCAGGATCCAGTACATGTCGCGCACCCAACCGACGATCGGGTTGGCCGCGATCGAGGCCGTCTTGTGAGTGTAACTCCGGGCGAATTCGGCCGAGGCGTCCTCGTGACACTGTTTGCACGTCTCGACGACATTGTCTGCATGAATGGTTGAAGCCGGGTCCCGGGCCGGCAAGACCCAGTGAGGAGTATGGCAGTCGACGCAGGTGGCGGCATCCGCAGAGTTCGACATGGCCGCCCAGCCGTGGTAACTGTCGATGTACGTGTCGACAACGTAGTCAGCCAGCCCGTACTTCGCCGTAATCCTTGAATCGCTATGACACGTCCCGCAGGTTTCCTGCGCCTGCCGTGCGGCAGATGTCCGTGCATTCGGGTCTTTGGATGACAGTATCAAATGCTCGCCGTGGCAATTGTTACAGGTTGGACTGTCCGCAATACCGGCCTTCAGAGCCCGTCCGTGTATCGACCTGTCGTAGGCCCTCTGCTCCTCGGTGTGACACGTCCCGCAGGTTTTTGAGACGTTTTGCGGATTAACCGACGAAGAGGGGTCCGCTGGGCCTTTCAGGTCGTGGACTCCGTGACAGTCCGTGCAAACCGCGGCCGTCTCGACACCACGCCGGCTGGCCCGACCGTGAACCGATTCGGCGTAGGATCCGGCCGTCATTTCCAGGCGAACCAGCTGGTCCGTCAGGAGACCGGCCTGGCCGTGACAGCTCGCGCACATTGCCGGGATATTGGTTTTGTGGGATTTCGCCTTGGGATCGGCCGCGGGCAGTATGTCGTGTGCCCCGTGGCAGCTCGCGCATCCCGGCGCCCGGTTGTTCCCCCGCTCCTTCGCGTAGAAATGCAGGCTGGTTTCGAACTGGGTCTGCACCTGCTCGTGACAGGTTGCACAGTTGACCGGTGCCAGTTCCTCGGCGTGGGGGAAATCGGTCACTCCAGCCAGATCCTGGTGACAATCGGCGCAGCCGAAGCTGCCGTGGACCGAGGAACCAAAGACAGCCTTATCGATGACGAGCTTCTGCGCGTCCTTCAGGCCCTCGAACATGCTCGCTTCAGCGTGGCAGTCGTAACATGCCTGGTTGGGATCTGAGGCCTCCTGCGCCCATCCGGGCGGGGAAATCGCCAAAAGCAGCGATACCACGCTCCCGAGGACTACGCAGTGTCTCGTCAAAACAACTCTTATCGTCTTCAGGGTCGTCATTCGCCGCCGCTACCTGTCGAGGTTAACCCGCAAACCGAGCACGGTGTGGTGCACACGGTAATCCTGAGGGAACGGCTGCACCTTTTCGTTGTAGTCGTAATAGTTCCATTGCCCGTAAAGGCTGACTCTCTCGTCGATCGGTACCTCCAGCCTGGCCATAGGCCGATGGTAATTCAACGGGAAATTGCCGCTGATTCCCCAGCCAGAGTACCCCAGGCTGAGCGTGGCATTTCGGACCAACTGCACGGACACGAAAGCGTTTCCGAAGTTCCCTTTTTCCCTGTATCGCGAACGGTCCACGGTGAGGGTCTGCGGCACGACATACAGAATGTTCGTGCGGATGTTGCTTCGCTCGTAGCCGCCCGAGAAGGACACCCGGGCGACCGGGTTATAGCTGAACTGCAGCGTGTAGTCACGATTGCGCGACGTGAAGTCGATTTCGGGCGAATCGTCATCCTCGTTATCGAACAATGTCGCGCTCCCGTTAAACTCGAGAGTTTGAAACGGCGAGAACCTGCCCCGCAGTCGCGCCCTTTGGAAGTCGACGACATCGGTTCTCATGATCGGCTGGTCGGCCATCCCGTATTCATACTCTGCCGAAATCCGATTGCGCATCGAGAAATCGTAGGACAAGCCGGCGATAACCACGTTGCGCTCCAACTCGAACGTATCCACGACCGTCACTTCACGGTGTTCGTAACGGTGGCCCAGGCGCGCAATCAACCGTGGTGTGATGTAAAAGAGGCCCTGCAATTCCTGCACGTCATTGTTTAGCGACAGGAATTCGCTGAACTCCTCAAGCTGCTGGAACTCCTCGAGAATGCCGGTCGCCAGCAACGGCTCCACCTGGAAAAACACCGAGTTGGAAATCGTGTTACTCGAGACGTGGAAACGGTATGTATTGAACCGTTCGATCAGCCGGAATCGTTCGAACGGCGCCCATTCCGCCGAAAAGTCGCCGTAGATACTCGGACGCTTCGAGTTGCCCAGAATGTCCTGGCGCTGCCCCTGGTAAAACGCCGACATCGGGCGGGAAAAGAAGTTGCCCGAAACCACATCGGTGAAGACTGGGTCCATCGATCCCATGGTGTACGAGACTTTCGCTCTCATCATCAGGGAATCGACCGGTCGCCACTGCGCAATGCCGTTGCCGAACGGAATCCGCGCCGTTGAGTCCGTGTCGGCCGCATAGCTGTTAAGCGTGATCTCGCGTCCAAATAACCTCGCCAGCGAGTTCCCCGGCTGGAAGCCTGACGCCAGCGTCTCCGAGTTGTCCCGATAGTAACGATTCCCCCCCTCGAGGAGCAGGTTGAACCGGCCAAGATTGAAGTTGACCCCCGCGCGCAAGTCGTTCGACCGGTTGTCATAAAGCGTGTTGATCAGGAACTCGTCCCCACCGGTGTCCAAAGTCGTCTTGACGGGACCATGCCGATCCGTGTGATCCCAGCCTACGTAGGGGGAGAACCAGTTGCCGGGCAGAAACGTGATGCGGGCACGCCCGTAACGCTGCCCGATGTCGAAGATGTGCTGACTGCTAAGCAAACCCTGCTCGAAGAAAGGATTGGCGAACTGCGGTATCGAGCTGAAATACTGGACGTTCTGATAGTCTATGTCCAGATCGTAGATCTTGTCCTTGTGAAAACGAACGGAAGCCCTATTGTACGGCTCTCCGCCCCAACCGTTCAGGCGGACCTCGATACGGTCGAAGTAAGTGTTCGAGCCCTTTGGCACCGAGACCTGAAATCGAGCGTTGAAGAGTTTCGGGCCTTCGCCGAAATCCAACTGGCTTCTATACATGTCCCGGCTGCCCTGGAAGTTACTCTCGAAACGGTTACCGAAATCCAGCGAAAACTCGTACCGGGGCCCAGCAGCGGACGGCTGGGCCGAGGTGTCCTGCGCGGTATCCGGCGTCTGAGTTTCGGTGGTTTCCTGCGGCTCCACGCTCGTCCCCTGCTTGTCGGCCGGTTGCGCCGCCTCGCCCTGCTGTTCCTGCGTTTGGTTGCCCTGCGCCGGGATCGTAGACCAAGTCAAGCAGAGAACGAGAGCCAGGCAGAGCGCTGTTATAGTCTGGTTGCGTTGTGTGCTGAGCATAACGTCCCTCTACTTTAGGAAAACCCGATCCACGTTCGAGCCGTGGATTTCCCGATGACAGATCGTACACTCCCTGAAACGCGGGCTGTTGATGTTGTGAAACGCCGGCGGCTGAACGGTAAGTACACCGGGTGTCATGCTGTGGCACTCGAGGCACATGAGGTGCACTTGGTTTCTGATGAGCATCCTGGCATTCGTCGAGCCGTGCGGCTCGTGGCAGGTTTGACAGTTGTTCACCCGCACCGGAACATGCTCGAAGATGAACGGGCCGGTCTTGTCCGAGTGGCAGGACAGACAACTCTGCTCCGACCCGAAGGTCAACTGCTGCATCGGTCGCCGTTCTTCACTGTGCGGCGTGTGGCAGTCGCTGCAGTCCATCGCCTTTTCCAGAACCGGGTGATGGAAGGGTTTCTGAAAATCGCCGCGCGACTCCTGATGGCAGCTGATGCACAGGCTTGCTTCCTCCGCTTTGAGCAAATTGAAGCGCGGCTTCTCCGGATGACCGTTGTGACACGACACGCAAGACAGACCGTTGCGGCCGTGCGGTCCCTTGTGAAAAGCGCTTACCTCCCGGTCCTTTGCGTGGCAGGATAGGCACTGGCTGTTCGCCCATTTCGGCGGCCTGGCCGTGAAACTCACGCTCTTGTCTTCGCCGCCCGTCTCAACGTGGATACTCCCCGGCCCGTGGCAGCTCTCACACTCCTGATCCGCGTGAGGACTATGTGCGAAGGTAGCGGCGATATCGTGACATCCCAGACAGGTCTCGTTTCCCACTTTCTCGGCGGTCCCGGTTGTTGCCTGCTGCTCCGCGGTCGCTGGCTTTTGAGCGGGGTCCGGAGGCTGTCCCTCGGGCTTCGTCTGCTGGCCGACCGACAGGCTGGTCGCGAGCGTCAAAAAGAGGATAAGTAGCGGCATAGTCTTTACTTTACAGTAAGAATCGGGCTTCTCAAAGACAAGGAAAAGGCCTAAAAAAAGCGGCGTCCGAAGACGCCGCTTTTGCAGGAAGGGAATAATCGGCTACTGGGCGTGTACCTTGGCGACCGCGAAATCGGCGTTCTCGCCATGGCAGGTGCCACACGATTCTCCAAAGGGCGCCGTGTTCAGGTAAGTATGCGCCGCGGCGTCGAGCGTGTCGTGGCAACCCAGACAGGCGGATGAGTTCGGCGGAATCGGTGTGTAGAATTCCCGCGTCGATACAGCCGTCTTCTCGATGCCCGGGGAAGGAACGTTGTAGGTCCCCGGCTCGTGGCACTTCTCGCAGTTCGCCCGGCTGGCCGGGTACAGGACTTCGTTGTACGTGTGGGGAGTTCTCCCGTTACCGTACAACGTGAATTCACGAGTCAGCTCCTCACCCATGTGGATGCGGTGAATCATGAACTTCATGTCGATCGTCTCGGCCGGAAGCGTCGCATCGGTCCGCATCGCTGCATCGGTCGCAGCCGGGTAATGGCAGGTGATGCAGTATTGAGGATTCTGCCGGTTGCCGCCATGGAACATCAGGTTGCCGTGGCAGGAATCGCACTTCTCGTCCGCCACTACGACGCGCCGTTCCACGGGCGTCGCATCCGTGACCGCGAAGGTGTGCAGAACGTGTTCCTGTATGGTCTGGCGCTGGGTCATTTCCTTGGTCGTGCCAGGATTGAGCACCACATTCTGACTGCCTTCAAAAGCGAGGACGAAGCTGCCCTGCGCGTCGGCTGGAATGGGGGCCTTGAAGGTGTAGGTCAGTGCGTCACCGGACGCCACCGAGTCGGCCATCGCCGATTCCCGGATCAAGGTCTTATAGTCGGTTGTCGGACCTGCGATAACCAATGTCAGCGCGCGAAGCTCCGTCGGAATATACGGCTGACCCGCATTATTCTTCACCCGGAACTTGACGACCGGGTTCTGGCCAGGCGCCGTATTGGTGATTTCGATGAACTCGGCGACAATCCCGGGCAGCTGTGCCGATTGAGCTGGAACCGTGTGGGCGCCCTTGATCGACGCGTCAAACTCCATATCCGCTTCCGGCCAATGGCAGTTTGCACAGCGATTGTCGGATGACTGCGGAAGTCCGTTCGCATGGTTCAGCCCGCTGGCGAAATTCACGTCGTCGTGGCATGAGCCGCAAGCGGCACGGGTGGGACGCAGCAGGTAGGCTTCCTTCTGGACCGCATCCGTAGTCTGGTCGTGGCAGACTTCGCAGTTTCGGATGTCCTGAGGGAGCCCAACTTCTGAATAATCATGCACGCTCTGAGCGTTGCCAATAATCTGGTACGGTGTCCCCGCCACCACGCTGGGCAGGTCTTTGCCGCGGTGGATCTTATGGGTCATGGTTATCATGCCCACATTCCCACCGGTGTCGGGGTCGATAAGCGCATCCGTATGGCAGAGAACGCACACTTCCATCGTCTGCCGGGCGCCGTGGCTGTGGAAGCCGAACGTTTCGTTGTCGTGACATTTCAAGCAGCTGTCAGTTGTCACCACCTCCCGGACCTTCGCTACTTCGCCGCCATCCGGTCGGAAATTGACGACCTCGTTGGCTATATCGTCCGCCAACCCGAACTCTGACAGAGTGCGGTAAAAGACCAAGCCGACCGAGTGGGTGGCAGTTGCGTCAAATCCCTCAGGCAGCTTGGTCCTCAAGGTGTATTTGTAGACGCCGTCTGCGATTTTTTCGGTTGTGCCGTTGTTCTCAGAGGTCCCCTGCACGGCACTCACGTTCGTGATCGGGCTCTTCTGCGTTCGAACCGTCAAAGGCACATACTGGTCCTGGTCGTTCGGTATGTAGGCCAGCGTAAAAGCGGTGTTCACCGCTCCGGGGGTGAAGACCCCGTCTCGATCCAACGGCAATCCCTTCGGATCGGTAATCTTATAGGTCACCGACACGCTGCGGTCTGCCGAGACGCTAAGGTCCTGGACGGTCAGTACCAGCCCCGGACGGATAAACGCGATCTGCTCATCGGTCAGGTAATGGCGCTTGTCCAACTTCGAGAACTGCAACTGGTTAATAGTGGCAGCGGACAGACCAACCAGAACGACCAGCAGAAAGGCCACAGTGACGACTCTGTATGAGGCCTTCTGTTTCATAAAACCTCCAGTAACTAGGGTTTACACGGAATGGTCTAGGGGCGTCCCGGAACACTGAGGGGATAAAGTTATGAACTGCGTAGGGCTCCGACGTGACTCAAAGCCTCTTAAAATCCGTTCGCCCGATGCCATTCTTCAGACACTTAGACACTCAACACTTCGACTTCGACATCCGGGATTCTACAGATTCCATGCCCCAAAGTGCAAAGGATTTTTTTAACCTTGTGTAAATAATCAGCCAAGCAATGGTTGTTCCTGTAACTAATTAATAATTGAACGCTTAGCTGGACCACGAGGCCCCCAACCCTATGGACCAGCTCACGTCACCCACTATGGCTGCATCGATGTGTTCAAGAATTCAACAGTCGCGCGGAGCACCTCTGCGGTTGTGGCCGCCATTGGTCGCCAGCGCCCCGGGCAACCTTCGGCTCTGATAGAATTGTTTTCTTCAAGAATGAGCGATCGAAAAAAGATAGCCGTAATCGGCGCCGGCATTTCCGGGCTCGCCGCAGCTTATTACCTGGAAAACGAGGCTGTCCAAAAAGGAGTTGACCTCGATATCAGGCTGCTCGAAAAGGCCGACCGGGTCGGAGGTGTAATTCGAACCGAGAAGCGTGACGGCCTCGTGCTCGAGTGGGGACCCGAGAACTTCGTCCCTTTTAAACCCGAAGTCGCCCGTCTCGCGCGTGAGCTCGGCATGGCGGACGATCTGCTCGGCTCGAACGACGACCGACGGCAGACCTATGTGATCCACGAAGGGAGGATTGAGCCGCTACCCGACGGCATGGCATTCCTTGCCCCGGTCAAGGTGAGACCCTTCTTCGCCTCTTCACTGCTCACCCCGTCCGGCAAGATCCGCGCCATGCTCGAGCCTGTTATCCCGCGGAGCCGCGGGGATCTGACCGTCCGAAAATTCCTGAACCGGCGACTGGGTGTGCAGCTGACGGACCGGGTTGCTGAACCCCTCGTGTCGGCCATCTACGGAGGCGATATTGACCAGCTGAGCGTCGCCAGCGCGCTGCCCGACACCTATCGCGTCGAGCAGAAATACGGAAGCCTCTGGAGCGGGATGCGTAAGGCGAGCCGAAACGGGCAAGCGGGAGGAAGCGGGAAGCTCCCCTTTTTCATGACGTTGCGAGGCGGAATGGGGTCGCTTGTCGAGGCCGTCGAACGCTCATTCAAGAAGACGACAATCGAGACCTCCTGCGGAGAACTGTCCCTCAAGCGCCAGGACCGCGGTTACGTCGTCCGGACCGACCGGTCAGAGGACTTGCACGACGCCGTGGTTGTCTGCGCCCCCGCTTCGGCCGCCGCCCGGATCCTTTCCGGTGTCGCACCCGAGGCCTCGGCCGCTCTTGGGTCCATCCTTTATACGTCCACGTCTCTTGTCTACCTGGCTTTCCGCCGGAACGAGTTCTCTCACCCGCTCAACGGTTTCGGATTCGTCACACCGGAAGGAGAATCGGCGGTTCTGGATGCCTGCACATGGGTCAGTACGAAATTCGACGACCGCTGTCCGCCTGACAGCGTGCTCCTCCGCTGTGCGATCCACGATGGCAGGCGAACTCGAGATTTCGGCTCGGAAGACGAGACGCTCGCCGCCGTGCTCGGGGAGCTCCGCCGCCTGATGGGGATCAACAGCATCCCCTATTTCGCCAAAGTCTTCCACGTGGGCAAATCCATGCCCCAGATGGTTTTGGGGCATGCCAAAAAACTGAAGGCAATTCAGGAGTCTCTCGGAAGGAGCCCGGGGCTCTATCTGACCGGGCCGTTTTCAGGCGGCGTCGGTGTCCCCGATTGCATCCGCACCGCCCGCAAGGCGGTTGAGGCAGCCCTTGGGCACGTCTTTTCGTAGCCACGTTTTTTTAGAAAACCGCCCTGGCCACCGTCGCCACCAGGAAAGTCACCAGGAACGCGATCGCCAAAGGCATCAGGGCGCCCACAACAGTCCACTTCCGGCTCTTCGTCTCCTTGTAGATCGTGAGAATCGTCGTGGCACATGGATTGTGCAGCAGGGAAAACAACATCAGACAGGCGGCCGTCAGTAGTGTCCACCCATGTTGGTCGACCAGCAAGTGCCGCAGCTCATCGTAGGTTGTAATGTCGGTCATCATCCCGACGCCCATGTAGACCATCAGCATCGTCGGCACAACGATTTCATTGGCCGGAATCGCGATGATGTAGGCGAGTAGGATGACGCCGTCCAAGCCTACGGCCTTCCCCAGCGGGTCCAGAAAATCGGCCACATGCGTGGCCAGGCTGGAATCCCCGACTTTGATGTTAGCCAGAATCCAGATAACGGCACCCGCCGGAGCGGCGGTCAAGACCGCCCGCCAGAGAACGAACAGCGTACGGTCGATCAGTGAGGTGTAGAGGATGCGCAGGATGCTCGGCCGCCGGTACGGCGGCAATTCGAGGCTGAAGGCCGACGCTTCCCCTTTCAGAAGAGTTCGCGAGAGCAGCCACGACAGCACCAGCGTAAACGCTATGCCAATGAGCACCACGAGAACCACGGCGCCAGCGGCCGCAAACGAGGCAAAGACGGGGGGGAAAGCTGCGGCCACGAAGACGCTTCCCAGCATGATCAACGTCGGAAAGCGTCCGTTGCACGGGACGAAGTTGTTCGTCAGGATCGCGATCAAGCGCTCGCGCGGCGAGTCGATGACCCGTGTCGAGATGATACCGGCAGCGTTACACCCGAACCCCATCGCCATGGTTAGAGCCTGCTTGCCGTGGGCCCCCGCCCTCTTGAAGAGCCAGTCGAGGTTGAATGCGACTCGAGGCAGGTAACCGAGATCTTCGAGGATGGTGAACATCGGGAAGAAGATCGCCATCGGTGGCAGCATCACGCTGACGACCCAGGCAAGGCCCCGGTACACCCCGTGCCAGAGGAACCCGGTCAACCACCACGGGAGTCCCGCCATCTCGAAAAGGGCTGATCCTTTTTCTTCGAGCCAAAAGAAGGCGCCGGCGAGCATCTGGGACGGGACATTGGCACCGAGGATCGTCAGCCAGAAAACCAAGGCGAGCATGAGGAGCATCAGGGGCAATCCGAATATCGGGGAGGTGACGATCCTGTCTATCCTCTGATCCCAATCCCAGTGCTTGTTCTCGTCCTTTCGAACGGCACGCTGCGCGATTCGTTCGCTCTCCGCGTACAACGATTCGACGATACGGTCCCGAAAGGCTGGTCCGAGACGGCGCTGCAGTTCGTCCGCACGGGCCAGGACGTCCCGAGGTGTAACAGCCGCACTCATTGTGCACCCTCCAGTGCTATTTTCTGACTCGGCCTCTCAACCGGCGCAGCCTGCTTCGCGACCAACTGCTCGAGCTCGCCCGACAACAGAGCCTGGCGAACGCGGTGATCGCCGTCCAGCAGCCTGTAAGCCACCCAGCGCGGATTCGGAAGCGAAGGAGCCACTGATTCGATCAGAGGTATCAGCTCGTCTATCAGGGACCGCACCTCGGGAGGCGCCTCGGCACGAGCCGGCCGGGTCGTAATCGCCCCGCTGATGAGGTCGGCGACGGTGCTCGTCAGCTCGAACAGTCCATCTCCGGATCGCGCCACGGTCGGAACCGCGGGAACGCCCAGGTCGCGTGACAGGCTTCTCACATCGACCTCGATTCCCTTGCGGCGCGCCTCGTCCATCAGATTCACGCAAACCACGACTTTGTCGGTTATCTCCAGTATCTGGAGCACCAGGTTCAAATTGCGCTCGAGCGCAGTCGCGTCCACGACCGTGATCACGCAGTCGGGCTTGCCAAAAAGAAGGAAGTCCCTGGCAATTTCCTCGTCTTGGGATGCCGACAACAGCGAGTAAGTGCCAGGCAGGTCGACGAGCTTGTAACGAACGTCGCGAAAAGCGAATCCGCCTTCCGCCCGCGTGACGGTCTTCCCCGGCCAGTTACCGGTATGTTGTCTAAGCCCCGTCAGGGCATTGAAGATACTCGACTTTCCCGTGTTCGGGTTCCCCGCAAGCGCAACCAGATGGTCAAACTTCGCCAGGGAGATGCCCATCCGGGATAATTCGCCGTGAACCGGACAACTGTCGCAGTCGTGCATATTCACTCCTCGCCTTAGCTGGCCCTCCGCTCGGCCGCCTTCTCAATCCAGACGTGGGCCGCCTGTTCGCGCCGCAGGGCAACCACCGTCCCTCGGACCCTAAACGCGCGCGGATCGCCTAGGGCGTTACGCAGTTCGGCTCGAATGCGGGCACCCGGAGTCAGGCCGAAATCGAGCAGCCTTCGGCGCGTAAATCCTCGGCACTCCGGATCAATCTCGACGATGGTCCCTTCGGCGCCATCGGGAAGATCCGCGAGGCGAATGGCTTCGGCAGGTCGGGATGGGACCCGAACCGATGGTCCAACTGTAATGTTGGCCGCCAGCCGCTTCGGCAACACCACCGACACCCCTTCATGCTCAAACTTCATCTCTTGCCGATCGATACCCAGGAGACGAACGCGGGAACCGACACGAAGGCCGGCTTGCATCAACTCGTTGAACGCTTCCACCGGTTCGTCTTCGAGGTGGGTGATCCGGCCCTCTTTTCCGACCGGCCATTCGGCGAGACTGGTGCCTCGTTGGGCCGGCAGTGCACCCAACGCCGAGGGAATCGGGTCCCCGTGAGGATCATACAGAGGATGACCGAGATGGGCGTCGAGGGCGTCCACTTGCTCGGCGGAAACGCGATGCTCCAGGTGATGGGCCGTCTGATGGACGAAGCGCATGGGGAGCCGCGCCTCGTCAGCCAGGTATAGCTCCCACAAGCGATGGGCCCGGGCCACCTGCGTCGCCCACTGTTCTCCCTGCGGAGTCAGGTGAAAAGACCCGGCCGTTTCCTCGACGAGTCCCCGCTCGATCATCTTCTTCAAGAGTGCGTCCAGGCGCCGAGGCGTGAGCCGAACCACGGAAAAAAGACGCGAGCGGTCCGGGAACTCTCCGGCTGCTTGCCAGTCAAGCAACTGCTTCAGGAGGTCTTCGAGAGGTTCCCGCTCCGCCGCCTGGCGGCGCTGTCCGGCTGGATTCAGGAACCGGACGATCACCCAAGCCCCGACGAGCAGGACTACGATCAGCGTTACCCAGAATAGTAGTGACATCGGAATCTCACCGAACTCGCGAAGCCGCGAAAAAACGGAATTTAGCCTTACCTAAATCCTATCACAACTGACGGCTGGCAACTGACAATTGACGACTGACCGCTCTCCGCGGACAAGCGCACCACACACCACGTTGTTCAGTCGTCAGAAGGTGTGAAAAAATCGTGAGACCGCATTTCGACCCCCAGGGGGTCGAAGACGTACATTCGCCTCGTCTCTCGATTCTTTCACACCTTCTCAGTTGTCAGTCGTCAGTCGTCAGTTGTCCAACGAGTTATTTGACCCACGCCTTTCCAGCGGTGCGCATTTTGACCCGATTGTTGGCCCCGCGCACCGCCCCAAAGCCAAGTCCCCAAACGTTTTGCTGTTTGGTACGCCGGGTGCTGATACCAGCATCGTGCGCAAGATTTTGGCTATCAGCCCGGACAAGTCCTTCTTGAGGACGCTTCGCTGGAACCTCGAAGGCGCCGGCTACTTCGTCGTGCTGTCCGACTCTCTAGAGGAATGTTTCCTGCAGCCGGATCAGTGCGATGCCTTTTTGGTCATAGTGGACACCGAGGCACTCCGCGACCAGGCGTGGGAATCCGAAAAACTCCTAAGATGGTTCCACCACCGGTCGCCGGTCTTGCTTCTTACGACCGGCCAGGCGCCGCAGGTCGAGATCCCGTCCGACTGCTGCCTCCCAAAGAATGTTGAGACAGAGATGCTCCTGAGTCAAATCAAGCGTTTTCAGCGCTAAGAAGTACCTGATTTTTCAGCGCTAAGAAGTACCTGATAAGGAAGCTAACATGATAGAGCTTGGCTACTATTCGCTGGTCCTCTGCTGGGTCATGACCCTGTTCGGAATCGTTGCTCTGTGGCTGTCGAGGCACCAGACGTCGACTCTGCGGCAGACCGGCTACCGTGCAGTGACCGCCTCCTTCCTGTTGTTGACGGCGGCGTCCCTGGCATTGCTTGGATTGCTTGCGACCCACGACTTTCGGGTCCAGTACGTTGCCGCGTACACGAGCCTCGACCTCCCCATGGTGTACGTCCTGACCGCCTTCTGGGGCGGCCAGTCCGGATCGCTGCTCCTCTGGACTTTTCTATTGGGCTTGTTTTCCTTCCTGGTAGTGGTGCGAACGCGTGGGGAGCGCGAACAGCTTATCCCTTACGCGGCAGTCGTCATACTGGTTGCCCAGCACTTCTTCCTTTCGGTCATGCTTTACGCCGCGAATCCTTTTGCGGCGGTGGACGTGGTACCCGCGGACGGCCGGGGTTTGAACCCGCTGCTCCAGAACTTCTTCATGGTGATTCACCCTCCGTTCCTTTATTTGGGTTACGTCGCTTACACCGTACCGTTTGCCTACGCGATTGCCGCGCTGATCGCCGGCCGCCGTGATTCGGAGTGGCTGCGCGCCAGCCGACCGTGGACGCTCCTCAGCTGGGTTTTTCTCACCGCCGGCATTCTGCTGGGTGCCTACTGGGCATACATCGAGCTGGGCTGGGGGGGATACTGGGCGTGGGACCCGGTCGAGAATGCCTCGCTCATGCCATGGCTGGTCGGGACCGCGTTCCTGCATTCCGTCATCGCGGAGGAACGCCAGGGGCTGTTCCGCCGCTGGAATTTCGCACTGATCATCTTGACGTTCGAACTGTGCATTTTCGGCACCTTCCTGACCCGCAGCGGGATCGTCACTTCGGTTCACGCGTTCGCCGACTCCCAGATGAAGAACCTGTTCCTCGCCTTCATGATCTCAACCGCCCTGATCAGCATTGGACTGCTGGTGTATCGAGCGGCGATTACTCGCCCCGCGAGGAACATCTCGACGGTTCTCTCGAAGGAAAGCGCACTCCTTGCCGTAAACCTCCTTTTTCTGGCGTTGACCCTGGCGGTTTTCTGGGGAACCATGTACCCGGCATTCTCCGAGTTGCTCAAGGGCGAAAAAGTCTCGATTACCGGGGACTTCTTTAACCGTGTCACCTGGCCCCTCGCCTTGGCGGTGATCGCCCTGGCTGCCGTCGCCCCACTCCTGTCGTGGCGTGCGTCGAGCCCAACGAGCCTGCGAAAGGGCCTAACCTGGCCTCTCGTTGTCTCGGTGTTGTTTGGAACCAGCCTGTTTGCGCTTGGGGCTCGTGAGCCGATCGCCATCGCCTTTTTCCTGGCCTGCTGCCTGATGGCCGTGAGCATGCTCCTGGAATTCGTTCGCGGTGGTCGGTCGCGTCAATCGACAGCCCCCGGGCAAGCGCTCCTGCCCGCAATGGTCTCGCATACGGTCGAGCACCGGAGGCGTTACGGCGCGGTAACGACGCACTTGGGGATCGCGCTCACTTTCATCGGCATTCTGGCCAGCTCCACCTACACCCGGGAGTACGACGTCACGCTCAAACAGGGGAAACCAGCTTCCTTTGCCGAGTTCCGGGCGGAGCTGGTGGAGTTTCGTGAACGTCCTGAAATTGGAAAAGACGTTGTTTTCGCCCGTATCCGCTGCTATAAAGACGGACGTCTGATCGGCGAAACTCAACCCGAAAAGCATTTTCACCGGAAATTCGAGCAACCACAGACAGAGGTTGCCATCCTTCCAAGGTTGAAGGAGGACGTGTATGTCGTCCTGATGGGCTGGGAGCAGGACGGGACCGTCTTCGCACGCGTGAATATCAACCCGGGCATCTGGCTGCTCTGGCTCGGCGGGCTGATCATACTCGCGGGCGGGCTGATCGTGATGCTGCCGGCACGCCGCCAAGCAGCCACCGCAGACGCTCGACAAACGTCCCCAGTGTCGTTTGAAGCGGAGATTGTCACTCAGTCCAGCAAATTAGAGTAGAATGGTTGGCCAGAAAGAGATTATGAGTTTCGTATTGATTCCGCTGTTTTTCGTCGCCTTGATCATCTACGTGGCAATGCCCCTGCTGTCTGAAAAGGGACCGCAGGCAGCGCCTCACACCGCTCCGAGCCACAAGCGCTCCCTGAGCAGAACAAGCAAAACGAAAAGATAGAAAGCCCTGATTGACGTAGATCCGACTCGTAGGTCCGACTCCCAAGCCGGACATTCTGGGGGTGCGCCTTCCGTACGTCCGACTTCCAAGTCGGACATTTCCGGGGCGCAAATCTGCTTTCCAAATCGGGCATTTCCGGCGTGGGTCCGACTTCCAAGTCGGACATTTCGGGGTTTGGCTACCTGTTGCCTGGGAAGAGTCCCACTTGGAAGTGGGACCCACGGGAAGTCGGACCAACAGTCGGAGCCACGGGGAGAGCTACTCCGCGCTGTCCACCCTTCGCACCAGGATCCGGCTCGCCACGTCCTTTTCGAGGGCGATCTCCGTATCCTCGCAGCGGATGATGCACGCGGGGAACTTCTGGCGGACTTCGACTGGTACCCCGGGGAAAAGGCCGAAACCGAGCAACCTCATTTCCAGCTTCTCGTCCAGCTGGACGACTACCGCCCGGTCGCCGACGGCGAGGTCGGTCAATCGAAGGTTGTCGGGTAAATCGCTCGACGGGCCTGCCATTTAGAGCGGGAGACTCCAGGTGTTGAGGATCAGGTTCAGGACTGCGCCCACCAGAATGGCATAGACCGAGATCAGGCCGGTAATCAAGAGCGCGCTCCGGGTGCCTTGTTCTTTGATCAGGACGAAGAAGTTTGCCACACAGGGAACGAACAGGGTCATCACGGTCAGGCTGACGACGATTTGTACCGGGGTCAGCGCGTTGTTTCTGGCCATGTCGAACAGCCCCGCTGCCCCGTAGTCACGTCGCAGGAAGCCAAGAAAGAAGACCATTGCCGTCTGACTCGGCAAGCTCAACAGGCCTGTCACCACGGGCTCCACGGCTCGAACCATGCGGGATAGCAGATTGAGCCGGTCCAAGGTAAACAGAATCAGTGTCCCCAGAACGAACAGAGGAAGCGCTTCCCTCAGAAACCACTTTACCCGCAAGGTCGTCTTTTTGAAGATGTTACGCCAGAGCGGAGTCCGGATCGGCGGGATCTCAAGGACAAAGTCGCTGCGCTTGCCGGGGAGGATCCGCGACAGAAGATGTCCGGCCAGGAACACCTGTGCGCCGACCGTGCCGAAAACTACCAGGGTGGCCAACGGAGAGATTCCGGAGATGATGCCCAGAATGACGCCCAGCTGAGCCGAGCACGGAATCCCGAGTGCCAGCAGAATGCTCGCCAGGAGCCTTTCCTTTTTCGAATTCAGGATCCGGGTGGTCATCGTGGCCATCGTGACGCAGCCAATCCCCAGAACCATCGGCAGAAACGCCTTGCCGTTTAGCCCCATGCGCTTGAAGAGACGATCAGACAGGACTGCAAGCCTTGGCAGGTAACCGCTGTCCTCGAGAAAACTAAACGCGATGAAGAAAGTCGATACCACGGGCAGCACAATTGCGATCCCGTAGGTCAGCCCGACCGAAACCGCCCCGTATTCGCCGAGGAGCAAGTCATACACGAACCCTGCCGGGACAACTGCCCCGAGCGCCGGCAGCAGGTACGCTCCAAAGACGACTTCCTCAAGAACGCCCACCAGGACCTGCGCCCCGAGGTTGCCCACCAACTGGTAGACGACCGAAAGAGCAACGATCAGGATCGGTATGCCCGTCAGGAACCTGCGCGACCATATTCCGAAGCGCGTCGGGAAATTGGCGTCGAAACGCAACCCGAGCAGGAAAGGTAACAACACCGGGGCCAGCGATCCAACAGCCACGGCAAGCGTTTCGGGCAGATAAGCCGGGCCTGCGGTCCCTCCCGCCAGGTCGAAAACGGCTTTGTAAAGCGTGGGCCAGCCCAAGTACGCACCGAGGTAGTTCTCAAGATGGAGAGCCGACCCGATGAGGACAGCAAGAGTGACGAGAAGCGTGCGGAAATCCGCCCACGCGTCATGCTCGGGCTGCTCCACTTTGACCTGGTCGAGGATCTCGTCGACCCATTCCGCTGGAGGATGGCCATTGAGCAGGCAGAAGCCGCGAGACTCCACGTTATCGAGAAGCGCGCCGACTCCCTCACCCGTGGTCGCGGTCGTCTGGAGAACCGGTACCCCGATGAGCCGGGACAGCTCGGTCCCGTCGATGGTGATACCCTTGCGGTCGCACTCGTCCTTCATATTCAGAGCGAGGAGCAAAGGCATTTTCAAGTGAGACAACTGAGCCGTCAGCAGGAGCGTTCTGCGCAGGTTTTTTCCATCACCCACCTGGATGACCAGGTCCGGCTTCTCGTGCTTGAGGACATCCGCGGTTACTCTCTCATCCTCGGATTCGGCGGTCAGGCTCTGAATTCCAGGGGTATCGAGGACCTCGTACTCCTGGCCGTCGACCGTAGTGAAGCCACGAAAGACATCGACGGTCGTGCCGGGGTAGTTGGAGATCGTGACATACTTGGAAGTCAGCCGGCAGAACAGGGCGGACTTGCCGACATTCGGGTGTCCGACGAGAGCTATTTTTCTGGGAGAAGGACGGCGGGAAGCACGCGGCTTTCCCGATATATGATCGACCGACAACTGGATTGGCATTGTGTTGTGCGAAATTGAAATTCAATTTCAAACGAGAGCTTATCATTGTCCTCCGTTTCCACACAAGCGCGAAAGCGCACGATTTTGCCGGCCCTGGAGGACCCGAAGCTGATCAGCTGACGACCAGCGGGCATGGAGGGTGTCAACCGGGCCGAAAAGCGGCGGATTCTGAACCGCGAATCCGTCCTACGACTGACCGGTTACGCATGCCGAGAGTCGTAGGGCGGATTCGCGCCTTTCGGCCCGGTTGACGACCATCGGTCGCAGTGCGCAGTGGGCAGAGCGCAGTGGGCAGTGCGCACTGGCCCAGACGGTCAGCACAGCTGGGCCACCACCAGCGTGGCATCGTCATACTGCGGCGCGCCCGAGCAAAAGGCCGAAACATCCTCCTCGATTTTGGCCAGCAGCCCTGCAGCATCTTGAAGCCCGGCGTTCTTGCTCACCACATCCACCAGACGGTCCTCTCCGTACATTTCTTCGGCCGGGTTCTGGGCCTCGGTAATGCCGTCAGAGAACATGACGAGCAGGTCGCCCGAGTGTAACTGGACGGAGAAGGAGGCGTATTCCAGCCGCTCCAGGAAGCCGAGCACCGGACCTCCTTCAGAGAGGCTCACAACTGCGCCGTTCGATGGCCGGAGGATAAAAGGCGGATTGTGGCCCGCGTTAACGTACGTGAGCTCTCGCTTCTCGAGGTCGAGGACGGCGCAAAACAACGTCACAAACCGTTCGATCGGGGTATCGCGGACCAAGACTCGGTTCAGGGAATTGACGAGAGCAGTCAGCGGGCAACGGGTCTCGAGGAGGGCCCGGACGGCACCGTGTAACGAAGCCATCAACAGCGCCGCAGGCAGCCCTTTTCCGGAAATGTCGGCAACGAGCAGGACGCAACGGTTTTCATCGAGTGCCACGAGATCGTAGTAGTCACCACCTACCTCGGCGGCGGGCCGGCTCGATCCCGCAAGCGTTCCCCGGCGAAACTGCGGAATCTCCTTGGGCCAGAACCCAACCTGGATATCGCGCGCCAGGGCCAGTTGGTGCTCCAGTCGTTCCTTCTCGAGCGAGGCCTCATACAGGCGGGTTTTTTCGATCGCGATGGCGGCCTGGTGTGCGAGGGCGGCGAAGAGAGGGATGTCGGAAGCGTCGAATTGCGACCGCCCGGTGGGGTTCAACGCCTGGAGCACACCGATCACTGCCCCTTGCCAGTTCTTAAGCGGTACGCAGATCAAACTCCCGGTTCGAAACCCGTCCTTGGCCAGGTCGCCGTAGAACCGCGGATCCGAGGCAGCGTCCGCAACCACAAGCGGCTCTCCGTGGGTAGCCACCCAACCGCCGAAACCTTTCCCGGGTGGGATCCTCATCCCGGAGATCTGGGCGCGGGCCGGCCCGGTCGGAAGGGTGACAATCAGCTCGCCGGTCTGCGGGTCGAGCATAATGAGCGAGCTTGCCTGCGCCTGCATGATGACCTTGGCGGCATCCATGATGGCGGCCAGCAGGGCGTCCAACTCGGTGGTGGAGTTGATCCGTCCGATCAGCCCCAGAAGCAGATCGAAACGTGCAGTGTCCGGCAACGGCATTGATTCCCTCCCTCAGTCGACCCGGATCATGGCGCGGACGGGCCCGGGTGCCGGGTCTCCAGCGTAGAAAACCCTCTCCAGAAACAGCCCGGACGCGGGGGCGGTCAGCTCCGCCGGACGTGAGGACTCTTCGCGCAGAAAGGCGTCGATGTCCGCTGAAGTCAAGCGGCCGCGTCCCACCTCGACCAGCACCCCGACCATCCTGCGAACCATCTTCCAAATGAAGTGTGAGCCGACCACACGGATGAGCACCAATGCACCCTCCTCGGCAATACGCAGGTCTTCAACCAGAACCCGGGTTGACTTCTCGTCCGACCGCTCGTCTGTAAACGATCGAAAGTCCTTCATTCCGAGAAAAAGGCGCCCAGCCTCCTGCATGGCACTCAGGTCGAGCGGATCAACGACCCACCAGACGAAATTCTTGGCGAAGGCGGTGCGACGGCGGGAGATCTGGTAGATATAACTGCGCCGCTCCGCGTGGTGTCGGGCGTGAAAGCGCGACGGGGCCAGGTCGACGCGCAAAACGTTAATATCGGCCGGCAACGCCTGGTTCAGCTTGGTCTGGATCAGCGCCGGAGCTAATCGCGCCTGGACCTCGAGGTGCGCCACCTGCATGAGCGCGTGGACACCGGCGTCAGTGCGGCCCGCAGCCTGAAACTCGAACTTCAGGTCCGGAAAAATGCTGCCCAACGCCTGCACCACCTCTCCTTGCACAGTCCGGGCGTTTTTCTGAATCTGCCAACCGCGGTACCTGCGTCCCTGGTATTCGAGAATAATCCGGAAACGTGCCATCCACTGTCCTCGCGGGCGGTCGGGTCAGTCTGGCTCCGTCAGCGCCACGGAAAACACCATGACTCCCAGTTCGCGGCGATCCTCCGGGACATCGGATCGGTGTGTCTTGTCGCAGGTCAGTTTGACTTCGACGAGCCCATCGACCGCCTCAAACGGTATCAGGTAGACAAGGTCAAACTCTTCTTCCGTCCCGCAAAAATGCTCGCCGATCTTAACCCATACGCCTGGTTTTCGGGCAACCGAAACGACAACATGATTCGGTACAGGGGTGAAGCCCCTCAGCCGGACACATGGACTGCCGCCGGACTTCTGCAGGTAGCAGGTCACCTCGCCGGAAGTCCAGCGATAGCCGTGAGGTTCGGTCTCATGCCAGTACCAGCCATGTCCCAGCTGGTAGCCGAACGCATCGCGCCCGAAATCGATCGCCGACCCGAAATCCCGCAGATCCGACGAGGGTTGGTTCTGCTCGTAAAACCATTCTTTGCGCAGTTTCCGGCGCAGGAACCCAGCGGAGTCGCGGTGTGCGAGGACACCCCAAAATTCCGCGTGCGGGTACCACCCGAGACCGAGATAAGCCAGGATGCCCCGCACCGGGTTGTGGCGGGCAAACTCCGATTTGTCGAGCGAGCAGGGAAGGTCGTGAAGAAAAACCAGTCCGGAATGTCGCAGACATTCCTTCAAATCGCCGGGGGTCATCAATTGGATCTCGTCGAACGTGTTGTGTTCCTTGATAAATCCCGGGTTGAGCCTCCGAATGTAGATATCCGCGAGCCTGGTTGGCAGGAATTGCGGGCCGTATAGCCGTGTGTGGCCGTCGAACGGATACCAGTAATTCGGGGTTGTGAAAAACGCGAGGCCCGAAGGCTTGAGGACCCTTGCTATTTCCGCCAGAAAGGCTTTCTGCTCCGGAAGCCCGCCCTGGAGGTGCTCGATCACGTCGAAAGCAAAGATGTAATCAAAGAGCTTCTCCCGAAACGGCAGCCGGATCCCGTTGCATTGCAGGTACGATCTCCCGGTGTCCGGCTGGGCGAACTGGAGAACATGCAGGTTGTAGTCGGCGCCCACGTAGAACCCCGATTGGTCGGCGACGATTTCGCCCAGCCCCCCGGTACCGCACCCGATATCGAGAATCCTCTTGCCCTCGAAGCGGACCAGCGCAACCTTTTCGAACGACTGGAGAAGCTCCCGATTCCTCTCCCGGCTTAGCCGCCAGTACTCGACCCATCGGCCGATGGCCTCCGAGTCCTCGCCAAAAATCTGCCTGGCTTGGTCTTCCAGAGACCCTCTTCGAACCAGGTTCCGCTGCGATCTCGTCACTTTCGACCTACTGGGGGAGGAGCGAGGAATCGAGCCAGGCTTCCAAGTGATGGCGGGGCATGGCGCCTGAGATCTGGCTGACTTCCCGGCCTTCGTGAAAGAGAATCATGGTGGGGATCGACAGAATCCGGTACTGGCTGGCCAATGCCGGTTCGCGATCTGTGTTTACCTTAACGACTTTCAACCGACCGGCCCGGCCGGTGGCAATTTCCTCCAGGATCGGAGCGAGGACGCGGCACGGGCCGCACCAGGGCGCCCAGAAGTCCACCAGGACAGGGCTCGGGGAGCCCAGCACCTCCTGCTGAAAAGTCGCGCCAGTCACCTCGAGCGGGTGCGAATCGGTCTTGAGAGGCGATTTGCACTTCCCGCAGACCGCCTGCCCGTTTGCGCGCCCCGCAGCAACCCGGTTGAGGCTCCCGCACTTTTCACATCTCAAGAGAACCGTTTCACTCATGACACACCAATCAAATCATAATAGCACTCTCCAAAAACTCGATGGCAGGGCGGTGATTCATAATGATGATTATGAGGACCGGATTTGCGCACCTCCCGCTTCACGACGGTAAAGCACCCAGCTGGCTCTTCTCCAGGATGGTCAAGCTCGCCCGTGAGATCGTATGTCACATGGTTGCGGAGTACGGGCCGGACGAAGTGCTTCTCCGCCTCTCTGACCCGTACTGGTTTCAGGCGCTCGGCTGCGTCCTGGGATTCGATTGGCACTCGAGCGGCGTGACAACGACCACCTGCGGGGCGATCAAGGAGGGGATCAGGGGGCTGGAGAAAGACCTCGGTTTCTTTGCCGCAGGTGGCAAAGGAGCGGTCTCACGAAGGACGCCGGACGAGATTGTAAATGCCTGCGATGAGACGTCCCAGGAGGCCTCGCCGCTGGTTTACGCCAGCAGAATGTCGGCCAAAGTCGACAGCGCGGCGGTCCAGGACGGCTATCAGCTTTATCACCACGCTTTCTTCTTCTCGAAGAGCGGTCAATGGTGTGTCGTCCAGCAGGGCATGTCCGAGGAAACCAGGTTTGCCCGCCGTTACCACTGGCTTAGCCGCCACGTGTCCGACTTCGTCTGCGAACCGCACGCGGCCGTCTGCTGCGATGCCCGGGGCAATACGCTGAACCTGGTAGCCAACGAGAGCATGGACGTGAGAACGGTGTCGACCCAACTCGCGGCCCAGACGCCGGATCGCACGCTGGCTGATCTGTCTCGATTACCGAACCTGGTCCTTCCGAAACGCCACTTGGTCTCGGAGGCCGACGTGAACTCCGCTTACCTGAAGAAGATACTGGTGACAACCTACGAGGCCGCGCCGAAGGATTATGCCAGTCTCCTGGCGCTTCCCGGGGTTGGCGCAAAGACCCTTCGGGCGCTGGCCCTGGTCTCGGAGCTGATGTACGGCACCCGGACATCGACTCGCGATCCGGCCCGTTTCTCCTTTGCACACGGCGGTAAGGACGGCACGCCCTTTCCGGTTGACCGGGCCACATACGACCAAACGGTTGAGATTCTGCATGGGGCGCTGGATCGGGCCAAGGTGGACAGGTCGGAGAAAATCGCCGCCCTCAAGCGGTTGGCGCGACTGGGAAACACGAATCGTCAGTAGTTTGCAAGACATGTCTGCGGTTCGTGGCCCTGCGCCCGCCCCTCAGCTACTCGAACTGGTGCGTGATTCTCCGCGTGTTGTACTTCTCCTGATACTCGCGCTGTTCGGGCGTGTCCGGGTACTCGCCCGAATGCGAAGGCAACGGGCCAACCGTGTCGGCGTTCGCGGAGTTGAGGTCCATGTCCTTGCCGAAACCGGCGGCATAGACCAGGAAGCTCCGGGTCCACCCTTGGGGAAGCGGAGGCAGTTGGTTCGCCTGGAACTCCGCGGTGATTTCGTCCCCGTGACGCATGATCACGTACTTGTCGTCCTGGGTCTTAAGCAGCGGTTTAACCGAACCGTAACGCGTGTAGTCACCCAAGTGGTTCTTCCAGGGCGCCTCCTCGGATCGCTCATGGTACGAGTACATGGGCGGATTCTTCCCGTCCGGTTTTACTTCCTTGGGATAGCCGTAGAACTCGAACTGCGCGTCCACGCAATCGAGCGTCTTCACCCGAGTCTCGACCGAGGGATCCGAAGTGTCGACCAGAATCTGATCCCAATAGATCCGCATGCTGGTCACTATCCTGACCCGCCCGTCTCCAGGCCGCCGAAACTTCCCTGTGAGATCGAGGGTCATGGTTTTCGGAAGCCCGGCCGGAAAGCCCATGCTCGGAATCGCCGTGACCCATTGCCCTCTTTCGTCGCGCACCTGAAGATATGGCGGGATCAGTCTCGCGCCGGACTGCGAAGCGGCCAGGTTGGAGGAGGAATCCGCGTAGTCGATCCACGCGGTCATCAGCAACAACACCTTCCTGGCGTCATCCACGCGACCGAGATCAAGCTCGATCGTGTGCTCCTTTGAGTATCCCTTGAACGGGAGCAGCTCGAATCCATCCGGGTACCTTCGATCCACTTCCCGGATGTCATTGAGCACATTTCGTCCCGCATCGTCGTATGCGGCAACCGGAGGGCGCGCATCCCGGCTTGTGAAGAGCTTGAAATTCGGATAGGGAGGCGCCGGCATCAGCTTCTCGTCCGGAAAAACGTCGACGCCCGCCGGATGGTCTACAGCCACGAGTTTGAGCTCGTCGATGAACATGACTTCTTCAAGCTGGTTGTTCACCTTGATCGAATATCGCCCATCCCGCGGCTTCGGTTTCACCCCCGCCAGCTTGACGTACTCGTCCACGTCGGTCGATCCGTATTGGCCGGGAGCAACCAGGTAACCGACGGCGCTGCCACCCAGGAAGTCGGTGACGAACTGATACTGCGCGCCATTCCAGGCATAGAGAAGCGGACAGGATGTGCCCTTCCGGTCAACCTCCTCGATCTTCACCGCCTGGCCGGCAGCCTTGTCCAGCTCCGCCTGCAGAACTCCGGTCGGCCAGAGGATCCGAATCGAATCCGCCATTTTGCGCTCGCCCAGCCCGACCAGCAGCTGCTCCCCTCCCTGGGACAGGAAGGTGCAGTTCCCGTCCACTTCGAACTTTTGCCAGGACTGGCCGGCTCTGACTTCCACTTTTGCGCCCAGTCCGGGTTTGTTGTCCCTCAGCCCACTCAGCTGTACCAGCAGCGATTGCTGCGCATTCCCCCCGTCGTTTCGAAGCAACAGCGGGGCGCCGCCGTTGCGCGTGATCAGGACGTCGGTATCGCCGTCCGCGTCGTAATCCCCAACCGCCGCACTTCGCGCCTGCGCGAGGTCCAACCCCGCGATTCCGGTCTTCTCCGAAACATCGGTCCAACCGGCCGCTCCGCCATTCATCATCAGCCGGCTCTTTTCGCCGAGCTGGAGGACGTCCAACCACCCGTCATTGTTGAAGTCGATAACCTGAGATGACCATGTAAAACCGGGAACCGGCGGACCCGGATTGGGGGAACCCTCACCGTTGGTCGAAAATCTCTTTCCGGCGGCGTTCTTGAGAATTGCTCGGCCCGCTGGAAGGGCCAGGTCTGTAAAACCGTCCTTGTTGACGTCTGCCGCCGCACCACCCATCGCCGAAGTAGTGTCGAGTCCGGTATCCCGGGCAACCTCGGAGAATGTCCCGTTCCGGTTGTTGCTGAACAGGAAAGGAGCGGCCCGGTAGTTAAGAACGACAAGATCGATATCCCGGCTGTTGTTGAAGTCGGTGAACAGGACACCCGTGCTTTTGGAATTCCCGCCCTCGACCTTCGCTTCAGCGGCCACTTCCTTGAAAGTTCCATTGCCATTATTACGAAACAGGAGGTTCGGTTGTCCTGGGAAGTCATCCGGGAAGACAAAGGTTGCTGTCGCCGGGGGAGTCGACAGGTCCGCGAAGTTGGTGACATAGATATCCAAGTCGCCATCGTGGTCGTAATCGACGAACGCCGCGCTCAGGCTCCATTTCGTCGCGGTTCCTGCGACCTGTGCCGATTCGGTGACGTCCGTGAACTTACCGTTCTTTTCGTTATGCAACATCGTGTTGCGGCCATACGCGGTGATGTAAATGTCCGGGTAGGTGTCACTGTCGTAATCGCCGACCGCGATGCCCATGGCGATCCCCTGGGCGTTGATGCCTGCCTCGGCGGTCACATCTTTGAACTTGCCCCCGCCCTCGTTCCTATACAGGGCGAGGGACGGGCCCGAAACCGGGCCGGCATCCAGGAGCGCGAGGTCCAGTTTTCCATCCAGGTCATAATCCAGAAAGGCCGCACCGGATCCAACGCCGGCCACCAGGTTTTTAAGCGCCCAAGCCGTGGACCATTCTTCCTTCTTCACCTGGACACCCAGCGGATTGCGGCCCGGACCGCGATGTGAGAATCGAATTCCCGCTGCGGACAGGGAATCGACGAAGCGGACCGGCGGTGCCGCAGACTTGACGGCCTCGACGTCGTACTGCCCGATCCCGAGGGCATACCTGCCCTCTTCGCCGTACTGGACACCCATGGCACCCATCGGGCCTCCCGCCTGATCGCCCGATTTCAGCTGCTGAAAACGCGCCATGGCCTGCCGGCTTTCCTCCTGTTTGCCAGAGCGCATGAGCGTCATGGCCAGGTTATAAAGCGCCGAGACGTGGTACGACTCGACTGCCAGAACACGTCGGAAAGCCTGAATCGCAGAGTCATACTCCCGGTTGCGGGAATAAAGCAGACCCAGGTTGTAGTGCGTAGCCGGGTCCTCCGGGTCGACAGCGAGAACATTGCCGAAATGGGCCAGAGCCTTTTCGCGATCCTTCTCTTTGCTCCGCAAGACGCCGAGCATGAAGTTCGCATGCGGCTGGGCCGGATCGACTTTTGTGACTTGGAGGAACTGCTCGGCCGCCTTTGAGTAATCGGTCAGGTAGTAATGCGCGATCCCCGAATTGACAAGGGCCGGGATGAAATCAGGCTTGATCTTTAGGGCTTTCGCAAATTCCTCGGCCGCCGGGCGAAACTCGTACTGCTCCAGGTAGGCCATCCCCCTGTTGTTGTATCGGAAAGCCCGATCCTCCGGCTCGCCGGCCGCCTGCGCGGCTAGAGATGCGACCGAAACCCAGACAAGTGCGGAAAAGCGAAGGAACGAAATGAGACGCATGCCCCTATGGTACTAGAGCAAAAAGGCTCCGAGCAAAGGCAGAGGGCAGAGGGCAGCGGGCAGCCGGCAGCGGGCAGCGGGTCAGCCGGTCAGCCAGTCAGCTGGTCAGCCTCTACTACTCGATCAGGAACTGGATCTCTTTTTTCCCTTCCCGGATGACGATGTCCGAGCCGATCTTCTCCGCACCCTTCTCGCCTTTCCCGACCAGGGTCGTCTTCATATCCTTGGGCATTCGAAGAACAATTCCTGAGGAGGGAGCCGCATCGCCGGTCAGTTTGACTGTCACTTTCCCTTCCTCGATTTTGTAGGAAACGGACATTGTGCCGAAGGTGGTTGGGAAGCCGGTCAGAGCGAGCCCGCCGGGGGCCTTGAACCAGGCGGGAGGTATGCCGGCAAACAAGACGAGGCGATTGGATTCCTCGAAGACCAGGCTGTCGCGGAGGAGCAGCCACATTTCGGCGATTGCCCATCCATGGGGCATGGCGACACTCGAGTCCCAATTGGTTCGGGCATGGCGCCAGCCGCCCGCACCGCTCTTGCCCCCCTCATCGAACAGGTACCAGCCCTTCATCTGATCGTGGTTCAAGTGGGCATCAATCGTCAGCGCGGCCGACTCGCGGTTACCCGCGAGGAGCGCCTGATGGGCAGTAGCCAGAGGAAAGTAACGCCAGCTTTCCGGCTTCTGCGGGCCGATGGCGCGGAATTGTTCAGAGCCTCTGCCATAGTGGAACGGGAATAAGCGACACGGCCAGAGAACGCAGTAACTGCCATAGCCCTTCGTGAGATCGCGTCCGAAGCGCGCCTCGTACTTCGCCATTAGCCTCTCGCCAAGTCTGACCCACCCGGTGTACTCCTCGGCCTTCCTGGCAGCGGAGGCGAGCAGCGCCACGCCGCGCAAACCGGCGACGTCGAAGGCTTCGGTGTATTCGGGATGATCGCCGTCACATCGCCCCGGCTTCAGCTCCTGGCGGCGCTCGGGTTCCAGCATTTCTCCGTACTCGAGGCTGTCCATGGCGACGAAATGCGGACCGGTGGACATCCGGTAATACTCGATCATCCGCGCGAGTTGCTTGGCCGAAGGATACACGCGATCGAGCCACTCCTTGTCCTTGGTGAACTGCCAGTGGTTCCCCATCAGCCAGAGGATCTGGCCGGGATTGTCGGCTTCCGGGTAGATGCGTCCGTTGAAAGGCCGTTTCAGGAAGTAATCGATGATCTGCGCGGCCAGGTCCGCGTGGCCCGCCTTTTGAAGAACATTCCCGGTGTAGACGCCGTCACGGTTGAACACATTGTAGTTCACCACCGCAACGTCGGGAGCACCCTCGTTCAGGCAGAGGCCCAGATGCCCGGTGACCGCGGCCAGGCACTCGCTCCAGCGGCTGTCGGGCAAGACCGCCTGGATGCGCCCTGTAAAATCCGTCCAGAAAGTTGTCGCAGACGTGAAAATCCGGTTTGCTTCCTTGGAGATGTCGAGGGCTGCTAAGGTCTCCAGGGGGAAATCCGGCTGGGGGACTCCATCCTCGGCACCCGGCACGGCGTCGTCGAGTTGAGCCCAGGGGTCTTTGCCGTCCCAGCGGTGACGAACGGCACGACGCCCGGGGAGGACGGGAGCAAGGAATGAAAACGACTCGGCCTTCCCGCCGCCCAGGTTCAGGTCAAACCGCATGAACGCCGAACAGGCCCCGCTCTCCGAGCTCACTTCCCCGGTTACGGCCGGAGTGGCCGCAGCTTTACCAACAAGACGTGCGCAAATATCATCCTGAGAGGACACAAAAGCGGCGACGGGTTTCCGATCCGCCACCAAGGCCGGCTTACCGTCGACGATCAGGACACGCCCCTCCAATCCCACGGAGGCGCTCCTGATCGGACCGCCAGCTGGGCCAAGCGGGCGGACGGCGGCAATCAGCGACACTTTCCGCTTCTGCGTCCCACTGTTCCGCACCTGAACCTCAGCCGCAACGACGAGGCCTGACTCCGCT
>Ga0105104_10000313_pt1 | contig 36456 bp, 26 predicted proteins | sample PPLLaktember2015_3_FD_87034 | JGI IMG/M metagenome (GOLD analysis project Ga0105104, IMG submission 87034) | Freshwater sediment microbial communities from Prairie Pothole Lake near Jamestown, North Dakota, USA - PPLs Lake P7 Core (6) Depth... | ecosystem: Environmental > Aquatic > Freshwater >... | reverse complement strand
GCGCGGCGACCAGGCCCGCGTGCGCCGCGTTCACCGGTGGGATCAGGAGCGGGACGTCGGGCTCCATCCGGAAGGTGCTCGCCGCGCTGACCACGGGAAGCTCGGCGGCGAGCCGCGGCTCGAGCTCACGGGCGACGTCCGACTCCACGGCCGAGAAGACCAGGTCCACTCCCCGAGGCGGTGCGCCCGGATCCTGGAGCCGCATCGCCGCCACGTCGGGAGGAGGAGGCTCGGGAAGGAACCAGGCGCCGGCCACCGCCTCGTCGTAGCGCCTGCCGGCGTTCCGCGGAGACGCGGCGATGGCGCCGATCTCGAACCAGGGGTGATCGCGAAGGGCGGAGACGAACTGCTGACCGGCGATGCCGGTGGCACCCACCAGCAGGGCGCGAAGCTTGACCATGGGGTTATCCTGCCATTCCTTGACCGGTACAGCGGCCGTGCCCTACAAACCCGCGGTCGCTTCCGGCGCCATCGCCAAGTGGTAAGGCAAGGGTCTGCAAAACCCTCATTCCCCGGTTCGAATCCGGGTGGCGCCTCTTCCCTGACGTGACTCGGCCCAGCGGGACAGGTGTGGGAAGGGCGTGGCTCCTCGCCCTCGCCCTCACCGGGTGCGCGGCACCCCGACCTCCTCCTCCGCCGCCGCCCGCCCCGGTGGTGACGGTCGCACCGGTCCCGGAGCCCGCCGAGGCGGGTCCGCCGCCGCTCGATGTCCCACCCCCACCGTCGACTCGCCGACTCGACGTGCGGGCGGGCGAGCCCACCGTTCCGGTCCGGCTGATGGAGAACCGGCGCGAGGTGACCTTCGTCCCCGCCGGGCGGGTACGGCTGTTCCTCCAGGGAGAGCCGGAGAAGGTGGTCGAGGCGCCCGGCGGGACGGCGCTGGTGGTTCGCTGGCTCGACGGCACACCGGCAGACCGGCGCTTCCGCGTCCAGACCTCGGAGCTGGCCTGGGCGGACAAGGAGGGCATCGCCGCGGAGCGCGCCAGCTGGGAGGGCCGGGGCTTCCAGGTGCGGCTGGAGCAGCTCGGCCAGGTCTACGGGATCGCCGGGAAGATCCTCGACAACCGGAAGGTGCTGGTCCTGCTCGAGCCGGCGCTGACCTCGGCCGAGGCGACGGCCCGGCAGACGGAGCTGGTTCGCAGCTTCGGGACGCGCACGACCCTCGCCGAGGAGGTGCGGACCGCGGCGCGGGTACGCCTGCGGCTGGACATGGCGGACGGGACGCCCCTCGGCAGCAGCGAGGGCCCGATCCGCGCCGAGACCCCGGGCGGCGAGGGTTTCGAGGTGCGCTCGGTCGAGTTCGCGGTCGGGTACCCGAACCACGGCTTCGAGACCCGCGAGTACCGGGGCGGGCTGGCCTTCTCCGCCGACGCGTCCGGGACCATCGCCGTCGTGAACCTGGTGACGCTGGAGGACCTCCTCCGCGGCCTCGTGCCGTCGGAGATCTTCGCCGCCGCCCCCGCCGAGGCGCTGAAGGCGCAGGCGGTCACCGCCCGCGGCGAGGTGCTGGCCAAGGTGGGCACCCGCCACCTCGCGGACCCCTACCTCCTCTGCTCGGAGCAGCACTGCGCCGTGTACCGCGGCCGCACCGGGGAGACTCCCACCACCAACGCCGCGGTGGAGGCGACCCGGGGCCTCGCGCTCTTCTCCACCGAGGGCCGGCTGGTGGACTCGGTCTACAGCGCCGTCTGCGGCGGCCATACCGAGGACAACGAGGTGGTCTGGGGCGGCGTGCCCGACCCCAGCCTCCGTGGCCGGCCCGACGTGCTCGAGCCGGTGCCAGGCATGCCCGACCCGCGCCGGGCACCGGATCGGTTCCTGGCCTTCGATCTCCCCGCGGCGTGCCGGCGAGGACGGTTCGCGCAGCCCACCAAGTACCGCTGGGAGAAGCGCTTCACCGCGCAGCAGCTCGATGCGCTGGTCGAGCCGCTCGGGGTGGGCTCGGTTCGCCACCTCCAGCCGCTCGAACGCGGCGCGTCGGGACGGGTCCGGCTCCTGCTCGTGTCCGGCACCCGCGGAGCCACCGAGCTGCGGGGCGAGCTCACCATTCGCCGCCAGTTCGGGATGCTCAACAGCGCGCTGTTCACCGTGACCGAGGACCGCGACGGACGCGGCAACCCCGTGGCGTTCCTCTTCCGGGGCGGCGGCTGGGGGCACGGCGTGGGCCTGTGTCAGACAGGCGCGATCGGCCGTGCGGAGAGCGGACAGGACTACCGGGCCATCCTCCGGCATTATTTCAATGGGGCCGAGGTCGTGCACATCTACGAGTAGCGCCGGGATCCCGGGGCGTTGGCCCGAGGCGGATGCATGCCTGCCGGGCTGGAACATGCCTGCCTTTCCGGGGTTATGTCAGGGCCGCGGCGGTCGGTGGCGAGGAGCCCCCGGCGTCGGGTAGGTCGGGGCCGCGGCTTCAAGTTATGTAGGACTTACACGTGAGCCCGTCCGGACCCAGCCAGCGCCGACGTCGCCGTCGTCCGGCAGCCGCCGCGGTCATCGCCACGCTCCTGGCGCTTCTGTTCCACGCCAGCATGCTGGGGCTTCTGCTCCTGATGAACTTCGTCTCGGTGAAGTGGCCGGGCGGAGACCGGCCCCGGCAGAAGCCCCAGGCGGTCACGCTGCGCAACATCGACCCTCGCGCCTGGGCGAAGAACCGCGGTCAGGCCCGCGAGCAGGAGCGCCCCGAGGCCCAGCGGCGCGCGGAGGCCGCCAAGAAGCCGGAGCCGAAGGACGAGAAGAACCCCAAGGGGCAGGTGGTGGACGTCGCTCCCGGCAACGAGCAGGAGTCGCCCGACGCGAAGTACCTGGCGGAGAAGAACAACCGGGTCGACAAGGAGAGCAAGGCCCGCGAGCAGACTCCGTTCTACCGGAACGCGATGCCGCGGCAGACCGCGACCGAGGAGCGGAACACCACAGGGAAGGACAACTCCTCGCAGGTGGTGGTCCAGGGGAACGGCGGCGCCGGGCAGGACGCGCGCCCGGCGCAGAAGGGCGGCGGGCAGCGCCCGGTCTTCGACCTCCCCAACGTCAAGCAGCGCGACCAGATTGCCCTCAAGGAGCAGACCAGCAAGGGTCCCGGAGCCAGCGTCCGCAACCAGGGCGAGAGCGCGGCGCTCCAGGGCAACTCCAACCGGCTGCGGGTCGATCCGGGTCGCCCAGGTGAGGAGGGGGACCAGGGCAGCGCCGGCAAGGCGGGCCTCCCCACCCTGTCGCAGCTCATGCCGAGCAGCGCCGCGCTGGACAAGATCATCGGGGCCGCTCCCAACGACCACCTCCAGGACGTCGACCAGGGGGACGGGACCTTCCTCAACACCCGCGAGTGGAAGTACGCCACCTTCTTCAACCGGGTGAAGCAGGCCGTGGGACGGAACTGGGACCCCAACGAGCCGCTCCGCCAGCGCGACCCGACCGGGGAGATCTACGGGGGCCGCGACCGGTACACGATCCTCAACATCACCCTGAGCAGCGACGGGCTGGTGAAGGACATCCAGGTCCAGCGCTCGAGCGGGGTGGACTTCCTCGACGAGGCGGCGATCGTCAGCTTCCGCCGCGCGCAGCCGTTCCCGAATCCCCCGCCGGGCCTCATGGGGCCCAACGGCACGGTCACCTTCCCCTTCGGGTTCTACCTGGAGACGGGTGGCCGGCCGCTGATGCGGATCTTCCGGAACAACTGATCGGGGCGACTTGCTCCGGACGGCGCGATGAGGCGCATCCTCACCGTGCCCGCACGACGATCGCCACCTGGTCCTCGCAAGGACCAGGTGGCTGGCGTCACTGAAGGCCTCGCCTACGGACCGCAGAGCCCGGGGACCGTTCCAGCCGGGAAGGGCTCCGTGCTCCGGTCGATGGAGCTGAGGAACCGAACCAGCTCGTTCCGATCGCTGGCGCTGGTCAGGATGTCGATGCCGCCCGTCCCCGCGCTCCGGTGGGCGACGTTCTCCAGCACGTTGCCCAGGGTCTCGGATGCTCCGCTGTGGAGGTAGGGCGCCGAGGCGAAGACCGAGATGAGCGAGGGCACGTTGAAGCCGAGCTCTCCTCGCGCCTGCACGTTGGCCGCGTTGTTGGCCCGGATCTCGTTGCTCACCCCATCGGTGAAGAGAGTCGGGTCGAAGGTGCCCACCCGGCAGAGGAAGCGGACCAGCTGCGCGTCCACGATCTCGATCGCTGCCGGTGGAGGCTTGAAGTCGATGGCGGAGATGGTCCAGTTGGGGCCGCCGTGGCAATGCTGGCATCCCGCGGCCGCGAACAGCTGTCGGCCGTAGGAGACGTCCTGTCCAGCCAGAGGCGAGATCGGCGCCCGGACGCCCACGGCCAGGTAGGTGGCGATGGCGTCGAGGTCGGGATCGCGACCGGTGTTCGCCAGCGGAGCGAGGTCGGGAATCATCGCCAGTCCGGCCACCCCTTCCAGCAGGCCAGGCTCGCGGATGAGGCCTCCGCCACCCGAGACGGCGCGGATGTTCCGCTCGAAGTCCTGGACCTCGTCACGGATGCCCGACCAGTTCAGCGCTCGCATGTGCGAATCGGGAAGAACGGGTGCGCCGTTCACGATGACGGCGGCGCTGGCGGGGAAGGTGCTCTCCATCGAGATCGCCTGGCGCGGTCCATCCGGGAACATCCAGGTCACGCTGTCGGTCAGGGCCTGCGGGTGGCAGCTGTAGCAGGTGCCCCAACCGGTATCGGACATCAGGCCCGCGGGTCGGACCGAGTTTGGCTGGGTCCCGACCGGTCCAATGGCGGTGTTGAAGAGGTACTTCCCCCGGAGGGCAACCCGGTCCAGCTCAGCCGTCGGCAGATCCGCGGATTGCAGCCGCGCCAGGGTGCGGTACTTCGTCGGGTCGGCGCCAGAGACGTCGACCACGGCCACGTCACGGGAGAGGAAGTCCATCACGTACGCCCGGGCGTCGGTGGAGCTCACCACCACGCCGCGTGGGTTCTTTCCGCCGATGAGGTCCTGCGGATCGTCCTGCAGGATCTCCTGCGGATCCTTGAGCTCGATGCGCGCGATGTTGCCGGGGTCCTGGGCGCTGGCCGGCGGATTGATGCTGGCTGCCCCCGTGCCGTCCAGCGTCAGCCGGAGGAGCCGGTTGGTGGCGCCCAGGGCGACGAATCCCTCTGCGGCCGAGCGCTTGAAGGCCACCATGAACGGATTGGTGTTGAAGAGCTTCTTGCCGGCAGGCTCGAAGTTCACGCCCACGTTCATGTTCAGGGTGGGAAAAGCCTCGACGTCGCGGGTGGTGTCGATGACCGCCAGGCAGCCCTGCACGTTCACGTTGAAGCGGAACGGCCCGTTCGGCGAAGAACAGGTGCTGCTGATGTAGGCCAGGTTCCCCCGGATGACGATCGACTCGAGGAGGTTGGGGAAGGCTCCGGTCGTGGTGTCGAAGACCGCCGGGTTCGCGAGCGGTCTGCGCGCCAGCGTGTTCCCGTTCGACTTGAAGGCGGCACCGACATCGGGCAACGGGTTCAGGGTGACGCTTCCGATCACCTTGTTGGAGTCGCCATCGATGACCGTCACCCGGCCCTCCCGGCCGTCGTCGGCTCCTTCGGTCTGTGTCCGAGGACGGGGGTCGTTTGCCCGAGAAACGGCCAGGAACTGGGTGACGTACACCTTCTTCCCGTCGGCAGTAATGGCGATCCCCCGAGGCTTGCTTCCTACACCCTCGATGGTCCTGATGACCCGGTAGCTCTGGGTGTCGATCACCGAGACGCTGTCGGACGAGAAGTTCGAGACGTACAGCCTCTTGCCGTCAGGCCTCAGGGCGCAGCCGAAGGGCTCGGTTCCGACCTGGATCGTCTCGATCACCTTCCACCGCTGGCCATCGATCACCGAGACCGTTCCGCTCGCCATGTTGGTGACGTAGGCGATGACCTCGTCGTGCCCCTGGCCGCGCCGTTCCTCCTTGAGGGCCACGCACCAGGGCTCCCTTCCGACCTTGATCTCGGCCAGCTTCTTGTTCGCCTCGTTCGTCACCTCGAAGACCGAGACTGAATCGTTGTCGGGGTTCACGCTCCAGACGTAGCGATCGTCGCTCGTCAGTGCGATCGGGCTCGAATGCGTCGGAGCCGCCTCCTTCTTCGGCGGATCGCTCCGAAGGGGATCCGACTCTTCCGAGGAACCTCGATTCGCACCACTGCAGCCAGCCGCCAGGACGACGGCCCACCACAACCATGCTCGTGTCGTACTCATCTTCCTCCTCTCGATCGGAGGACACGAGCAGGTGGCGATCGGTGCAGGCGATCGAATAGGACAAAGAAAATGGATCTATAATCTGTAAGGTCTGCGGTCGGTTTCGCCCTCACGCACTTCGAAGGTCGAAAGATCTGCTTCGCCTGGAGTGAGCGTGCGGAGGCTTTCCCACACCAGCACGCATCGACGGCCCTGGTAGGCGTCAATGGCTGCCGACCGTGCCTGAAGGGCACCAGTCTGTCCGAGCCGCGCTCGGGGGGAAGGAATTCTGCGTCCGAACGGTCGCGGGACTGCTCGCGTTCGGCGGTCCTCGTCCGGCGCGGGGCGCCCCGACTCAGGCGTAATCTTCGACCGGCGGGCAGCTGCAGATGAGCTTCCGGTCGCCGAGGACGTTGTTCAGCCGTCCCACCGCCGGCCAGAACTTGCTCGCCCGCACGAACGCCGACGGGAAGGCCCCGAGCTGACGGGAGTACGGGCGATCCCACTCGTCGGCGGTGGCCACCTCGGCGGTGTGAGGAGCGTGCTTGAGCACGTTGCCCTCGCGCGGCTGCCGTCCGGCCTCGACCTCGGCGATCTCCTTCCGGATGGCGACCATCGCATCGCAGAAGCGGTCCAGCTCCGCCTTGCTCTCGCTCTCGGTCGGCTCGACCATCAGCGTGCCGGCCACCGGGAAGGACACCGTCGGCGCGTGGAAGCCGTAGTCGATGAGGCGCTTGGCCACGTCGTCCACCTCGATGGCCGCCGACTTCTTGAGCCCCCGCAGGTCGAGGATGCACTCGTGCGCCACCCGGCCGCGGGCGCCCCGGTACAGCACCGGGAAGTGCTCCGCCAGGCGGCTGGCGACGTAGTTGGCGTTGAGAATGGCCACCTCGGTCGCGAGGGTGAGCCCCGCGGCGCCCATCATCCGGATGTAGGCGTAGGAGATGACCAGGATGCTCGGGCTGCCCCAGGGTGCGGCCGACACCGGCCCGGTGCCCTGCGCTCCACCGGTCCTCACCACCGGATGTCCGGGGAGGAACGGCGCGAGGTGCGAGGCGACGCAGATGGGCCCCATGCCCGGGCCGCCGCCGCCGTGCGGGATGCAGAAGGTCTTGTGGAGATTCAGGTGGCAGACGTCGGGCCCGAAGTCACCCGGCCGGCAGAGGCCCACCTGGGCGTTCATGTTCGCCCCGTCCATGTAGACCTGCCCGCCGTGGCGGTGGACGATGTCGCAGATGCTCTGGATCTCCTCCTCGAACACCCCGTGGGTCGAGGGGTAGGTCACCATCAGGGCGCCCAGGCGTTCGGCGTGCTGCGCGGACTTGGCCTCGAGGTCGACGAGGTCGATGCTCCCGTCCTCGGCGCTCTTCACCACCACCACCTCGAAGCCGGCCATCACCGCGCTCGCCGGGTTGGTGCCGTGGGCCGAGGCGGGGATGAGGCACACCTTCCGGTCGCGGTCGCCACGGCTCTCGTGCCACTTCCGGATGACCAGCAGGCCCGCGTACTCGCCCTGGCTGCCCGCGTTGGGCTGCAGCGACACCGCGGCAAAGCCGGTGATCTCCGCGAGCGTCCGCTCCAGCTCGCGGAAGAGCTGCTGGTAGCCCTCGGTCTGCTCGAGCGGGGCGAAGGGATGCATCTGGGAGAAGCCGGCGAAGGTCACCGGGATCATCTCCGCGGTGGCGTTCAGCTTCATGGTGCAGCTGCCCAGCGGGATCATCGCGTAGGTGAGGCTCAGGTCCCTCGTCTCCAGCCGCTTGATGTACCGGAGCATCTCCGTCTCCGAGCGGTGGCGGTGGAAGACCGGATGGGTCAGGTACGCGCTCTTCCGGGTCAGGGCCGGACCCCACGAGGGCGTGACCTCCGAGGCGAGCACCTCCGCGGCGAAGTCCATCGCCCTGCCGCCGGCGAAGACGCCCCACAGCGCCTCGACGTCCTCGGGGCGGGTGGTCTCGTCGAGCGAGATGCCGATGCTCCGGGCGTCGATGCGCCGGAGGTTCATCTTCCGGTCGCGCGCCCGGGCCATCGCCCGATCCGCTTCGGCCGGCTCCATCTCGAGGCGGAGGGTGTCGAACACGCTCGCGTGCTTGACCCTGACGCCCAGCTTGGCGAGGCCCCGGGCCAGCCGGACGGTGAGTCCGTGCACCCGGGTGGCGATGGCCTTGAGCCCCTCGGGGCCGTGCCACGCCGCATAGAAGCTGGACATCACCGCCAGGAGGGCCTGCGCGGTGCAGATGTTGCTGGTGGCCTTCTCGCGGCGGATGTGCTGCTCGCGGGTCTGCAGCGCCATCCGGAGCGCTCGATGGCCCTGCGCATCCTCGGACACGCCGATGATGCGGCCGGGGAGGAGCCGGGTGAACTCCTGCTTCACCGCGAAGAATGCCGCGTGCGGTCCGCCGTACCCCATCGGCACGCCGAAGCGCTGCGCGCTCCCCACCGCCACGTCCGCGCCGAGTTCGCCGGGAGGAGTGAGCACCGTCAGCGCGAGGAGGTCGGTGGCCACCGCGGCGTGGGCGCCCTCGGCGTGGACCCGGTCGAAGAAGGACGCGAGGTCCTCCACCAGCCCGTCGGTCGCGGGGTACTGCACCAGCGCGCCGAAGATCTTGGTGGAGAAGTCGAAGCTCCGGGTGTCACCGACGATGACCGGGATGCCGAGCGCCCCGGCCCGGGTCCGGACCACCTCCAGCGTCTGGGGATGCACCTTGTCGGAGACGAAGAACGCGTCGTGCCCCGGCTTGGCCAGCGCCTGGAACAGGTGCATCGCCTCGGCCGCCGCGGTGCTCTCGTCGAGCAGGGAGGCGTTCGCCACCGGCAGCCCGGTGAGGTCGATCACCATGGTCTGGAAGTTGAGGAGCGCCTCGAGCCGTCCCTGGGAGATCTCCGGCTGATACGGCGTGTACTGCGTGTACCAGCCAGGGTTCTGGAAGACGTTCCGGAGAATCACCGGAGGGACGAACGTGTCGGAGTAACCCTGGCCGATGAAGGACTTGAAGACCTGGTTCTTCGCCGCCAGCGCCTCGAGCTCCTCCAGCAGCCGGGCCTCGTCCACCGCCGGCGGCAGGTCCAGCCCGCGCCGGAGCCGGATGCTGGCCGGGAGCGTCTGGTCCACCAGCGCCTGGAGCGACGGGGCCCCGACGGCGCGGAGCATCTCGGTCACGTCGGCGGCGTCAGGGCCGATGTGGCGGCGGGGAAAGGACTCGGTCTCGGAGGGATTCCGGGCGTCTGGCATCGCGTCGATGGTTACCTGGTGGGAGGGCGGGCAAGCCGGCGCCCTCCGACGGTCAGTGGAGGCGCCGGTTTAACAGGACCGGGCCACGCTGGCTCGGGGGGAGATCGAAGGACCGCTGCTGGCTCCCATCCCGGGGGCGGGGTCCGGCGCGCCCCGGCGAGCGTCAGGTCGCGGTCTTTGCCAGCAGCTCGTTGTACCCGTCGGCGTCCATGAGGCCGTCCAGCTGCGACGGGTCCGACGGCGCCAGCTCGATGATCCACCCCGCCCCGTAGGGGTCGGTGTTGATGGTCGACGGCTCGTCGGCGAGCGCGGTGTTCACCTTGGTGACCTTCCCGGAGATGGGCGCGAACAGCTCGCTGACTGCCTTGGTGGATTCCACCACCCCGAAGGGGCTGCCGGCGGTCACGGCGTCCCCCACCTTCGGGAGCTCGACGTACACCACGTCCCCCAGCGCCTCCTGGGCGTGGGCGGTCACCCCCACCACCACGCCCCCACCATCGCGGCGGGCCCACTCGTGGTCCTTGGTGTAGCGGAGGTTCTTCGGATTCTCGGCCATGGTCGTCTCGTGCCTTCCTCGGAAAGCGCCGGGCGATGCTCTAGCGCTTGAACGGGGTCTTCACCACCTCGGCGCGGACGGCGCGGCCCCGGATGTCGATCTCCAGCGGGGTGCCCTCGGCCGCGAGCGCGGCGGGGACGTAGCCGATGCCGATGGCCTTCTTCACCGTCGGCCCCTGCGTCCCGGAGGTCACCTCGCCCACCGGCTGCCCGGGCTTCCCGATGGCATAGCCGTGCCGTGGAATCCCGGGCTCGCGCATCTCGAACCCCACCAGCTTCCGCTGCACGCCCGCGGACTTCTGGGCGGCCAGCGCCGGGCGGCCCACGAACTCGCCCTTGTCCCACTTGACGATCCAGCCGAGGCCGGCCTCGAGCGGGGTGTGGGCGTCGTCGATGTCGTTGCCGTACAGGGCGTACTTCATCTCGGTCCGGAGCGTGTCCCGTGCCCCGAGCCCCGCCGGGACCAGCCCCACCGGCCGGCCCGCCTCGAGGAGCGCGTTCCACAGATGCTCGGCACGCTCGGGCGGACAGTAGAGCTCGAAGCCGTCCTCGCCGGTGTAGCCGGTGCGCGAGACGATGCAGGGCACGCCGGCCACCGTCCCCTCGCGGAACCGGTAGGTGCCGATTCTCTCCAGCGGAAGGTCGGTGAGCGTCTGCAGGATGCTGGCCGCCTTCGGGCCCTGGATGGCCAGCTGGGCGAAGTCGTCGCTCCGGTTGACCGGCTTCACCCGGGGCGTGTTCTCGCTCATCCAGGCGAAGTCCTTCTCCCGGTTGCTGGCGTTGACGCAGAAGAGGATGTGCTCGGGGGAGAAGCGGTAGGCCACGACGTCGTCGACGAAGCCGCCCTGGTGGTTCAGGAGCCCGGCGTAGACCGCCTGCCCGTCGGCGGCCCGTCCGAGGTCGTTGGTGATCAGCGCGTTCGCGCTCTCCAGCGCACCATCGCCGCGGAACTCGATCTCTCCCATGTGCGAGACGTCGAACAGGCCGCCTGCGGTCCGCACCGCCTCGTGCTCCGCCACCACTCCGGCGTACTGGACCGGCATGTCCCAGCCGGCGAAGTCGACCATCCGCGCGCCGAGCGCGCGGTGAACTCGGTTGAGCGGTGTCTGGCGGGCCATGGATGTGGCCGCCGGACTACCCCACCCCACCGAGCGCGATCAAGACTTCCAGAGAGCACCCCGGCCGCGCGCTGACTAGAGTGTGACCGCAAGGCGCGATGAAGATCAGGAACCGGCTCAACCCCTCGGACCCGTGCTTCTCCTTCGAGTTCTTCCCTCCCAAGACCGAGGAGGGCCGGCGCACGCTCCTCCGGACGGTCGAGGACCTGCGGCCGCTCGAGCCGGGCTTCGTCTCCGTCACGTACGGGGCGGGGGGCAGCACGCAGGAGCGGACCGTGGATCTGGTCCGGCAGATCCGGGCCACCGGCCTGGAGACCATGGCCCATCTCACCTGCGTCGGCCACACCCGCGAGGAGCTCGGCCAGCTGGTGGAGCAGTTCCTGACCATGGGCGTGGAGAACATCCTCGCCCTCCGGGGCGACCCACCCTCCGGCCAGCGCGAGTTCCAGCCTCTGCCAGGCGGATTCCGCTACGCGGCGGAGCTGGTGCGGTTCATCCGGGAGCGCGACCACACCCTGTGCCTCGGCGGCGCGGGCTATCCGGAGGGCCACGTGGAGACGCCACTCCGGGACGACGACCTTCGCAACCTCAAGGCCAAGGTGGACGCGGGGCTGGATTTCGTGATCACCCAGCTCTTCTTCGACAACGCCTTCTACTTCGACTTCGTGGAGCGGGCCCGACGGCTGGGGATCAACGTCCCCATCGTCCCGGGCATCATGCCCATCACGAACATCGAGCAGCTCGAGCGCTTCGTCCGGCTGTGCGGGGCGACGGTGCCGATGCGGCTGGTGCTCCAGCTCGAGCGCTACCGCGACGACCCGGACGCGGTGGTGCAGCTCGGCGTGGCCCATGCAACGGTCCAGTGCATGGAGCTACTCGCCCGCGGCGTTCCGGGCATCCACTTCTACACGCTGAACAAGAGCCCGGCCACGCGGCTCATCGTCAGCGCGCTGAAGGGGCGGGGCGCGGGTCCGGCTGCTCCTCCGGGGGCGCCGCCTCCGACCCGCTGACCGGAGCCGGTCGGTCGGGATCCCCGCCCGCCGGGCCCGCCGCGATCGGGGCCGGTCTCACCGAGGCGAGCGGCATCCGCCGGGCCACCACCAGGAGGTAGACGCCGAGAGCGGCCAGGATCGGGGTGATCCACTGCGCCGGGGTGAGGCCGAGGACGCGCCCGTCGACGAAGGCCAGGTCCCTCGCCCGGAAGAAATCCAGGAAGAAGCGTGGCACCGAGTAGCCGATGGCGAGCACGCCCATGAGCGTGCCCTGCGGCCGGGGCTTCCGGGCGAGCAGGTAGAGCACGGCGCTGATCACGAGGAGCAGCACACAATCGACGAGCCCCATGTCCAGCCGGGGCCCGTCCGGAAAGGCCACGGCGAACCAGGCGTCGCTCCGGACGCCGGGATGGTCGTGCACCACCGCGCAGCCGATCCGGGCCACTGCCCAGCCGGGCGCCGTGCCGAGCGCCAGCGCGTCCCAGTACGGGTGGATGCGGAGTCCCTTCCGCCGGAAGTAGAGGGCGATCCCCGCCATTCCGCCGAGGATGCCGCCCATGGAGGACACGCCGTCCCAGACCTTGAGCAGGACCAGGGGTCCCTGGGTGCGGAGCAGCTCGGGGTGGTAACCGAGGACGTGCAGGAGGTGGGCGCCGAGCAGGCCTCCCACCAGCGCCCAGGTGAACACCTCCGAGAGGGACTTCGTGTCCCCGGGCCCGTACACCCGTCCGGCTCGAACGGTGAGCACGGCGCCGGCGTAGACCCCCAGCGCGGCGAAGATGCCGAAGGGGTGGATGGTCAGGCCGAAGAGGTGGAGGTCCGTCAGCTCCACGTAAGGGAGCAGGAGCGCGAGCATGTGCTAGTCGCTCTCATAACAGCACCGGGGGCGCCATGCGGTGGCGCCAGGGCCCGACCCGGCCCTGCCGGGACTCACCGCCCGATCAGCGCCCGGGCGTTCCTCAGTGTGTTCGAGAGCAACATGGCAATGGTCATTGGCCCGACGCCGCCCGGCACGGGCGTGATGTAGGAGGCCCGCTCGGCAGCGGCGGCGAACTCCACGTCCCCCACCAGCTTGCCGGTGGGGAGCCGGTTGATGCCCACGTCGATGACCACCGCGCCGGGCTTGACCCAGGCGCCCTTGATGAGCTCGGGGACGCCCACCGCCGCCACCAGGATGTCCGCCCGGGGCACCTCTGCGGCCAGGTCGCTCTTGCTGTGGCAGATCGTCACCGTGGCATCGGCGTTGAGCAGCAGCAGCGCCATGGGACGGCCCACGAGGATGCTCCGGCCGACCACGACCGCCCGCTTGCCACGGGGCTTGCAGTCGATCTCCTGGAGCATCCGCATCACCCCCCAGGGGGTGCAGGCCACCGTCGCCTCGCGCCCCTGGGCGAGGAGGCCGGCGTTGACCGCGTGCAGGCCGTCGGCGTCCTTGTCGGGTCGGAGCACGCGGAGGAGCCGGTCGGAGCTCACCTGCTTCGGCACCGGGAGCTGGACCAGGATGCCGTGCACGGAGTCGTCGGTGTTGAGCGCCTCCAGCCTTGCCTGGACCTCGGCGTGGGAGGCGGTCTCGGGGAAGTGGTCCTCGGTGGCGTGGAACCCGACCTCGGCCGCGGCCTTCTGCTTGCCGGTGACGTAGATCTTGCTCGCCGGATCCTCGCCCACCCGGATGACCGCCAGTCCGGGGACGCGACCGGTGCGTGCCTTCAGCTCGCGGGTGCCCTCGGCCACCTCCTGCCGCACTTTCTGGGCGATGGCCTTGCCGTCGATCAGTGTCGCTGCCATGGCGGCCCACACTACACGAGGCGGCAGGTGACGGAAGCCTTGCTCGACGGAGGACACCGTCCCTCTGTAGCCTCGGGGCATGTTCCGCGAGCTCATCGACCTGCACATCCACGTCGGCGGAGCGGTGGCGCCGCACGTTCTCTGGTCGCTGGCTCACAGCCAGGGGTTCAAGCTCCCGACGAAGAACTACTTCGAGTTCGTGGAGATGATCACCGCGCGGCCGGACAACGTCTCCAGCCTCGACGACTACCTCCGCATCATGCACACCTGGACCGAGAAGATTCAGAGCTCGCCCATGGCCATCGAGCGGAGCGTGTACGAGGTCATCGGGAAGGAGTTCCGCGGAAGCCGGGTCACCCAGATCGAGCTGCGCTTCAACCCGATGAAGCGCAACCAGGACTCGACGCTGGACCTGGACCACATCATCCACGCCGCGCTGCGGGGGATGGACCGGGCGATGCTCGAGTACGGGGTGCGGGCAGGGCTCATCTTCTGCCTGGCCCGCGAGTTCGACCACCGGCTCAACTCGATCATCCTCGAGAAGGCCATCCGGTACCGGCATCGGGGGGTGGTGGGAATCGATCTCGCCGGAACCGAGACCCGCGCCCTGGAGCTGGACGCCGACCAGGTGGCCGCCTACCAGGACCTGTTCCAGCGGGCGCGTGACGCGGGCCTGAAGACCACGGTCCACACCGGGGAGACGAGCGGCACGGGCGCCGAGGGGGTCATCGCGGTGGTGGATTGGCTCAGGCCACATCGCATCGGCCACGGGATCCGGGCGGCGTACGACGAGTCGGCGATGCGACTCCTGCGCGAGCAGGACGTGGTGCTCGAGCTCTGCCCCACCTCGAACCTCCACACCCACGCGGTGAGCGGCGTGGACGAGCTGAAGCACATCGTCCAGACCTTCCTCGACCGCGGGGTGAAGCTGACGCTGAACACCGACGGTCCCTACCTGCTCGAGACCGACATGCGGTCGGAGGTGTCCCTGGTGGAGAAGTACGGGATCATGTCACCCGACCAGGTCGACCGCGCGCTGGCCTGGGCGCGCGAGTACTCCTTCATCCCCTGAAGCGTGGTACTGCCCGGGGGCGTGTACGGGCTGGTCAAGCGCGGTCTCTTCCTCCTCTCCCCCGAGCGGGCGCACGTGCTGGGGATGTCCGCCCTGCGAGCGTGGGGCTCGGTGTGCCCCCGCGCCGCGCTTCCCTCCGGCGGGCCGGACCTGTCGGTGACCAGCGCGGGCCTGCGCTTCGCCCACCCGGTGGTGCTCGCCGCCGGCTTCGACAAGGACGCCGAGGCGGTGGCCGGCTTCTTCGGCGTGGGCTTCGCGGGGGTCGAGGTGGGGACGGTGACGCCGCGGCCCCAGCCCGGGAACCCGGCGCCCCGGCTGTTCCGCCTTCCGGAGGCCCGGGCGCTCATCAACCGCATGGGGTTCAACAACCATGGAGCGGAGGCGATGGCCGCGCGGCTCCGCGCCCTGGGACGCCGGCCTGGACCGGTGGGCGTCAACCTGGGAAAGAACAAGGACACACCGCTCGAGCGCGCGGTCGAGGACTACGTCGCCGGGGTGGAGACGCTCGGCGCGCTGGCCGACTACCTGGTCATCAACGCGAGCTCACCGAACACCCCGGGGCTCCGCCAGCTCCAGCAAGCGGAGCCGCTCCGGGCCCTGCTCTCGGCGGTGAAGACGCGGGTGGAGGCGATCTCGCCTGGCACGCCGCTGTTCCTCAAGATCGCCCCGGACCTCGCGCCGGAGGAGGTCGACGCCATCGTCGACGTCGCGGTGGAGGTCGGCATCGCCGGCCTCATCTGCACCAACACCACCCTTGGCCGCCCCGGGTTGACCGGCCCGGTGGCGGCGGAGGCAGGAGGGCTCTCGGGCGCCCCGCTCGCTCCGCTGGCGCTGGGGACGCTGCGCCGTGCCGCGGCCCGGGCCCGGGGGCGCCTCGCGCTGTGGGCTTCCGGCGGCGTCTTCACCGCCGACGACGTGCTGGAGCGCATCGAGGCCGGGGCGGACCTGGTCCAGCTGTACACCGCGTTCGTCTACGAGGGGCCCTTCCTCGTCCGGAAGCTGGTGTCGGAGCTGCGCGCCCGGCTCACCGCCCGCGGGCTCGACGCGCTGCCGCGGGCGCACGGGGCGGCCGCGCAGGGCGAGCCGCGATCCCGCTCCGGTTGATCCGTCTCGACGGGTCCGGGCAACAAGCCGCCGAGCGAGGGGTGGTCTCCGGACCGCACACGGCCCCTCGCGTCGATCGATGTGCCCTCTCGACCGCCGGGCTACGGTGGGCCGTCCGCCGGCGCCCCCTTGTCGGGAGGCTCGGGCTCGCGGCGCTCCCTCTCGTCGTCGGGCAAGGCTCGCCGACCAGCGGCGAGACGCCGGCGGGCGCCCCGGAGGAAGCCTCGAGATCGTAGAGCATGCCGTCGACCGCCACGAGCGTGCTCATGCCATCTCCCGGCCGGTCCAGCGCACCCCGCGCCGGGCCTCGCGCTCGCGCACCTCGTCCTCCGGCCCGGGAACGACCAGCCCGGCCACCATCCGCTCCCAGCTCCGGCGCCCCCAGACCCAGCCGGTGAGCAGGGCCCACGCGCCTCCCAGGACGGTGAGCTGCACCGCCGCGTCGGCGGGGAGACGCGGCGTCGCGAACCGCTGCACCACCTCCAGCGCGAGGCACCCCGCCGCGGCCAGGAGCCCACCGGCTCGCCACATCGCGAAGCGGCGCCCGAGCCGCGAGGGGCCGAACCGCCCGAGGCTCACCACCGCCGCCGCCCCGCTCAGCGCCGCCGCCAGCGCCACCGCCGCCACCGCGACTGCATGGGCGAACGACTCCCCGTCCACCGACATGTCCAGCAGCAGCGCCAGTCCCGCGAGCAGCGCCGGGACCAGCGAGTCTCCCCGCTCCTTCCACCGTCGACCCATCGTCATCACCCGCCCCACGAAGGCGCCATCACCGGCCGGGCCGCTCCGGCCTCGAGCAGGTCCTCCCGCGACGCCACCCGTTCGGTCGCGCCCGCCAGCCCGAAGAGGACGAAGAGCTGGGGAGCGGCGAGCGAGCCGGTGAAGCAGTTGCAGAGCAGGAAGCCGGCCACGCTCGCTCCGATGCCCCGTGCCAGCCAGCCGATCTCCGGGTCCCCTCCGGCGCGGAACACCGCCCCGGTGGCGCTCCCGGCGAAGGTGAGGAAGAGGAAGAAGCCCACCCAGCCCAGCTCGCCCAGCGTGTCGAGGAAGATGTTGTGCGCCACCAGTGGGGTCTCCCGGACCTCGGGCGGCGCGTAGAGAGGCCAGGCATCGCGGAACGCGCCGCCGCCAACTCCACGCAGCGGACGGTCCAGGTTCGCCGTCGAGGCCACGTGCCAGGCGTTGACGCGGCCCAGGGCGGACTGGTCCCGCTCGAACTCCTCGAGCGTGTCGGTGCGCTCCCAGTAGGTCGCGGGCGCGAAGATCGCCACGCCCACCGCCAGCACCGCCGAGAGCACCAGCGCCTTGGTCCGCTGGGCCCGCTCCCGGAGGGCCCAGACCAGCCCCCCGAAGACGAGGCCCAGGAACCCGCCGCGGGAGAAGGTCAGGACGATGCAGGTGACCGCTAGCAGCACCGAGGCCACGCACAGCAGGCGCACCCAGACGCCGGCACGAGGGCGGGCGATGAAGGCCACCGCGAGGGGGACGGTCATCGCCAGGTACTCCGCGAGGTAGTTCGGGTCGCCGAAGACGCCGAGCCACAGCGTCCGGAACCCCTGGCTCAGCTCCTCGCCCGAGACGTACCGGAGGATGCCGCCGACGCTGGTGACCATGGAGCCGGCGACGAGGCAGAGGCAGAGGATTGCCAGCCGGCGCGGCGTGGTGGCGAGGTTCACGACCAGGAACCAGGTCACCGCGACCTTGACCACCATCACCAGCCACTCGTCGGTGACCCGCGGCGCCACGCTCCACAGGTGCGAGGCCGCGGCCCAGGCGAGGAACGCCACGAGGGCGAGGCCCCGCGTCCCGTCCCAGTGGAGCGGAACGCGGCGTCCGGCGTGCTCCAGCAGGAGGAGCCCCAGGGCACCGAAGCTCAGCGACAGCGCCAGCCGCAGCGGGACGAACGCCGGGATCCACTCCGCCGGCGCGGCGTAGATCTGCACGCAGAACGCCGCCAGGAGCAGGAACGCCCAGCGGTCACGCCTCCCCGCCAGCCTCCACGCCCCGGACTCCCCCTCCCCCTCCGGCGCACGGGTCCGCATGGCTCGGACGGGCGGGAGCAGCGGACGTGCCAGACGCACCCCCTTGGAATTCCTTGCCCACGCCGGGCGGCCGGGCAGCCATCGCTGTCGTTTCTACAGCCCCGACCAGGGGAGCGTCGTCCGGACCTCGTCGGGAAGCGGGCCGGTGAGCAACGCTCCACCGATCTGATCAGCCAGTCGCTCGAGGACCAGGCGGGCGAGCCGCCCCGCCTCCGCCCCGGCGGCCACGGCGCCGAACACGTGGGCGGCCCGAGCCACAGCAGCCGGGCGCACCGTGGGAGGTGGCCCGGGGTCGAGGAAGGCACGGCCGAGCTCGCGGGTCCGCGCGGCGGCGACCGGAGCGACCCGGGCCCGGCCGTCGAGCAGCGCGTGGGACACCGCCGCCGCGAGCACCGCGGGGGTCCCGCCGGCGGGCCATGCCGGACCCAGCCCGTCCAGGGCCGCGCGGGCCGGCTCCTCGCCGCCACCGAGGAGCGCCGCGAGGAGCGCCTGCTGCTGCTCGGCGCGATCGAGCTCGCCCTCGGCGTGCTGGATCTCCGCCATCGACCGGAACGGCACCGGTTCGGCGCCCTCCACCGGAAGCGCCCGCATCGGCCGGGCGCGCCGGAGGGCACCCACCGCCGCCGCCTGCTCGGGCCAGAGGAGCCACTGCCCGTCGATGCGGGAGAGAGGGCGCGACGCCAGCCGGTCCGCGCGGTGCCGCAGCCGGAGCGCGAGCGAGAATCCGGTCTGGAACACCTGTCGCAGCGGTGTCTCCCGGACCACCGCCGGCGCGCGACGCGGGTCGCCCCCGGCCAGGTACTCGAGGCCGAGCCCCAGGGTGTCCCGTGCCCGCTCGGCCGAGGCCCGGAACGCCTCCAGGTCTCCCGGGTCGGCGCCGTCGGCCACCAGCGCGGCGTTGAACACTCCCCGGAGCTCCTCGGCGGCGTTCTCCGCCTCCACCGCATCGAGTCCCTCCAGCGCCGCCTGCACGAAATCCACCGGGCGTCCCCCGCTCCGGACGAGCTCGGCGCCCGGCGCGGGCGAAGGTGCCGGCGGCAACCGGACCGCGGCGTAGAGGCTCGCGGCGGCCTCCGGGTCGGGGAAGCCGAGGTCTGCCAGCCGTGCCCAGCGGAAGCGCAGCGCCGCCTCCTCGAGCTCGCTGGGCATCTCCCAGCGGATGGCCTCGAGGAGGCGGCTGAAGGTGAGGGGGTCCTCGGCCATCAGGTCCAGGAGCAGCGCCCGGAGCGCGGCCTGCTCGGGGCCCTCGACCTTGATCTCCACCCGGTAGTGCCCGTCCGCCGAGTCGAGGCTGACGCCCTCCACCGGAGGGTCGGGTGTCTCCTCGAGGTCGTGCACCACGGTGAAGGCGCGGAGCATCGACTCGAGCAGCTCGAGGTCGAGGCCGTGCAACTTCCGCAGCAGCGCCTCGTGGTCGTCGCCGCGCGCGGCGCGGAGCCACTCCAGCAGCCCGTGCGGGTCGAGCGTGTCCCGCTTCCAGGCACCGAGGTCCACCAGCGCCTGGAACTGCTCGGGCGAGGCCAGCTCGACGAGCTCGGTGGCGTCGGCCAGACCGACCTCGGCGACGGTGGCGTAGAGCTGCTCGGGAGGAAGCGCCCGCACCAGGGCGGAGGCGTCCTTCGCCGCCAGGAGCGCGTCCAGGCGCGCGCGGGCGGGCAGCGCGGAGATGCGCTGGAGCGCCGCGGCCCGCTCCGAGGCCGCATCCCTTCCGTTTCCCGAGGAAGCCACGGTCGCTGTGGTGCCTTGCACAGCGAGTGGCGGCGGCGCAACCCCGGACTGCGCTCGGCGCCCGGCACCCGGGGGTGCCCGTGGACCGCCGCAGGGGCCGCTTCAGGTTACTGGAGTGGCGTCAGGCACTTCGAGGTGACGCTGAAGCCCAGCAGGTACGGCTGGGCGACGCCGTCCAGGGAGCTCATCTGGAACTCGAGCTGGATGAACTTGAACTGCGGCACGGGTCCGGGCGCAGCCTGCAGATCCGCGGGTGAGCTGGTGAACGGACCGTACTTCTGGGAGACCGTGAAGTCGGTGTTGTTCGAGCCGCGCACGTACAGCACCACCGCGGTGCTCGGCGGGGTGATGGCGTCCCAGGTCACCGTGTCCCACTGGGCGTAGCGCGAGCAGCCGGCGACGGTCTGGCGGAAGACGCCCTGGCTCTGGGTGATGTGGCGGAGCTGGTATCCGGTGAAGTCGGAGTAGGTGTAAAGCGCTCCGGCCTGGTTCGACGAGGTGGTCACCCCGCCGGTGTTCCGGTCGATCCGCATCACGTTGCCGGTGGAGTTGTTGACCCAGAGGTTCTTGTTCTGGTCGAGGCCGATGCCGATGCTGGTCTTGCTCCAGGTCGAGGTGGCGTCGACGAGCGGGGTGGGCGTGCCGCCGTCGAAGATCCGGACCCCGCCGTCGTCCACGCTGGCGCCCCAGACCAGCGCCGCCGAGCCGAGGTTGTTCCGGTCGCCGCTGAACCAGACGATGCCCTCGTCGTCCACGGTCACCCCGCGGCCCTGGCCGATGCGCGTCCCGCTCGGCGAGGTGAGCCCGCCGTAGTTGAAGACGTCCCAGGTGCCGGCGTCGATGGGTCCGCTGGTCGGCGGCGTGTAGCGGGTGGCGGTCGGTCCCGAGCCCCAGTTGGGGACCCAGACCCGGCCCTGCTTGTCCACCGCGATGCCGTACCCGCCCCGGGGGAAGCCCGAGGGCGGAGAGATGGCGTTGACCAGCAAGGTGGCGGTGTTGGCGTCGATGACCGCCACGGTGTTCTGCACCCGGTGCACGACCCAGAGTCGGTTCTTGCTGTCCACCGCCGAGCCGTACGGCTCGATGGAGGGCACGCCGATGTACATCCCGCCGCCGTCCGGGAGCTGCCCCACGTTGGTCCCGGCGGGGATGGCCTTGGGAACGCCGGTGAACGGATCGAGCCGCCACATCCGCCGGTCGATCCAGGTGCCCACCCACACGTCGCCCGGGCCGCCCTCGGGCGCCGCGGCGATGGAGATGGAGCCCTCGCCGAATCTCCCGGTGGGATTGTTGTCCCCCAGCTCCTGGGTGAAGAGCACGCACTCGTCGTAGAGCAGAGGGTTGTTGGGGTCGCTGGGGTTCAGGTACTCGTTCGGGGTGATGATCCCGTAGTTCGCGACGTCCGCCGGGTCGTCGACGCTCGTGTCGATCTTCCCGTTCCCGTTGCGGTCCACGCAGTTGAACGGGCTCCCCGCCACCTTGGTCACGCTGAAGTACTGCCCGGCATGGGAGGCGAAGTTCGCGACCCACATGTCGCCGTTCACGTCGATGGCGGTCCGGCTCGGGTCGTAGACGCTGGCCGACGAGCTGTTGTTCCTCCGGCCGCGCCCGTCGAGGGGGAAGACGCTGATGTACCGGCCCACCTCGTGGATCCCGCCGTCGGGGAGGAGGTTCTTGGTGTCGAACTTCGAGACCGTCCCCATCTTCCAGTTGGCAATCCAGGCGTAGTTGATCTCGATGTCCTGGCTGTTGAGGGTGATGCGCCCGAGCGGATCGACGGAGACGCCGTCGCCGCTGGTTCCCACGCCGCCGTCGAGGTTGAAGCCGCCGTCCGGCGGGAAGCCGATGGTCCCGCTGAATCCGCCGTCCACCACCGGCACGCAGACGATGACCTCGCAGGGGTTGGTGCCGTTCCCGCCCCCACCGTCCGGGCCCCCGTCGGGATTCCCGTTGCCGCCGCCGTCGGTGCCCGGAGGGGTGGTCACCACCGGGAACCGCGATACGTCGCCGCTGCACGTACAGCCGGAGGCGGCGGTGATCGCCGCGGCGACCATCAGGAAGGGCAACGCCCGGCGGGTCATCGGAGCGGTCTCCACGAGAGGCTGCACGGGCCTGTGCGCCCGGCGGGCACACCCTCGGCCTTCAGGCAGGGAATCATCGGGCGGGCTCCCCGGTCGGTCAACACTCGAGCACGCTCAGGACGTGGCCATCCAGAGCGACTCCCACACTTGAGGCACCCCCAGCTTGTCCGTTGCCGAGAAACCCAGGACGGTGTCACGCGGGACCGACAGGCGCTCGGCGATCGCGGCGAGTTGTGGCTTCCGGTGCGCCTTGCCGAGCCGGTCCAGCTTGGTCGCCGCGACCAGCACTTGCCGTCCCGCGTTGACGAGGTAGGCCAGTGTGCGGACGTCATCCTCGGTGGCCCCCACCTCCGCGTCGACGATCGCCACCACGCCGCGCAGCGACGTCCGTCGTTCGAGATAGGTGGTGATCATCCTCTCCCAGCTGGCGCGCTCCGCGTGGGACACCCGGGCGAATCCGTACCCTGGAAGGTCGGCGAGGCGGACCGTGCGGCGAAGTCCGTCCTTCTCCAGCACGGCGTCGAAGAAGTTGAGGGTGCGGGTGCGGCCCGGCGTGTTCGAGACCCGGACCAGCTTCCGGCGGCCGGTGAGCGCGTTGATCATCGACGACTTGCCCACGTTGCTCCGGCCGACGAAGGCGATCTCCGGTGCGTCGCCGGGCGGCCACCCCTTCTCCTCCACCGCGGTGGTGAGGAAGCGCGCGTCGAGGACGCGGATCACCGGTCGGCGCGGGGAGACGGCGAGGCGCCGCGCTTCTGCCGCTCCACGCTCCAGTGGTCCATGGCCTTCAGCTTCTCCGCGAACTGGAAGGGGCGGAGAGACGGCGAGCTCGGCTCGTGGCAGCTCCGGCACGACTTCTCCGACGGGTCCTGGAGCCCCACCAGCCGGGCCAGCTCCGGGTCCTTCATCACGTACGCGGGCGCGTAGTACTGGCCGCCGCCGTGGCAGGTCTCGCAGCTGATCGCGGTCATGGACTGGTCGGCGAGGTTGGGAGCGTGGCAGGTGGTACAGCGGGCCTCGCGCTGCTGCTCGGCGGTGAGGGACTCCATCGAGCGCGCGTGCTTGGAGGACCTCCAGGCCGCGTACGCGTCGGGGTGGCACCCCTTGCAGCTCTCGGGTCCGAGGAAGTCCGCGCCCGCGGCCATCGCGGAGCACAGCACGGCGAGCGCCAGCACCCAGCGGGTCGAGCGTGGGAGGGTCATCGAGCACCGGGCAGATACGGGATTGCCCTCCCCTCTGGCAAGCGGCAGGAGGTTGAGGGCCCCCGGCGGTCGGGGTAGACGGAAGGGATGCGCTGCACCGGCCCGAGGCGCACCCTGCTGGTCACGCTGCTCCTGGTCGCGGCGGTGGCCCGCGCCAAGGCATGGAACGGCATCGAACCCGGCGTGTCGCGGCGAGACGACGTCGTGAAGCGCTTCGGGCCTCCGAGCAAGACGGTCACCGTCTCGGGCAAGGAGGTCCTCGCCTACACCGACTCGGCGGCGATGAAGGGGACCTCGCAGGCACAGTTCCGGGTGGACCCGTCCACCGGCGTGGTGGACCGCATCGACGTGTTTCCCGCCACCGCCATCGACCACGAGACGGTGGAGGCGACCTTCGGCCCGCCCTGCCCCAAGTCGGGGGCACCCCAGCCGGCGGCCTGTTTCCAGAAGAAGCTCACCGACGACTTCCGCACCTACTACCTCTACAGCCGCATCGGGCTGGCGGTGTTCTTCGAGGAGAGCGAGGACCGGGTGCAATCCGTCGTCTACACCGCGCCCCGTCCGGCCCCCACCCCCGCGCCCGCGGCGACCGCCGCTCCGGCGGGATCGACCCCTCCTCGCTGATGCGGATGGTGGGGCTCACCGGTGGCATCGGCTCGGGCAAGAGCACCGTGACCGCCATGTTCCGCGAGCTCGGCGCCCAGGTCATCGACGCCGACCAGGTGGCCCGCGACGTCGCGGAGCCCGGCACGCCGGGGTTGGAGGAGGTGGCCCGCCGGTTCCCCGGAGTCCTGGACCCGAGCGGACATCTGGACCGGGCGGCGCTCGGGCGGCGCGTGTTCGCCGACCCTGGCGAGCGGCGAGCACTGGAGGGCATCCTCCACCCGCGTATCCGCGAGGAGGTGGCGCGGAGGACCGAGGCGCTCGCCCGCGCCGGGGTGACGGTGGTGCTCTACGACGCGGAGCTGCTCATCGAGAACGGGCTCCACCGGGGAATGGACGGGGTGATCCTCGTCTCCGCGCCGGAGGCGGTCCAGCGGGCCCGCCTCGCGGCGCGTGACGGCCTGGACGACGCCGCCATCACCGCCCGGCTCGCGGCGCAGCTGCCACTGGCCGACAAGCGGGCGCACGCCACCTGGGTGGTGGACAACGGTGGCTCGCTCGACGAAACGCGGGCCCAGGTCCGTCGAATCTGGGAGGAGATTCGCGGGAGCGGATAAGGTCCTCCGCCCATGTCCCCGAGCGACGGCGCCACGCTGGTCACCGGCTACCCGGGCTTCATCGGGAAGCGGCTGGTGGAGCACCTCGCGCAGCAGGGACGGGGCGGGGTGTACGCCCTGGTGCAGCCCCGCTTCCTGGACGAGGCGCGGGGCCTCGCCGCGCGGGTGCCCGGCGCTCCGGTCGAGGTGCTGTCCGGCGACGTGACCGACCTGCACCTCGGTCTCTCCGGCGAGGAGGTGGAGCGCGTCGCGGCGAGCGTGACCCGCATCTTCCACCTCGCCGCGCTGAACCAGCTCACCATCTCCCGGGAGGAGGCCTTCCGCACCAACGTGGAGGGCACGCGCAACGTGCTGGAGCTCGCTCGGGAGTGCCGGCGCCTGGAGCGGCTGGTGCACTTCAGCACCTGCCACGTGGCCGGCGCGCGCGAGGGGGTCATCTCCGAGGACGAGCTGGACCGGGGCCAGGAGTTCCGCAACGCCTGGGAGGAGAGCAAGTTCCACGCGGAGAAGGCGGTGGTGCGGGCGATGGACGCGCTGCCCGTCACGATCGTCCGGCCCTCCACCGTGGTCGGGGATTCGCGGACCGGGGAGATCGACCGCTTCGAGGGGCCCTACGCGCTGGGCATTCTCCTGGTGGCGAGCCCGCTGGTGGTCCCTCTCCCCCTTCCCGGCAACGGCATCGCGCCGCTGAACGTGGTCCCGGTGGACTTCGTGGTGCAGGCCACGGTCCGGCTCGCCTCCGACCCGCGGGCGAAGGGCCGGACCTTCCACCTGGTGGATCCGAGCCCGATGAGCGTGGCCCGGGTCTACGAGCTCATCGCCGAGCGCGCCAACCGCCGCATCCCCAAGCTCACCTTCCCCGCGCGCGCGGCCGAGGCGGTGCTGCGGCTACCCCTCCTCGAGCGGGTGACCCGCCCCCAGCGCGCGGCGCTGGGCTACATCAACCAGCTGGCCTGGTTCACCAGCGCCAACACCCTCGAGCTGCTGGAGGGCACCGGCATCCGCTGCCCGCGGCTGTCGACCTACCTGGACACTCTCATCGCCTACGTGCGCGAGGACTACGCGCGCCGGCAGGCTGCCGAGGCAGAGACGCTGGTCGAGGACCCTCTGGACGAGGGCGCGAAGGCGAACGCGTGAGCATCCAGGCCGGGCAGACCTTCTCGCTGGTTCGCGAGTGCGACCGCTACCGCTCGCTCTACTACGCGGGGGCGAGCGGGGACTTCAATCCCATCCACATCGACCCGGAGGTGGGCCAGGCGGCGGGGCTGGGCGGGGTCATCCTCCAGGGGCTCTGCACGCTCGCCTGGGGCGTGGACGCCTTCGCCCGATTCCTGGGGGACCCGGGGCTGGTGACCGGCCTGAAGGCGCGCTTCAGCAGACCGGTGCGTCCGGAGGACACGGTGCGCTTCGAGGGCACCGTCTCCGAGGTCTCGGCCGGCGTGGTGACGGCGGCCGTCGTGGCACGGAACCAGTCCGGCGACGAGGTGCTGAAGAACGTGGTGGTCGAGGGCCGGGAGCGACCGCCCGAGCGGCGCGGTACGACGACGGTGCCGGGGATGACCGCGGAGGTGGCCCAGGCGGCCGAGGTTCTCCGGATGTCGCGTTCGGAGCTGCTGGAGGAGGCGCGGCTGCCGCCCGCGTCAGGGACGGTGCCCGGACCCAGCGGCGGAGGCACGGGTCCGGCGCGCGGTCCGGGGCGCGCCGCGGTTGGCCGGAGCTGGGGGCCGTTCCGCTACGTGATGGGGGCCGAGAAGATGCGCGAGTACGCCGTCGCCATTTCCGGCGGACAGCCCTCGTACGCATCGACCGGGCTGCCGGAGGACCTCCATCCCGTGCTCCACGACGAGGAGGCCGGAGCGCGCTCTCCCTGGGGCTCGATGATCGCCTTCCCGATGTTCGCGGTGCTGTTCTCCATCACCCCCGCGCAGGCGGCGCTGCTCGACCCGGCGATGGAGGTGGACGTGTTCCGCGTGCTCCACGGCGAGCAGGAGTTCGAGTTCCGCGAGGTGCTCCGGCCCGGGGACGTGCTCCTCACCACCGGGACCCTGGAGTCGCATTCCACGCGGGGGAACAACGAGCTCTTCGTCATCAGGACCGACTCGGTGAACCAGCACGGGCGCATCGCCGTGCGCGGGCGGTTCACCGCCTTCGTTCGCGGCTGAGGGACACCGCGCCTCCAGGCCCGGGGACCGATGCATCGTTCAGGGCCGGAGGCCTCGGACGATGAAGAGCGTGTCGAGGTTTCGGGCGAACTCGAAGGCAACGGTCTTCTCGTTCCTGGACAGGACGACGTCCTGGAGCGGACCCGCGCCGGCCGGATCGGCGGGGCCGACGCTCCGTTCCTCCAGCACCGCCCCGGTCCGCGGTTCGACGCGGAGCAGGCGAGTCCGACCGCCAGCGGTCGGTGCTGCTTCGGTGATCCACAACCCTCCCCGGGGTGACCAGCCGCGGGGCACGGGGTCCTTCGATTGACGTGGCAGCACCTCGGTCGTCCCGCGCTCCAGTGAAATGACGACCACCCGGTGCTGGTCATCGAGCGCGGCAGCCCAGCGGCCGTCCGGCGAGAGCTGCAGGTACCCGAACGGGCTCAATGGGACGTCGCTGACCCTCGCTGGCGGCGAGCCGTCCTCGGCGAGTCGATAGAGATGCGCCGGTCCCTTCGCAGGATCTCGGGCGATCCCCAGCAAGGCCCTTCCATCCCCGGTCCAGCGCGCGGCGCGAAGCACCATCTCCATGCCGTGGAGCGGGATCGCCCGAGGCTGCCCCGCTCCGGTGGGGAGTGCGGTCAGCTCGGTGCATCTGGCAGGGCAGCGGAGGGCCAGCGCCCAGCGCCCGTCGGGCGACAGATCCAGCGCGAATCCATCGCCGAGGATCTGCGCCGGAGACCCGTCGAGGGCCCGCAGCACGACCCACACCGGTTGCGAACCTTCGGCCTCGGCCGTGGTCTGCGAGGTCGAGAACAGGACCTTGCCATCCGCGGAGATCTCGGCCAGGGGATCGTTCCAGTCCGTCCAGGAGAGCACCGTTTCGCGTTCGCCAGTGCCGCTCGAAGAGACGATCTCCACCCGCGCCAGCTGGGTGCTGATCAGCACTCGACCGTCGGGTGCAATGTCGTGGAGCTTCAGCTCGGAGAGGCTCCGGTGGAATTCCCGGCTTCGTCCGTCGGCCAGGCTCACGGCGGAGAGCGTGTCCGGGCGATTGGTGCCTCCGCTGAACCACAGCTCACCACCGTCGGGGGTCCAGGCCAGCCCGGTGAGCACCGGCCACCGCCTGGAGAGGGTCCGTGTCCGTCCCTCGAGATCCACGACGAGAACCTCCGCCATCGTGTCCTCGGCCTGCGGATGATGGAGAAAGGCGATCCGATCCCCCGAGGGAGAGAACCTGGGGTGGGAAATCCCCCCCTCGGTCCGGAACAAGGTTCGGCCCGGCGGCGACTCGAGCACCTCTTTTCCACCCACCGCCCGCGCCACGACGAGCTCACCACGGGGTGACCAGTCGGCGAACTTGCTGTTCTCGGTGAGCTCGCGGGGTACCCCGCCGACGGATGGGACCCGGGCCAGGGTCCCCCTGGGGAACTGTCCGAACGGCTCGCTCTGCCGGGTGAGCACGGCCAGCTCGCCCGTGGACGATGCTGCGAGGAGCCTGACGCTCGGGAGTCCGAGCGGCTGAGCGATCGGGCTTCCCGAAGGCCGGATGAAGACTTCCTCCGGAAGCCCCTCGAAGGCGGCACTGAAGACCACTCTCCCGTCAGGAAGGAAGCGGGCGCCGTGGATGGTTCCCAGGCGGAAGGTCACCGGCTCCATTCCAGGAAGGAGGGACGAAGTCCCTGGCGCGGGTCGAGCGTGCATGCCGGCGGCGAATGCTCCCGCCACGACCAGCGCCCCGGCCGCAAGCGCCCCGACGATCCACCGTGCCGGACGCCGGCGCCTGCGTGGCTCGAGCGGGGGCTGGCTGGCCGACCCCATCGGGGTCCTGAGCACCTCCAGCGCGAAGGCAAGGTCGCTCGCGGACTGGAACCGTCTCGCCGGCTCCTTCTGCAGGCAGTGCTGGACCACCTGCGCGACGGCGGGCGGCACGTCGGGTGGGAGGGGCTCGGGATCCGCGTGGAGAATGCCGTATCCGCTCTCCACCGGCGTTGCCCCGGGAAAGGCGCGGTGGCCGCAGAGCATCTCGTACAGAACGGCGCCGAGGCTGAAGATGTCGGTGCGCGCATCGAGCGGCTCGCCCCGGACCTGCTCGGGTGACATGTAGCCCGGCGTTCCGAGAACCGCCCCGGTGGCGGTGGCGCCGCCGGTCGGGGTGACCGTGTCCTCCATCAAGTCGTGGTGCCCCACCGGGGCGACGACCGCGGCCGTGAGCTTGGCGATGCCGAAGTCCAGCAGCTTCACCTTGCCGTCTGCGGTGAGGAAGACGTTGTCCGGCTTCACGTCCCGGTGGATGACCCCGCGCGCGTGGGCGGCAGCGAGGCCAGCGGCCATCTGGGATGCCCAGTCCAGCGCGGTGCCGAGGCGAGGCCGGCCACGGGCGAGGCGGTGGCGCAGCGACTCTCCCTCGAGCAGCTCGGTGACGAAGTAGGGCGTGCCCTCGTGTTCGCCGAAGTCGTAGACCGAGACGAGGTTGGGATGATTCAGCGAGCCCGCAAGGCGCGCCTCCTGCTCGAAGCGGCGCACCAGCTCGGAGTCGCCGGAAAGCACCTCGTTGACGACCTTGAGCGCGATCTCGCGGCCGAGGCGGCTGTCGCGCGCTCGGTAGACCTCGGCCATCCCGCCGGCCCCCAGGGGCGCCAGCACCTCGTAGGGTCCGACCCAGAGTCCAGGACGGAGGCGCACGGCCGCCAGACTACTGCCGACCTCGAGGTCGCGGCTCAGCTCACGATGACCCGCTGGTCCAGGAGCTGGGCCAGGATGCGGGCCGTGTCCAGCCGCGACATGCCGGAGACGGAGAAGAGGTCCTCGAAGCTCAGCGTCCCGTCGATCTGCGCGAGCATGAAGCCGGCGCGGTGGTCGAGGTTGAGCCAGATGACCTCGTCCTCCTTGAGCCGCACCCGGGGGACGGCGCTGAGCTTGCCGATCTTCGACTCGTAGATGGTCTGGAGCTTGGTCTCGCTGCGGGCCAGCGCTTCGGTCAGGCCGGTCAGCTCCGGGTAGAAGCTCTGGGCCTGGAGGAGCAGCTCCCGCGCTCCGCTGTGGTCGTCCAGGTTCTGCAGCTCTCGCGCGCGCTCGAACAACCGCACCGCCTCCGAGCGCGGGTCGCGGGGGGCCGGGAGCGGCGTGAGCCCGGACACGGTGCGGGGCTCGGCCAGCAGCTCGAGCGCGGCCGCCGGCTCCTCGGGGGCGAGCAGCGTCGGTCCATCCCCCTCTCCGCCCCAGGCGTCGCTGGGGAGCTCGATGCGCGCCGACGGGGACGGAAAGGACGGTGGCGGCGGCGCGGCGGCGGGCGATCCCCGGGGCGGGGAGAAGGTGCTCCCCCTGCCGGACGGGAGTGGAACCGGCCCCGACGGCTTCGAGGGAGCGATGGCCGCCCCCGGCGGCGGGCTCGCGGGCATGGCCCACGGAAGCGGCTCGAGCGACGGGGACGGATCCGGCGAAGGGTGACCTGGACCGCCCTTCGCCGGGAGCGGCACGACGACGTGCGTCTCCAGGGTGGTCGCACCCCGGGGCGCGGGCCCCGGCGGATGCCAGGGGGGTGCCGGCGCGGGGGTCGTCCGGACGGGCGGCACGGCAGGAGGAAGCGGGACCGGTCCGGTGCTCCGGGGCGACTCGGGGTCCGGCGCCGGAACCTTGAAGGAGGTCGCTCGGGGCGCCGGGGCGGGCGTGCCGAAGGGAGGGAGCGGGATGGCCCCGGTCGTGGCGGGGCGCAGCGAGCCGGGAACGGGGCTGCCGGCTGCGGAGGCGGACGCCGCCGAGAAGGGATTCGGTCCCGTGTCCCGGGGCGGGCCGGTGACGACCGTCTGCTCCTGGAAGAGGGCGGGCGGCGGACCGGGGAGCGGGCTCAGGGCGCCGAGCTCCGGAGGGAGCGGGATGGCGCCGGTGGTCAGCGACGAGCCGGCGGCCGCGGGCGAGAGCAGCTCCGCCGGGGAGAGCACGGGGACGGGCTTCGGACCGGACCGGGCGAGCGGCGCCGGCGTGCTCTCCGACAGCTCGAGCCCGAAGTCGTCGCCGCTCTCCCCCAGGTCGTCCCCCTGGAAGTCCCCTTCTCGGGCGGCCTTCGCGGAGGCTCGGCCGTCGTTCGAGAGCGGAGAGGGTCCCCAGGGGATGGTGTGGCTCGGGCCGGGCGCCTCGGCGGAACCGGAGGCCGACGATGGACGGACGAAGAAGCGCGCGGTGTTGCCCATCCCGTCGGACGGCGGAGCGTTCCACCACTCCTCGGGAATGGAGGCCGGAGCCTCGTCCTGGAAGAGGCGGGGGAGCGGCACCGAGAAGAGATCGGTCCGGGTGACGGGGACGTCCCGGAGCTCCTCCGGCACCGCCTCCGATCCGGGGACCGAACGGCCCAGGAGCTCCCGGGCGCGGATGCTGTCCGGATCGAGCTTCAGCGCTTGCTCGAAGAGCCGGCGCGCTCCCTCGAGGTCACCGCTCATCTTGAGCCACAGGCCGGCCTCGACCAGCTGGTTCGCCCGTGCGCTCACTGCCTGGCTCCCAGCCGCTCGAGCACGCCCACGAACAGCACCCGGGTCCGCTCCAGCTGGTCCACCCAGTCGGTGAGCGCGCCGAGGTCCTCACCCTCCGCCGCTGCGCGCGCCGAGGCGATGACCTCCTCCGCCCGGCGGAGCGCCTCGCGACCGAACTCGCTGCTTCCGGTGAGCTGCCGCACCCGGGGTATGAGGGCCGCGACCTCCGCCGCCGCGCTGGTGAGCGCGCTTCGCTTCTGCTCGACCTCGGAGGAGATGCGCGCCTCGAGCATGCTGTCCGCCTGCTGCTCGAGGATGTTCTTGAGCTCCTCCGGGGTGAGGCCGCCCGAGGCGGTGACGGTGATCGATTGCTCGAGGCCGGTCTCCTTGTCCCGGGCCGACACCGAGACGATGCCCTCGGAGTTGATCTCGAAGGTGACCTCGATCTCCACGTCCCCCCGCGGCGCCAGTCGGAGACCAGAGAGGATGAACTCCCCGAGGAGCTCGTTCTGGTGGGCCAGCTCGCTCTCCCCCTGCAGGACCATGATCTTCACCGTGGTCTGCCCGTCGCGGCTGGTGTGGAACAGCTCCGTCACCGAGGTGGGGACGGTGGTGTTCTTGGGGATGAGCACCCGGTTGTAGCCACCGGCGATGGCCACTCCGAGGCTCTGGGGCGTGACGTCCAGGAGGAGCACCTGGTTGGACGGCTGCATCAGCGCGTCGGCCTGGAGGGCCGCACCGAGGGCCACCACCTCTTCCGGATGCACCCCCTTGGAGGGGTCCCGCTGGAAGTGACGGCGCACCGCCTTCTGCACCGCGGGCATCCGCGTCATCCCGCCGACCAGGACGATCTCCCGGAGTTCGTCGGGGTGCACGTCGGCTTCCCTGAGCACCTTGTCGGCGATCTCCACCGTGCGCTCCACCAGGTCCTGGGTCAGCTCCTCGAACCGGGCACGGGTGAGCGTGGCCTGGAGGTGGATCGCCGAGGTGCCGCCGGGCGGGGTGTAGAGGAAGGGGAGATTGATGTTGGTCTCGTTCAGCTCCGAGAGCTCGATCTTCGCCCGCTCCGCGGCGTCCTTGAGCCGCTGCAGCGCCATGCGCTCCTTGCGCAGGTCGACGCCGTGCTCCTTGGCGAAGTTCATCACCAGCATCTCGATGATCCGGTTGTCGAAGTCCTCTCCGCCCAGGTAGGTGTCGCCGCCGGTGGCCACCACGTCGAACACGCCCCGAGCCACCTCGAGCACGCTGACGTCGAGCGTGCCCCCGCCGAGGTCGAAGACGGCGATCTTCCCGGTGACCTGCTTGCCGAAGCCGTAGGCCAGCGCCGCCGCGGTGGGCTCGTTGACGATGCGGAGCACGTCCAGGCCGGCGATCCGCCCTGCGTCCTTGGTGGCCTGACGCTGACCGTCGTTGAAGTAGGCGGGAACGGTCACCACCGCCTTGCTCACCGATCGGCCGAGAGCCGCCTCGGCGTCGAGCTTGAGCTCGCGTAGCACCGCCGCGGAGATCTCCGGCAGCGAGACCGCCTTCTCCCCCATCTGCACTCGCACGTCGTCGTGCTCGCCGGCGACGATGCGGTAGGGGAGCGACTCGCGCGCGCGCCGCACCTGGTCCGAGCTGAACTTCCGGCCGATGAGCCGCTTGGCGGCGTAGACCGTGTTTTCTGGATTCGTGATCGCCTGGCGCTTGGCGAGCTGGCCCACCAGCCGCTTCCCGGCGTTGGTGATCGCCACGATCGACGGGGTCAGGTTCTGCCCGGTGCGGTTGGGGATGACGTGCGGCTGCCCGCCCTGGACGATGCCCACCACGCTGTTGGTGGTGCCGAGGTCGATACCGATGACGGGCTCTTGTTCTGCCATCTCCGGGGCTTAGCGTACCTGACGGAGCAGCGCCTTTGCCTCCGCGTTCCGGGGGTCCAGCTTCAGCGCCGCCTCGAGATGTCGGCGCGCCACCGAGCCCATCCCCATCCGGAGGCAAATCTCCGCCAGCACCAGCTGTGACGGGACGTGGTCAGTCCGGAGTGACACCGCGCGCTGGGCGAACCCCCGGGCCTCAGCCAGCGGGTGGCCGGCCTTGAGGAGCCAGCGGGCCGCCTCGTACGCGGCATCCGCGCGGGTGGGGTCGAGCTCGGAGGCGCGGCAGTAGGCCTTCGCCGCCCACTCCGCGTCTGCGGCCCGAGCGGCCTCGTTCCCCGATTGCATCTCGCCCTCGGCACGCTGGCTGGCCAGCTGCTGCTTGGCCTCTGCCTCCACCGCTGGCCCGCGCCCCTTCCCCGATTGGCCCCCGCCCAGCGCCCTGGCCTGGTCGAGCAGGTGAAGGGCCTTCTCCGGAGCGCTCCGGGCCTGCCGCTGGGCCTCCTCGACCAGCGCGCCGGCGCGGGCCTTCGAGGCGAGGTAGGGATGTCGGGCGAGGCGCGCCCGCCGCTCCTCGGCCCGCGGGTCCGCCTCGGGAGTGCTCCCCTTCGGGCTGGTCCGGGCCGTGGCCGGGCGGCGCGGGCCGGCGGGGCGCGGCGGCGGGGCGCGGCGCAGCGCCTGGGTGAGCGTCTCGTGGGCCTCGCTCAGGCGGTGGAAGATGCGCTCCAGGCGGGCGCGGTAGCTGCCCAGGTTCTTCCCGAAGTAGCGGTCGGGATGGAAGACGCGGCTGGCCTCGAAGTACGCGAGCTTCACCGCCTCGGCGGTCGCGCCCGGCTTGAGTCCGAGCACCGTCCAGTCGTCACGCTCGAGCTGCGCCTCGCGGGCGAGGATCTCCCGCTTGCGGTCCAGGTCGAGATCGACCGCTTCGGTGAGGGGGTCGTGGGTGCCGCTGGGCAAGAGCTTTGCTCCCCCACTGGACGAGAGCCCCTCGACGCTAGCGTCGGTATCGCGGGTGGTCAAACCTGCGACGGGGCTGGGGCGAGCGCGACCACGGACTCCTCCAGGATCCGCAGCCCCTCGTCCAGCTCCTCGCGGGTCACCACGTAAGGCGGGGCGAGCCGGACGGTGCGCTCGCCGGCGAGGTTGCAGAGCATCCCGCGCTCGCGGCAGCGAGTGACCGCCGGACCCGCGTCGAACGACAGCTCGATGCCGAGCAGCAGTCCCCGCCCGCGCACGTCCTTCACCAGGGACGGGTGCCGCGCCTGCATCTCGCGGCCTCGCCTGACGACGTGTTCGCCTTTTTCCAGGTTTGCGGAGAGCACCTGCGGGTCGCTGGCCAGGCGCACGGTGGCGATGGCCGCCGCGGCCGCCACCGGGTTGCCGCCGAAGGTGGAGCCGTGGGTGCCGGGCGAGAGCGCCTTCCCCGCCTCCTCGGTGCAGACCATCGCCCCGATGGGGAGCCCGTTGGCCAGGCCCTTCGCGAGGCTGAAGCCGTCGGGCCGGATGCCCTCGTGCTGGAAGGCGAACATCTTTCCGGTCCGCCCCATCCCGGTCTGCACCTCGTCCACGAGGAGCAGCACGCCGGTCTCGTCGGCGAGGGTGCGCAGCGCACGAAGAAATCCCTCCGGGGCGGTGCGCACCCCACCCTCGCCCTGCACCGGCTCGACTAGGATGGCGGCGGTCCTCTGGCCCACCGCCTTCCGCACCGCCCCGAGGTCTCCGTAGGGGACGTGCACCACGCCGGGCAGGAGCGGCTCGAAGCCCTTCTGGTACTTGGTCTGCCCGGTGGCGGTGACGGTGGCCAGGGTGCGGCCGTGGAAGCTGGTCTCGAAGCAGACGAACTCGAAGCGTCCCGGCTGCCCACGCGCGTGCTGCGCCTTGCGCGCGAGCTTGAGCAGCGCCTCGTTGGCCTCCGCGCCGGAGTTGCAGAAGAACGCCCGGTCGAGCCCGGAGAGCGAGGTCAGCAGCTCGGCGAGAGTGACCTGGGGCTCGGTGTAGAAGACGTTGGAGGTGTGCCACAGCCGCTCGAGCTGCGCCTTCGCCGCGGCGGTGATCTCCGGGTGGCAGTGGCCGAAGGGGAGCGTCGCGATGCCGCCCAGGAGGTCGAGGTAGACGTTGCCGTCCGCGTCCCAGACCCTGGTGCCCTGTCCGCGCTCGAGCACGATGGGCTGCTGCCGGTAGTTCTGGAGGAGGTGGGCGCGCGCGCGGTCCATCACCGCGCGGTTCCTGGACGGCAGCGGGCGCTCGACACCGGGGGTGGCGGTCAGCGGGATGGGCATGGGTCGCTTGTGTCAGAGAATATAGCGAGAGAGGTCCTCGTCCTCGACGACCTCCTTCAGCCTGGCCCGGACCACCGCCGCGTCGACGACCTCGTCCCGCGAGCGGCCAGGATCGCTGGCCTCGAAGGACACCGGGTCGAGCAGCCGCTCGAGGATGGTGTGCAGCCGACGGGCGCCGATGTCCTGGGTGCGCGAGTTCACCAGGGCGGCGATGCGCGCGACCTCCGCCACCGCGTCGTCCGTGAAGTGCAGCGACACGCCCTCGGTCTCGAGCAGAGCGGTGTACTGGCGGACGAGCGAGTTGCGCGGCTCGCGGAGGATGCGGACCAGGTCCTCCTGCCGCAGCGGCTCGAGCTCCACCCGGATGGGGAAGCGGCCCTGGAGCTCGGGGATCAGGTCCGCGGGCTTGCTGACGTGAAAGGCGCCGGCGGCGATGAACAGGACGTGGTCGGTCTTCACCGGGCCGTACTTGGTGGTGACGGTGCTTCCCTCGACGATGGGGAGGATGTCGCGCTGCACGCCCTCGCGGCTGACGTCCGGACCGCCGCCCCGGGCGGCGCCCTCGCGGCTGGCGATCTTGTCGATCTCGTCGATGAAGATGATCCCGGCCTGCTCGACTTTTTCGATCGCGCACTTGACGACCTTTTCCATGTCCACCAAGCCCTGAGCCTCTTCATGGGCGAGCGCATCCATGGCCTCCGGCACCTTCAGCTTGCGCCGCTTGATGCCCTTCGGGAAAAGCCCGCCGAGCATGTCCTTGAAATTGATCCCCATCTCCTCCATGCCGGCGTTCGAAAAGATCTCCACCATCGGCCCGCCGCCGCGATCCTGGATTTCCAAGTCGACGTAGCGCTGGTCGAGCTTGCCCTGGCGCAGGAGACTGCGCAGTTTTTCCCGGGTGGAGGGGGGCTCGGACGCGGCCGCGGTGACCAGCTCGATCTGGTTCTCGCCGGGCTCCGGGGCACGCCCGGCCTTGGGCAATAGCAGGTCCAGCATGCGCTCCTCGGCCATCAGGCGGGCCTTTTCCTGCACGGCCTCGTGCGCGCGGGCCTTGTCGAGCGTGATGGTCATCTCGAGCAGCTCCCGCACCATCGATTCGACATCCCGGCCGACGTAGCCCACCTCGGTGAACTTGGAGGCCTCCACCTTGTGAAAGGGAGACTCCGTGAGCATCGACAGCCGGCGGGCGATTTCGGTCTTGCCGACCCCGGTCGGCCCGATCAGGATGATGTTCTTGGGCGCAATTTCATTGCGCAGCTCGACCGGCACCTGCTGCCGCCGCCAGCGGTTGCGCAGGGCCACGGCCACCGCCCGCTTGGCGGCGCGCTGGCCGACGATGTAACGGTCCAGCTCCTCGACGATGGCCCGGGGGGTCAGGTCGCGGGCCGGCCGCAGGCCGGGGGACGCCGCGGGGGCGGAACTG
>Ga0105104_10000312_pt1 | contig 36496 bp, 30 predicted proteins | sample PPLLaktember2015_3_FD_87034 | JGI IMG/M metagenome (GOLD analysis project Ga0105104, IMG submission 87034) | Freshwater sediment microbial communities from Prairie Pothole Lake near Jamestown, North Dakota, USA - PPLs Lake P7 Core (6) Depth... | ecosystem: Environmental > Aquatic > Freshwater >... | reverse complement strand
GCCAATCCGTGTCAGAGTCCTTTATCAGAAACTTCGCCGCCTGGTTCCCCGAGGGAGACCGTCGTGATCAATGGGATCTCCTTCCTCAAACAGACAGGCGGAGATGCCGGTGTGGGCCATCTCCATGAATGGATCGCCTATTCCACGGCAAAGGGCAATCTCTGCGTCAGCATGAGCTTTATCCTGCACTCGCTCAATGCGGGCAACTTCGAGACCCCGCCGCCGGTCTTCGACAAAGCCGCGGAGTCTGTAGTCTTTACGCAGATGATGTCCACCTTTGGATGGGTGGCTCAGCCGGGTGATTGGTTGACGTACACCAACACAACCTACGGATTCCAGATCAAATACCCGCCGCAGTCCGAGCGCTATTTCGAAACACCCAGCAGCATCCTGATCAGGATGCCGATTGCACCCGGCACCAACCTGGTGGAAAAATATCTTCAGCTGCTGGTGCTCGAAAACTATGGAACCTGTATGCTGCTTGACGATGCAACGGACCGCGAGTTCGTTGTGATCAACGGCATCACCTTCGTCAAAGAGACGGGCATCAGCCAGGGTGCTGGTCAGATCCGCAAGACAACCACATTCTCCACCCAGCGGGATAACATTTGTGTGACCTTCCCCTTCATTTTGCATTCCGGCAACCCGGATAATTGGAATCCGCCCAAACCGGTCTATGATGAAGCGGCGGAGTCTGCGGTGTTCATGCAGATGATGTCCACCTTTGCATGGACTGCGCCGCCCGGTCCGACACCGACGTTTACCCCCAGCCCGATGCTGCCGGACCTGACGATCATCCAAATACACATTGAATTGCAGAACACAGGCTGTCTCATGCCGGGCGATGTGATGGGAGTTCGAGCATGGATCAGGAACAACGGTCAAGCTGCGGCGGGCAGTTTTGTGGTCAGGGTCAATGGTGTGGAGCAGACGGTCAACGGATTGGGGATCGGTGAAACGACAGCCGTTTTCTTCTCCAGCTACAGCAATCCTGTGACAGCCATGGTGGATGCGACCAACCTGATCGCGGAAAGCGATGAGAACAACAACTCACAATCCGAGATGGTACCGATCCCGACTCCGCCGCTGCCCTGTATAGCGCCCGCCGACCTCGCGCAAACCATTGTGGACACTTTGAACGCGAAAGACTTCGCTGCAGCCAGGAGCAAAATGCGAATATCTTTCATGATGGCATTCTGGCAATCACAGGGGACATCCTATACACCTGACCTTGCCATTGAGCAATTACAGTTGAATTACATTGGGCCATCCACGGTCCTGGTATCCAACCCCAACAAAGATTTGACAGCCTTGTTGGGTGGTTCGAATCCATACACGATCATGGGACTCGACCCCTCCAATTCGCTGGCATTGTTTGTCTCAGGCTGGGGATTGGATGGCAAGGGTGAAGCCATTCTGTATGTGACCTGGCCCGCAAATGGGAATCCGTACTGGCACAGCGTCCTCATCGCGCCAGGAGGCTTTGCTCCGCCTGTCACTTTGACGGGACCCTACGCCGTGGTGCGCGTGCCGCTGAACGACGTGTTGAACGTCCGCTCGAGCGCGGGAGCCAGCCAGTCTGTGGTCGGCTCGTTCCCGGGGAACGCGATCAACGTGATGCGAACGGGACCCACTGCCAGCGCGGAGAACGCCACCTGGGTGGAAGTCCAGAACCCGAGCGGCGGGACAGGCTGGGTCAATGCCTACTACCTGACTGAATATGTCTCGCACGATACTTTTTGCGCCGATACGCGCATCCCTGCCCTGATCGAGCAGTTGAAAGGCAGCATGAACCAGTCCAACGGCGAGATGTTCGCCGGGCTGGTCAGCCCGGTTCATGGTGTCGATGTTCGTCTATGGGCGTATGGTCCCGCGGCGAACTATGGCACAACCACAGCCAAAACGATCTTCACCAGCACGGAAGTGTTTCAATGGGGTTCGGGTCCGGTCGGCGGAACCGAGTACGGAAACGGGACGTTCTCCCAGATCATCCAACCAAAAGTGCTGGAAGTGGTGAATGTCGCGAACATGGAGACCTACTGCGACAACCTGAACAAAGTGTTCCCGCTGCCTGAGCCCTGGCCGTATCCAAATATCCGCTTCTATAATCTTTATAAGCCGGCTTCGGAACAGTTTTTCGATTACCGCACCTGGCTGATCGGATTCGAATACATCAACGACCAGCCGTATCTGTACAGCATGGTCTCGATCGTTTGGGAGCCGTAACACAAGGGTATGTCACTCTGAAGGAGCCTGGCGGCTGAAGAGTCTCTTACCGATGGAAGAGATGCTTCGCGGAGTTTATCCTGAGCGAAGCCGAAGGGCTCAGCATGACATAAAAGAGGAGCAGGGAAATTCCCTGCTCCTCTTTTATGTCACGAACCTGCAGCGCGTTCGTAATGAACTTTGCGGCATTTGCGTTCATTTCTGCAACAAACTGGACCAAATTTTGTACTGGAATTGTCAGGAAAACCGATGGGAAACGGCGCGATGATAATGTTGATGGATATACAGATCCGCCAACATTGACGAGCTACGTGCAATTTCAGGGTGGGTCTGAAGGAGAACCCATGTTCAGGAAAAGATTCCTCAGCATGGTTTTGCTGATGGGGATGTTGATGTCGCAATCAGTTCCAAAGGCATTGGCCGCAACCTATTGTGATCATGCACAATTTGTGTCTGACCTGACTGCTCCGGATGGTTCATCTTTCACACCCGGCGCAGCATTTACCAAAACCTGGCGGCTGATGAATGCTGGCACTTGCGCATGGACCACATCGTACAACGTTGTCTGGGTGGGCGGCGATGCCATCGGCGCACCGCTCTCGGTCAAGCTGCCTGTTGACGTACCGCCGGGGCAGATGCTGGACCTGTCTGTGAATTTAATTGCCCCCGCAACCAGTGGACATTACAAAGGTTTATTTAAGATCAGCAATGCCACAGGCACTCAATTTGGCATTGGCGCTGCGGCGGGCGATCCGTTTTGGGTGGATATCAACGTGGTCAACGTCGACGCGGTGATCTATGATTTTGTCGCCAACGCCCCCTACGCCCAATGGAAGAGCGGTGCCGGGCTGCTGCCCTTCCCTGGCACAAGCGGAGACAGCCGCGGTTACTCCTATCAAATGAACAACCCGCATCTTGAAGATGATGCTTATGATGCATTACCAGGCTTGTTGGTCATTCCACAAAACAAATATAACGGCTATATCCAAGCCATGTATCCCGAGTTCCAGATCCAGCAGGGCGACCGTTTACAAACGCTGGTCAACTGCGAGTTCGGTGCAAGTGGTTGTTATGTAACTTTTCGCATTGATTACATCACGCCAAACGGTGCCCAACGAACGTTGTGGTCGTGGAAGGAAGCCTACGACAAGCGCTTCTATCGTGCCAACCTCGACCTGAGTCCACTGGCGGGCCAAAAAGTTAGATTCGTTTTTATGCTCTTAGCGAGTGGATTTGCCAGCGGCGACCGCGCCATTTGGGGATCGCCGCGCATTATCCGTACCGGAACAGCACAACCGCCTGCCCCCCCTCCGACCCTGACCCCACTCCCGCCCCTGCCGCCAACCGCAACGCCTTTAGGTCAACCACCTCCAACTATTCAACCGACAGGCTGTGATAAAGCTTCGTTCGTGACCGATGTGACTGTCCAGGATGGAACGATCTTCGCGCCAGGCGCGACATTTACCAAGACCTGGCGCTTGAAGAACTCCGGTGCCTGCACCTGGACGACTGCCTATAAACTGGTCTATTACAGCGGTGACCCAATGAGCGCACCGACGGCCGTGAACCTGCCATGGAATGCCGGCTGGGGTCAAACGGTTGACATCAGCGTCAACATGGTCGCTCCGACCACCACCGGGAAATACCGCAGCTATTGGATCCTTGCCAATGCAAACGGACAGTTCTTCGGTATCGGCACAAACGCCTCGAATCCGATCTGGGTGGAGATCAATGTGTCGGGTGAGGCACCCTATGAAGGAAATAACTTTTTCCGGTCGAATGTCTGTGCAGCTCAATGGAGAAGTGGTGCCGGTCCGCTGCCCTGCCCGGGCACCGAGGGTGACCGCAAAGGTTTCATTATTCCATTGCTATATTCACATCTGGAAGATGGCACCATGGGTCCCGCGCCAACGTTTTTGATGGCGCCGGAAAATAAATACAACGGCTATATCCAGGGAATCTATCCCGCCTTTACCGTCCAGCCCGGCGACCATTTCTTTACGGTCACCGGCTGTGAATATGGTTATAACTGTTATGTGACCTTCCGGTTGGATTATATGACCCCCAACGGCGGCATTTTCAACTTCTGGTCATGGCGCGAACAAAACGATAATAAGAATCACATGGTAAGCGTGGATCTGAGTCCACTGGCGGGAAGAAGTGTGCGTTTCATTCTCACCATCCTTGCGACCGGCAGCGCTGCGGGCGACCGGGTGAGATGGGGTGGTCCGGCCCTTATTCGCATGGAACCTGGAACACATCCGACCTTCACACCTTCACTCACCTTCACACCTTCGCCGACCGCCACAACGACGCCGATGCCTCCGCCTGTAGTTTCATCCCCGCTGATCAGGAAGCTGTTCATGAGCGATCCGGCCAATGGCTGGGGGATCGGCAATAATTATGTTCTGAGAACTGCTGATGGCGGTACGACCTGGTACAACGTCAGTCCGCCGGGTGTTTCATCGGTTATGAATGGCTTCTTCCAGAATCCCGGCCAAGGCTGGGTAGTAGCCGCACTGCCTGATAGCTCTGCAACTTTGTTATTCCGCACGATGGATGGCGGCCGCACCTGGACCACCTACAACAATATTCCATTCAACAGTGGGTACATGCAATTCCTGGATGATATGAATGGATTTGTACTCTCCGGGGAACTGTCAGGAATGCATAAGCATGCAGTCAACCTGTACCAAACCTCGGATGGCGGCGCGACCTGGACGCTCAAGTATGCCAACGACCCCACCCAACCCAATAACACCCTGCCTTTTAGTGGTCACAAAAAGGGAATGACATTCCGCGATATATCCACAGGATGGATCGGTGGTTATATTCCAGTACAGGGATCCGCATATCTCTACAAAACGACCGATAGCGGCGTGACCTGGATGCAGCAGCCGCTGGCTCTGCCGGCCGGATACGAATTGGCTGACGTCAACACCACAGCGCCGACGTTCTTTGGTCCGAATGACGCGGTCCTGCCAGTATGGCTGTCTACCAGCGCAGGCAGAGACCTGTTCATTTACAGCACACATGATGGCGGCTCCACCTGGACAGCCTCCTCTGCCTCGGCGCGCAATGGTGAATTCATTAACTTCCCATCCGTGAGAGATGTGTTCGGTTATGACTGGGCAGACGTCTTCCATGTTACAAATGACGCCGGTAATAACTGGAGACTCGTTACGCCAAATATCCGTTTCAGCGAACTGGCTTATCAGTTCCTCGACATGGACTTTGTCTCCACGACCACGGGTTGGTTCGTGATCGGACATGAAAATGGAGCGACATCGCTCTATCGCACGAACGATGGCGGCTCCACCTGGGCGCTGCTCTCCTCCGGCGCGCCCACACCGACTCCGACACCCTTTATCGGTACGGTCACGGTCCAGAGCGTGGACATTCAAATCGTCGAGGCGCAGCCTCTGCAGGCGAATGCGATCGTGCGCGGCACATTATCCGACACAGGCTGCACGACGATCGCCGGGATCAACCAGCTCCTCGATGGAAACACATTCCGAATCACGGTGATGCTCAACACCGATTCGGCCGTGCAGTGCACCAATACACCCACCCCGTTCGAACGCGTAATCCCGCTCTACACCAACAACCTGCCCCCAGGACGCTACACGGTCAGTGCACATGGCATCGAGAAATCGTTCGAATTCCTCACACAGGATTTCACAAGATTCGGGCAAACTGTGGTGGATGCGCTGAACGCGCACAACTTCGCGACAGCCGATGTATTGATGGATCAATCCTTTATGATCGCTTTGTGGCAATCACAGGGGACAGCCTATACCCCTGACCTTGCCATGGAACAGTTGCAGACGAATTACCTCGGCGCAAACACAGTCCTTGTCCCCGATCCCGCAAAGGATCTGAATGCCCTATTGAATGGCTCGAACCCATACTCAATTGCAGGGCTTGACCCCTCCAATTCACAGGCATTATTCGTCTCCGGCTGGGGATTGGATGGCAAGGATGAAGCCATCCTTTACATTACGCGTCTGGCAGATGGAAGCCTGTACTGGCACAGCGTCCTGATCGCAAAAGGAGGATTCGCCTCCAGCCCGGGCTCTATATCGCATGAGGCATTCTGCGCCGACACGCGCATCCCTGCCCTGATCGAGCAGCTCAAGGGCAGCATGAACCAGTCGAACGGCGACATGTTCGCCGGGCTGATCAGTCCGGTTCATGGAACGGATGTCCGTTTGTGGGCCTATGGTCCCGCGGCGAACTATAGCACCACAACCGCAAGAAACGTCTTCACCAGCACAGAAGTGTTTCAATGGGGTTCGGGTCCGGCCGGCGGAACAGAGTACGGAACCGGAACATTCTCAGAGATTATCCAGCCAAAAATGCTGGAAGTGTTGAATGCCCCGAATCTGGAAACCTATTGTGATGAGCTGACAAAGGTATTTCCACTTGGGACGCCGTGGCCCTACCCGGATATCCGTTACTACAACCTTTACAAACCGGCTTCTTCGGAGGTTTTCGATTTCCGCACCTGGCTGATCGGGTTCGAGTACGTCAACGACCAGCCTTATCTGTATGCAATGGTCACGATCGTTTGGGAGCCGTAAGAAACCTTGTCTGCCACGGATTACACAGAAATAGCCGACCCGGAAGCATGGGTCGGCTATTATTTTGTTTCACGATCCCGGTTTTGATGATTAAATCAAGAATCCGTGCAATCTGTGACTGAACCCTTTATATCTACATCTTTCTCTTCTGGCTTCTTTTCATATTTATCCACCCTAATAAAAGAAGCATTTATTCCTCGACATATTCTTCCTCGTCCTCTTCCCCATCCTCAGGCTGAAGCTCGTAATAAATATCAAGGCCCAGGTTCAAGCCCTGTGCCACACCCTGCAGGACCAGGAAGTAAAACAATCCTAGCACGGGTGCGTAAAACCAGCTGACGATCGTAATGGGCCATTGGGAAAACTGCGTGGGCAACTGCGTCTGTCCCTGGAAAAGAGGTTGCAGATCGTTTACAAAAATAACCAGATAAACGACAAGCACGACCCACGAGACGATCTTTGAAACAGACGCGATCCGAAAAATGGTGTCTTCACCGGCAAACAACAGCGAACTATCCTTGTTAGTGTTCATGATTCTCCTAATTGGGTTTCAACTTATCTGAAATTGATTATTTCTTTTCCAGGAAAGAAAGCGGCAATGCCGCCACTTTGGCTCCACGATATCCCATCATCGTCTCTGCCATGCATAGGGAATTATAAATCGCTTCCTCTGTCGCTTCGATGGCAGCTTGAAACAATGGAGAGATCAAATCATTTGGCAGTTCGGGGTATGTCCACACGTTTTCGCGTCGTTCAGGCGTCCTGCGGACCTCTGCGGCGGTGGAAAACGCAATGACGTAATCGCCCGAGCCGTTGCTCATCGAAGCGCCTGTCCGTGCCAGGCCCGCCAGCCCGCGCCTGGCGAGGCGTCCGAGGTTGCGGTCGGAGAGCGGCGCATCTGTGGCAAGGACAATCATGATCGAGCCATCGGCGGAAGTGTCAGCAAGATATTCCTTCAAAGCATATTGACCGAGTTGCTTGCCAACCGGGATACCATCCATTTGCAGGACGCCGCCGAAGTTCGTCTGGGCAAGTGCGCCGACCGTATATCCGCCGAGCTTCACTGGGAGGAGGCGCGAACTTGTGCCGATGCCTCCCTTCCATCCAAAACAAATTGTCCCTGTGCCCGCGCCAACGCAGCCCTCCGGGATGGGACCGGAGGCAGCCTGCTCTAGCGCAGCAAGAACGTGCTCTTTCGTCACTGCCATCCTGCGGATGTTGTTCAAAATGCCATCGTTCGTCTCCCCAACGACCGGATTTACGGTCCGCACGTTTTCATTGCCTTTTTGTGCCAGCGTCCACTCGATGAGGGCTTCGGCAGCGCGTGGGACAGCGAGTGTATTCGTCAGAACAAGAGGTGTCTCGATCTCGCCCAACTCCTCCACCTGTGTCGATCCCATCAACTTCCCAAAACCATTGCCAACAGCAATTCCCGCCGGGACCTTCTCCTGAAACAAATTTCCGTCATGTGGAAGGATGGCTGTGACGCCCGTGCGAACATTCTCCCCTTCGATCAGGGTGACGTGGCCAACCTTCACTCCGTGCACGTCGGTGAGCGCGTTCCATTTTCCGGCCGGCAAAACGCCCGGCATGATCCCCAACTCCCGAACGCGTTTGCGCGGACTGCTCATGATTTGTTCTGGTTGATCAGTGCGTAGACTTCTTTTTTGCTCCAGCCACTCTGTTTTGCAAGTTCGATGGAAATCTCTTTTGCAGGCTTTTCGTTCCGCAGTTCCATTTCGATGGCACTCTGCATTCGCTCCACGGTCCATTTTTCGCCGTCGTCCGCTGTCTTGCCCTCCACCACCAGCGTAAACTCCCCGCGGGCAGGCTGGGCATTGAAATATTCCACCGCCCCCCTCACATTCCCGCGCCAGTATTCTTCGAACATCTTGGTCATTTCACGTGCAACACAAATGCGGCGGTCCCCTAAAATGGAGAAGATATCTTCCAAAGCTTCGACGATCCGATAAGGCGATTCGAGAAAGACCAGTGTATAAGGCTGGCCTTCCACTTCCTGCAGGCGTTTGTGGCGCTCACTTGTCTTATGGGGAAGATATCCAAGATAGAGGAATGAGTCTGTCGGCAGGCCGGAGACGGTCAGGGCGACGATCGGAGCCGAGGGTCCGGGAACAGGCCTCACGTCGTACTTCGAAGCGAGGGCGGCTTGCACCAATTCGTAGCCGGGATCATTGATCGCAGGCGTCCCCGCATCCGAGACCAGTGCCACATCCCCAGTAGAAAGTTTCTCAAGGATGAAATCCAGCTTGTTGAGCTTGTTGTGTTCGAAATAACTGGTAAGCGGCGTTTCGATCTCAAAGTGCTTGAGCAGTTTGCCGGTGTGACGGGTGTCTTCGGCTGCGATCAGGCTCGCTTCGCGCAAAACACGGACCGCGCGCGGGGACATGTCTTCGAGGTTGCCGATCGGAGTTGCGACAAGATAGAGTGTGCCCATGAGGTGATTGTAGCATACCCATCATCAGTAGCGCAGAGACAAGAATGCCATGTACCCAGGCAGGTACATGGCATTCATCCCATTGTCATCTATTAAAGCTACGGAGTTGTCACCTGCTTGCCAGCAGCAGAAACGACAAACCAAACACCACCTACATCCTGGCCGGTAACATCGCCAGCAGCTTTGTCTTTCTCATAATAGTAGAGAGGCCAGCCGTTGTATGTAACTTGAACCGTGCCATCGGTGCGTGTCGTGGTGCCGAACAGGGATGCATCTACGCCTTCGCCTGCAACCGGGTCACCTGTGGTGAGCAGTGGCGGCCAGGCTATGGCGCAGTTGTCGTAACAAACCGTAGTGTTGGGCGAGTCTTTCGTGAAAAGGTACAGGGTCATACCGTTATCGTCCACCAGGAAGGAACCAAGGGTTTCATTTTCCCCCAGGTTGACGGTTGCCGCGCCCGCGGCAGCCGGCGCTTCAGTCGCCGGAGGTTCGGTAGCCGGTGCCTCTGTCGCTGCGCTTTCAACCATCTCACCGGCAGGGGAAACCACAAACCAGACGTCTCCTACATTCTGGCCGACAACATCACCGGGCGCTTTGTCTTTCTCGTAATAGTAAAGAGGCCAGCCGTTGTATGTGACTTGAACCGCACCGTCAGTGCGCGTTGTGGTGCCGAGCAGGGACGCATCCACCCCTTCACCCGCAGCGGCATTGCCAGCGGTGAGCAGTGGAGGCCAGGCTGTGGCGCATTTGTCGTAACAAACAGATGTATTGGCCGTATCCTTCGTGAAGAGATAAAGCGTCATGCCTTTATCATCGACCAGGAAGGAGCCAAGCGTGTCGTTCTCGCCGAGATTGACAGCTGCCTCCCCGGTTACCGGTACAACGGCCGGCGGCTCCGTGGATGCGGGAGCAGGGGTCGCGGCGACCTGAGGACTACATGCAGCGACCAGCAATGCCAATCCTGCCAGCACACTTAAAACAAGATACGTGGTTTTCATTCTTCTCTCCTTTTAAAACTGATTGGGTCTTAAAGAGGAGTACGCTTTATGATGCGAGATTGGATTGGTTGAATCTTAGTTAGGGATTAGAAAAAACCTGCCAGCTGGAATTGGCACTAGAAATCCACTTTGAAGATGCGCGGACCGGTAGGCTGTTCGCTGCCCCCCGACGGTTCGACCGTCACGCCAATGCCGACGAAGTTGGAAATACTTTGGCTCGAAAAAACAGGTTGGGTTGTGTAGGGTAGATCGGCCTGCGGGCGGAATAATCCTGCGCTGACCCGGTCTTCATCTGCTTCGATCAGCCAGATCTGGTAAGTCTGTTCCTCGCTCAGTTCAGGAAGATTCCAAACGACCAATGCTGCGCTGTTGCGATCCCTGTCAAGAAGAACCGTCCCCGAGATGTTCCCCGCGGCGATCGCGAGAGCCTCGGTGCCCGGGTACGACAGCATCGCCAGCGCCGCCTGATTGTTCTGTAACTGACGCTGCACACTGAGCTGTTGACGTTGGAGCGCGCGCATTTGCGCAAAGGAAAAAAGATTCATCACGAAAAGAAGAGCAAGTGCCCCTCCCATCGCCAACCGGCTGAAGGACCAAATAAACCGCGGTCGCGTGGTCTTTTGCGCCGAGGGCAAGTGGCTTTGCAGACGCTTCCGGAGGGCAGGCGATGGCTGGGCAGGTGGGATCGCTGACAGGAGGTTATCGCTCACAAAGCGATAGTCGGCAAGTTCCGCCCGGCATGATTCGCAGGTTTGCAGATGAACTTCCAGCGCGCGAATATCCTCCGCATCCAATGCACCCAGTGCATAGGCGGGAATATTCTCACGCAGAAGGGAATGCTCATCGAGAGCCATAGACTTGTACTCCTAATATGTGTACGCCAGCGGGGCTGGATTTGGATTTACTCTTCATTCCATTTCTCACGCAGGTGCTCCATGGCGGCGCGCAGACGGCTTTTCACGGTCCCGAGCGGCCAGCCGAGGACTTCTGCGATTTCACTCTGGCTCATGCCCTGGTAATAAGCCAGGTCAATCACCTGACGGTGATCGGGCTGCAGGGATTGCACGGCAAAATAAAGGCTGCGCCAGCGCGATTCTTCAGGCAGCGTGTTGAGATCCGGAATAAGATCCCAGGAATCTTCCGGATCGTTCGCATCGGACAACATGGGGCGGCGCGCTTCCAGGCGCAGTCGGTCCAGCGCGGTGCGGCGGGCAATGGTCAACAGCCACAGCAACAGGGGTCCGCGCTCATTCAGATACAGCCGCGCCCGGCCCCATAACTTGAGAAAAGTATCCTGCGTAGCCTCTTCCGCCAGCATTGGATTGTTTAGGATGCGCAGTGTTAAAGCATGGACGCGACCAACATGGCGGTCATACAGCATCAGGAAGGCGCGTTCTTCTCCATTTGCCACGCGGGTGACCAGCTCAACGTCATCAGGGGTTGTCACGCTTTCATTGTACCGAATTTAACGCATCCTGTAATCGTTTCTACGCCATGTGAGTGTATGGGTTAGCCAGGAGAATTCACCACGGAGAGCACAGAGTTTTTCTTTATCTTTGTCTCCGTGTACGCCGTGTTCTCCGTGGTGAGCAGGATTTGCATCTGAATTCAGAGTCCATCCAAATCCAAAACCCCATCCGGCGGCGTATTCTGAAGTGCAGGACATTTATCCGTTCCAAACATCAAAAGGAGAGAATATATGAAAAAGTTTTTACTCGTTACGTTGTCCGCGATCCTGTTCCTCAGCGCCTTCGTTGCAGGGTCAGTATCCAATGCAAGCGCCAAGGACACAAAAATCATGGAAGTCAAATCAATGGTCGGCGTGCCCAGACCATACACAGGTGCGACCAATGCCATTCGCGGGATCCCCGGCGGTGGACTGCCCTGGGTCATTGGGTCGGCAGAGGGTGAATTGAAGTCGAATGGTAAACTCGAACTCAAGGTTCGCGGCCTGGTCTTCGATCCCAATGATCCGGACGTGATCGCGCGCGGCATTGGCGGCACCAATACGGTTCCGAATTTCAAAGCCATCGTGAGCTGCCTGAGCAGGGACGCGGAGGGAAATCCGACCACTGTCAATGTTTCCACAGATCTCTTCCCGGCGGATGCAGCCGGGAATTCAAAGATCGAAGGGCGCCTCGATCTGCCTCAACCTTGCATTGCCCCCATCATTTTTGTGACCAATCCGGCCGGTGCCTGGTTCGCCACAACAGGTTTCTAACCTGACTGCACATTCACAAGACAAAGCGAGTGGAAGTTCCACTCGCTTTTTTGCGTGGTTCCAACGTTCCTGAGTGCTATAATTATTTTAAGCAACAGCCGTCCCTCGCGCAGCTCTCATCATTACCCGGCGCCAGTGGAGCGGCTCGTTTTGTTTTTAGCCAAAGGAGAATTTTATGATCGTGATCTCAGACATGATGGGTACACTGACTACAGGCTCGCCTGTGATCGGCCTGGTGGATTGGGTAAAACACAACCAGAGCAGGATGCAGGCACAGCTTTACACAGCATCGATTATGCCGTCCTACTTTATTGCGAAGCGCGGCTGGATCGACTGGCAAAAATGGGCACAGGGGTTGATGATCAACAGCCTGAAAATGGTCAAACAGGCGACGCCCGAAAAGATGAAAGTAGTCGGTGAGTGGGCTGTGGAACATGATCTCTGGAAGAAGCGCCGCGCCGATGTGATCGCGCGCCTGATCGATCACAAATCAAAGGGCGCGGAGGTGTATATTGCCAGCAGCGTGGTCGAACCCCTGATCGAGCCGTTTGCACAACGCCTCGGCGCGCAGACCATCGGTACCCCTGTCGAATACAAAAATGGATACGTGCGCGTGGCTGGAGATCTGGTTGCCCAGGAGCGCAAGATCGCGCAGGTGCTCAGCCGGCTGGGCGTTGAGCGCATCGATTTCGCCTATGGGGATACCGAGCAGGATATTCCACTTCTCGAACATGCCGATTATCCCGTCGCAGTCTATCCCGATGAAAAACTGAGGACCACCGCCCTCGCCCGCGGCTGGGAGATCCTCGGTTCACGCGAGATCGATTAATGGACGAAAGCAAACTCTGGGAGATCCGAACGTTCGTCTATCAGCATTTTGCAGAGACGACTCGCCCGCCGCGCGTGGATAAGACTGCCCATCGCTTTGCGCTGACTCCCGAGGAGGCTGTTTCGGCTTACGAACAGCTTCATCAACGCCACGCGTTGTACCTCCAGCCCGGCACGCACGCGATCCTGATGGCAAATCCGTTCTCGGGCGTGGAGACTCCCTTCAAGGTCCGCGCGGACGGCCGGACTTACTTCGCCAACTGCGCCTGGGACTCGCTTGGGATCCCCGCCGCGCTCCACGCGGATGCAGAGATCGAAGCCGCGTGTGCGCAAAGTGGAAAGCCCATCCAACTACGCGTGATGGATGGACAGGTCCGGCAGTCGGAGGCGCGGGTACATTTTCTCATCCCGTTTCGGGAATGGTATAACGATCTCGTGTACACCTGAACGAACATGCTATTCTTCCAGTCGGAAGAAACGTTGAATGAATGGCTTGCCTCTCGAAAAGCGCGGCGCGGCGCCATATTCTCCATCCTGGGACTATGGGAACTTTCGCAGCATTGGTATCACAACCGCATGTCGCCAGAGTATCATGGCAGGACAGTCGATCAGGTGCAGGAGATTTTCAGGGAACTAGGGTTGACTTCTGAGTTTTGGCAGGTGTAATTTTGTAAATTTATTGGAAGGAAAAGCTCGATGAAAATTAAAGGGATTGTCTGGCTGGGCACGCGCACAGACCGGTTCGACCAAATGACTGGCTTCTGCCGCGAGATGCTGGGGCTATCACAGAGACTGCTCGAACCCGGGTTTGCCGTTTTTGATCTGCCCAATGGAGATGTGCTTGAAGTGTTCGGTCCTCAGCAATCAGTGAACGCATTCATGGACCATCCCGTCGCGGGTTTTCTGGTGGACGACATTGCTGCGGCGCGCCTCGAGCTGGAAGCCAAAGGGATCGAATTCATCGGTCCCATCCATGGAGATTCTGACGACTACAAATGGACCCATTTCCGCGCCCCGGATGGGTTCGTGTACGAGTTGACCTATTCCACGGCGCATCCGGCGATCGCGGAGTGACCCCCCTCCGCCGCTAAAGTGGCACCTCCCCCAAATACGACAAGAAAATTCGGAATGCGGATCCAATGGTTAAATCGTCGGATTTGGGGGAGGCGGAGTGGGTCACTCAACTCTTCAAAAACTTCACCACCTGCTCATGGGTTGACTTGGATTGCAGCGCGCCGCGATGACCCAATCCCTCCAGCTCGATGAATTGCGCCTGCTTCCAAACTCTCGCGATGGCGCGGCTATCCTCAACCGGGGTCACTGTGTCTTCCGCATCATGGAACATCAAAGCGGGGATATTGATATGAGGGGTTAGACTTTCATTTGTAATTGCTTCCAATACATCGCGCCCAAAGTTCTCATAAAGCATTACACGCAGACCTGCGATCATTTCATCCGGCAAACGAGCCAGCATCTGAAAACGCGGCAGCGAGTCTAAAAGCCGGTTGAACGCGCCGAAATATACAAGTCGCGCGGGGGGCGGGAAATTCCGCTTGACCAGCGCATACGAAGTGATCAACGTGCCGAAGGAATGCGCCAGGATCGCCTGAAAGGGTCCCTCGCGTTCTGCGATCAGATCCATGGTGGGGGCGATCTCCAGGAGATTGGTCATCTTTCCATCTGACTCGCCGTGGGCAGGCTGATCGTACGCCACCACACGATAACCGGCAAACAACAAGGGATCCACGAAGCCTGTCATCTGGGCGCGCGCACCGCCCCAGCCATGCATGAGCAACACTGTGGGTCCGCTGCTTCCCCAGGTGGTGACAGCCAGTTCGCCGCCGTCAAATGGGACGCGGTAGTTGTTGCCCCAGTCGAGGACTTCCTGCTCGGTAGGTTTCACCTCATACTTGCCCGGACTGAAGAAAGCACGATAGACCTTTTTTACAATTGCCTGAGACTCACTGGTAGACGTTAAAGTTGACATGGTTCTCTCCTTATTAAATACTTACTAAGTAGTAAGTTTGGTCGATAAAAAAATTTACGCGAGCAGGTCCTGTTTATGCTGCTGTACTACTGCATGGAATTTATCTGTTCCCAGGGCGCGCGCCATTTGCAAAGCGCCCTGCAGGCTGGAAAGGATCAAAGCCGCCTTACTGGCAGGATCACCGCCAAAGTGAAATTCGCCTGCCTCTCGCCCTTCCTGTAGAGTCGCTTGAAGCCAGGCAAGTAGTTCACGGGTGAGAGCTTCAGTCTGTTCGCGCAGGGAAGCGGGCAGGGAATTGAATTCGGTCTCCAGCGAGCCTGCCAAACAAACTTTGCCATGATCGCCGCGTGTGTCAATATAGATGTTAAAGAACCAGTCCAGTTTTTCCTGGGGAGAAAGGTTTTTGATCCGTGAATTATTGATCCACAACTGAAAACGATCGCGATAACGTTGGATCACTGCACAGACCAATTCTTCTTTTGAGGGGAAGTGGTAATGGATGGCAGCATTCTTTACGTTCAATGCAGCCGCGATGTGAGCATAGCTAAAGCCATTAAAGCCCTTGTCCTGTAGAAAAGACTCGGCTAGATCCATGATTGCTCTTTTGGTATTTGTGTTTCTGACCATCGTTGTCAGATTTTACTTACTAGTTGGTAAGTTGTCAACGTAAAATTAAGAGTTTTATAAACACCAGTAATAAGGGTGTTGACAAGCTTTGTAACACCAGTTATAGTGGTGTCATGAACATATCTGCGAAACCGAATCCTAAATCGATTGTGCGAGGGGAGTGGGCACGTTTTATTTTCGTTTCCGGAAGATTGTGTATTGACTTTACCCAGACGGGTGGCGAAACAGAAAAACGTGCATATTGGGAGCGGTTTCATCAACCCTCTGATCTGGCGGATTGGTTCTCTGCATCCTCTCTGCAAGTGCAGGAGGTTCAGGTCAGTCCCAAAGAGTTTGGGGTGGCGTTCGCTCTGCGGGAAGCCATTTGGCGAGCCGCACAGGCCATCAGGCAAAGCAAAACTCCACTCGCTGACGATATCGAAGCGATCAACCGCGCGGCTGCCGCGCCGGACTTGCCTCCACAGTTGGCGCCGGAGGATCTCAAGCAAGTCTGGCACTCCCCTGCTACAGCGACAGAGGCACTCTCGATCATTGCCCGCGATGCGATTGATCTGTTCTCAGGCGAACTGCGATCTCGCATCCGCGAATGCGAAAACCCGGAATGCGGGTTGATGTTTGTCGATACTTCCCCTCCGGGAACACGTCGCTGGTGCCTGATGAAACGCTGTGGAAACATGCAGAAGAACTCCCGCCGCTATCACAAAGACGAGCAGTAGTAGTGTTATCTGGAAAAACAACTTTAGAAAGGATTTGGAAAATGGCGAAACAGACAAAACCAACTCATGTGAACGGTCAGGTGAAGTACCTCAATCCTGACGATTTGCCGAAGAACCCTGCTTTCACGAATGTTGTCACTGTCACAGGTTCCGTAAAGACGATCTATGTCGGCGGACAGGATGCTGTGGATGCCTCGGGCGCAATTGTTGGGAAAGGTGACATCAAGGCACAAACCGAACAGATTTTGAAAAATATCCAGGTAGCTTTGGCTGCTGGCGGCGCGCAACTGGAACACGTTATCAAATGGAACATCTACGTTGTTCAAGGGCAATCCCTTCAGGCAGGTTTTGAAGCCTTTCAGCGTGTCTGGGGAAATCGTCCCAACCCACCGGCCATCTCGGTCATGTTCGTTGCAGGGTTGGCACATCCCGATTTTCTGGCAGAGATGGACACGGTCGCCGTGGTCCCGGAATAGGAGGACGCCATGACTCTCACTCGTACTCGCCTCGAAATGCCCGACTACATCCGTGAAGCCCTCACCGAACGCGGACTGATGGATGCCTACCACGCCCGACCCGATTATCAACAAAATGATTACATTGGCTGGATCCTGCGCGCGAAACGGGAAGAAACGAAAGAAAAACGCCTGACACAAATGCTGGAGGAACTGGAAGGCGGGGATCGTTACATGAATATGTTATGGACAAAAAGCCGTACACTTCACGGTCGACCTCACAGATAACAAACCGTGATTAGCCGATAATGTTCTTAGCAATGCGACCAAAGTATATAGATAGCTTAAGACCAAGATCGGGCAGGCCGAGCAGCCTGCCCGGTTTCATGACAAATAACACATGACTCGCTACGGGGAAATCTGTAAAATATTGTTAATTGACTGAATAGGTCTGATTTTTAATCCAAGACCGTATAACATCTGAACCGCTTTTAGGTGTTTATAGGGTTCGTCCATAAGGGATCATACAGATTGCATAAACACCAGTTAGGCGCTAAGTGCAAATTCAAGAGCAAAGACAAGTTCTGCTAAACTCAGAGGCTAATTTTGGACACATCACCGCATAAAAGCGACTTTGTAAATGTAAATGACATCCGCTTGCATTATCTGGATTGGGGCGGTAATGGGCCCGTGCTTCTATTTCTGACAGGAATGGTAGCATCCGCGCATATCTATGATAAATTCGCCCCACGCTTTACAGACAAGTTTCATGTCATCGCATTAACTCGGCGTGGGCACGGGGATTCGGATTACCCCGAAACTGGTTATGACGCAGAAACGTTAACCGAAGATGTAAAGCAATTTATGGATGTGCTCAATATTGACAAAGCAATTTTGGTGGGACATTCCATGGCCAAAGTCGAACTGTGTCACTTTGCCGCGTTGCATCCGGAACGACTTCTAAAGTTGATATTTCTGGATGCCGCATATGACAGTACATCGCCAGTTTTAGAGGTTATGATGGAAAAGAATCCTTTGAGGAACATTCCGATTCCGGGTGTAGATGATGACCATTATTCCATTGAGGAATATGTTGATTCCATGAATAAGTGTTATCCCTATGGTGCGGCTGTTTGGGGTGAAGTGATGGACGAAGAGATTCTTCACGAGGTCAAGAAAAGCCCCGAAGGAAAAATTGTTGACAGGATGCCTGATACCATTAGTCAGGCACTCCGGGCCACCATGCACAGTCATGCACCAGAATATTCAAAAATACAGGTTCCTGTACTCAGCATTTATGCAATCGCTGGCAGCAACTATTACCTGTCCCCCGATTACATGACGGAAGAGCAGAAAGCGTTAGTGATTGAGTTCTATGACATAATACGTCCACCTCTTCAGCGAGAATTGATTGAGCAATTTCGGCGTAGCGTGCCGCACGCCAGAATTGTGGAAATCCCCAATGGGCATCACACTTGTTTTATCAAACATGAGGAACTTGTTTTTGATGAGATGAGAAAATTTTTGTTGCCATAATATCGTTTGAGATTGGCAGCGCGCCTAACACAGCCTGTCGAGACCACCAGCGGGTACCCCTAAGGGGCGATTTCGCACACCGTTGGGTGTTTGCTCATCAACATGTTATGGACAAAAAGCCGTACACTTCACGGTGGACCTCACAGATAACAAAACGTAATTGGCCGACAATGTTCTTAGCAATGCGACCAAAGTAGAACAGATCGTATAAAACCACGATCGGGCAGGCTTAGCAGTTTGCCCGATTTCATGACAAATAACACATGACTCGTTGTGGAGAAATCTGTAAAATATTGTTAATTGACTGAACAGGTCTAACTTTCAATCTAGGACCGGATAACATTCGAACCGCTTTTAGGTGTTTGTACGGTTCGTCCATAAGGGATTCTACAGATTTCTCTTCCTATTGACGCTTTGGGGGGGTATAAAGAATTTGAAAGGGAAAAGGAGTATTCCCAGCTATATTTTGTTCTTGATTTCACTCAAAAGGCCAAATACACCAACAAGTGAGTTCTTTTTAAAATGTGTGCGGTTTCATCGTTCGCACAATATGTTATGAATTCCAAAGGTGAACACAGTGACAGAGCAAAAACACTATACATCTAGGCTTTATGCCCTGCTCATAGGTATAGATTGCTACATGCGTAATAAAATGCCAAATGGGAGCTATTATCCTTGTCTAGGCGGCTGTGTGAGAGATGCTGATCATGTCGAAGATTTCCTGCGCAAGAAATTCAAGATGGCGGATGATCAAATTCTCAAGCTCACGGCATCCTATGACGGACCTCACCCATCTGGATGGGATCACGGCTATGAACCTCTGGAGCCCAGGGAAAAATGGCCCACTTACGAGAACATGATTTCCTGTATAAAGGCGATTACTGGGCTAGCCCAGGCCGGCGATCAAATCTACATTCATTATTCGGGCCATGGTGGGCGCACCCCTACCATTTATACTGACCTCAAGGGCGACAATGCTTTCGATGAAGCACTTGTACCTACCGATATTGGCAACACTGAGGCTCGTTACTTACGTGATGTAGAGATAGCCCACCTTTTGAAAACAATGGTGGAAAAAGGCCTGATCGTGACCGTTGTGATGGACAGTTGCCATTCAGGAAGCGTGACTCGTGGTTTGGGCAGCGCGGTTGCGCGCCGGGCTACACCCGGAGCAGGTGGAACTGAGCCGATTGACACAACATCACGTCCAGTGGACAGCCTAGTTGCCTCGCAGGAGGAACTAACTGTCACCTGGTGTAGTGTTCCGGGAGGAACAACGCGCACCCTAAAACCGGGCAGTGGTTGGCTGTTGGAACCGCAGGGGTACACATTATTAGCGGCCTGTCGAGCTTCTGAGTCAGCATTTGAATATCCTTTTGAAGGTAAGGAGCGCAGTGGTGCCCTAACCTATTGGATGCTCGATTCTCTTAGCCAGATTGGTCCATGGCTTTCCTACAAATCCTTGCATGATCGCATCCTTGCCAAGGTCCACGGCCAATTTAAACAGCAGACCCCACAGCTTCAAGGTGTTGGAGATCGCGCCGTTTTCGGCAGCGACCGGGTTCAACCCCAATTTTCAGTATTAGTGATGAATGTAGAAGAAAAGCGAATTCAAATAGGGGCGGGACAGGCTGCCGGTTTGAGGGAAGGAGCGCAATTTGCCATATATCCCCCAAACACCGACGACTTCACAGAGATAGAAAAGCGTGTCGCATTGGCCGCGATCACTGAGCTGGGAGCAGTGGACTCTTGGGCGGAGATCACCAACAAACTACAAGAAAGAAAGATTGAGCAAGGCGCACCGGCCGTGCTTCTTGATCCTGCAAATATCAAGCTAAAACGCGCCGTGCGTGTATTGGATGACCTTGGTCGCACAAAACCTCACATAGAACAAGCGATTAAGGATGCCGCGAGTGGTTTCCTGGTCCTGGCCAGTGATGATGAGCCTGTGGAATACCAAGTGACCGCCAACAAGAAGGATGAGTGCGAGATCTGGGACTCGGCCGGCGCTGTCGTTCCAAATCTGCGACCTTCAATCAAGTTCAAGGAGCCTGGTGCGCCAGGGCGATTGGTCAAGCGATTGCTGCATCTCTCCAAGTATGATAGTGTGCGGGAATTAGATAATCGTGACACCAATTCACCTTTGGCCAGCGCACTAACCATTGATTTATTGGGGAAGCAGAAAGACTATGATCCCGTAGGGGATCGTAATCCTCAACCCTTAGGCGAAGATAGGACCCTGGAGGTAGGAGAGTGGACCTTTCTGCGTATTCGCAACAATTTAATCTCGAATCCGAACGATGCCAATGACCCTTCACGTATTCTCAACGTCACAGTGATGGATATGCAACCTGATTGGGGAATCACTCAGATATATCCTACAGGTGCGGGCCTGTTTGAGTCGCTGGATCCCGGTCAGGAGATTATATTGGACTTGAAAGCTAGTCTTCCGGAAAACTATCCAGAAGGCACTGATACGATCAAGGTGTTTGCAACATTAAGCACTCCAAACTTTCGCTGGCTGGAATTGCCACCACTCGACCATACAATTCAACGTAAAGCTGCCAGGCGCGACTCACTGGGCGATCCTCTGGATCGGCTTCTGGTGGCAATCCATGAAGATGGACCACCGATAAAAACGCGCAACATTAGCCTGTACACCAGCCCTAGCAAGGGTTGGGTCACTGCCCAGGTGGAAATACTCATAAAAAGAACAGGATGTTGATATGAGGAATCTTGGAATGATCATTCGGCGGCTAAATAAGCAAATTGATCATCAGGACTATGAGGCGGCCCTGAACTCAGCAATTGATCTGTGGAAATACCCTTCCTATGAGAAAGAGATCAAAGCTGATCGACGACGAGATGCCTATGTCAATGCGCTCGCCAAAGCTGATGGAATTGTTGCTGTCAGGTTGCAAGACTATGATTCGAAAAGAGACCAATTAGAAACTTTTGAAAAGATGATAGGGCAGGACTACAAGGTGCTTTTCACTCAATTAGAATGGATTCATAAGCAACTATTGGAACGTATCTACTCAGTTGACTTAGGGCACATCGTCGCTTCTGCTGGTTTCTCCCATAAGGAGAATTCCGCCTATCAGCTTGGCATATTATTCAAAGAAGCGAGATGCCATAACAGTGCCGTCATATGGTTTCAGAGATGCTTGAGCCTGGCACGGGCTTCCGGTAAAAAAATGAACATTATTGGCAATTTGCACCAACTCGCTTGGAATCTGGAAACACTAGCTCGCTTTACGGATGCAGGACATTACTATGATGAGATGCTGGAGATGCTATCTGATGTAGAACCACTGCGACAACCCATCGAATGGCTCGTACATGCAGCAATGTTCAATGTTCGCTATGGAGATCGGGCACGTGGGGAAGCGATGATGCGCACATTAATTCCGAGCATGCTTGGAGGATCTAGTCCTTTGAGCACTCAGCATGAGACGTTACCACTGTGGTTCTACCACGCCCTGCATAGTCTATGTATGCACTACACTGCAACTGAAAGATTTCAGGATGCAATTGGTCTAGCTGGAATGATTATGAAGTCTGTTAATCGCTTCGAGAACTCTGCCTGGGTGTGCCACGCGACGCATGGACTGATAGCCAGAACATTCGTTCACATGGGACAACTCGACCAAGCGCTTGAAGAGCTAGGAGAGGCTTTTGATATTAAGACGACAAAGCTTCTGGAAATTCATGAAGGGTTGAATATTGAACTATGGATTGATATCGCGCGCATTCATGTAGCCAATCGTCACTATGAAATGGCTATGGTTGCCTATGAAGTACTGGCTTACAATCTGGGCGCTTTCCTAGCAAATCAAAATGTTGCAGGCACCACTCGATTACGCTTTTACTGGTTGCAACGGATGTCCTTTGTGGTACATGAGATGGTATCTGTCTGGTTGACAATGACCGAGATGCGGGCGCGCCAAGCGGTTGAGACGAAAGTAGCCAACGCACTGCTGCAGTTGAAAGCAAATCTATTTATCGCGATGCAGATCCAAAAGAATTTCTATGTGCCGACGCCTGGTTTATTCATGGCCAATAGAAGGTATGCCATTGCTGCCCGCAAGACAACTGCCAAGCCCAACAACGTAGATGAAATGTTGGAGCTCGAAAATGCCTTGTGGGAACGCGAGCAAATCGAAAGGTCTTCTATCTCGACTCTTTTCTCATTACCAGGAGCACCGTCCCTCTTTCAGTACAATTTCCAGCAGTCACAAGAGCTTGGGGAAGATACACTCCTGCTGGATTTCTCGCTTGTGGATTGTCGGCCTCCCCATCGAGGTGTAGCGGGACCATCTCAGGGACTTCGTTATATCGCCGTTAGACTCGCCAGAGACAGTCTGCGGTTAGTTGATCTAGGGGATGCCGCACAGATCGAAAGACTCTGTAGACCCTGGATGAATGCTTTATCAAAAGAGCCACGAACCGCTGTTAATACTGGCAGTAGCCCTCAAAACCAGAGGCACCTCCGACCATCCAATCTGGATTCATTAGAGGATGAAATCGATCTTGATAGATTGACAAAAAGGGTGTATGACCGGATTATGGCCCCCCTCGAGCCGTTGAGCGGTTCGTTGTTGTTCTCTCCGGATGGGATGCTCGCTGCCCTACCTTTCCACGCACTCGTTCACGACGATCGCTACTTGGTAGAAGATAGGGAAATTGCGTATTGTCACTCGCTACTTCCTAAGGAAGCACTAACCATACGTGGACTGAGTCCCAGTGCACGCGCTCTTCCTCCTGCCGTCCGTACCTTCTTGGTTTTGGGTGACCCCGGTTATACAACACACAATCTACGATCCCTGCCTGGGACGAAGCTGGAGGTGGAGGAGATTGCGAAGCTGTTGAAATCAGTGAAGTCTAGACCTGAAAGAAATAGTGTCGTTAATGAAGTACAAATCAATACCGGGAATCAAGCAACAGCCTCTCGGCTAATTGAAGTCGACCGGCCACACTACCTCCATATCGCTGCGCACGGGAGTTTTGACGAAAATCAGACTCGACTGTTTACCGGTCAACCTGTTGAATTTGGTGGATATTACCGACGATATGAGGAAATGGGCGCCTCACCCATTAATCAATTGGACAACGCGCTGTGCCATTCCACTCTTATCCTGGCCGATGATCCGGAATCGGTCGACGACCCGGCCAACGGTGCGCTGCTTACAGCCTTGGAATTAGCATCACTCAATCTCTATAGTTGTAAATTGGTTGTACTCAGTGCCTGCGATACTGGGGTAGGTGTGACTGAATACGGTGCAGGAGTGCTTGGGTTTCAGTACGCCATCCATGCCTCCTGTGCACTAGCTGGATTAGTAAGTCTGTGGAAGGTTTTGGATCAAGAAACAAGCGAGTTTATGATTGATTTCTATCGGAACTTCTTCCCCTTGGAGGGAGGCTATCCAGGATATGGGGCCAAGGAGGCATATCTGGCTACCATACGAAGGCACTGTCGTCGGAATGGACAGCGTGTTCATCCGTACTATTGGGCAGCTTTCTTGTTTCTGGATCAGGACTACGGCCATCCTCTTAAGTAATATGCTAAGCGGGCCCGTGCTGGCTACTCTTGTTGTCCAGAAGGGGCAAAGTCTATAGTGGACCTAAGAAACTGAACAGCTTTTAAGCGACCCTTAGGGAGTCTGCTCCGATGGAGAGAGGCACCGGGCCAACTCGAACTTTGATGGCAATGCGAACGGCCCTGGTGGCTATTCCTCGTCCACGGAATGTGGTAATCTGAGATTGAATTGTCTCTTGTAGTACAACCCCTATTCAAGACAGAGCTGCCGGAAGAACCATATCGATATATTTGAATGCCTTGGATATGCGGGTAGAATACCTTTATGATGAAGAGAGGGGAATATTCTTAGAATATCTTGCGTCATTCCCATTGCAGACGATGAAATTGCATTAAATCCTTCATGAAAGTCATTACACAATCTACCCAAATTTTGTTTGGCAGACGAGTTGGTTATACCCCAGCTCATAGGTCAATTCAGCTTGGGTATGTATAAAAGCTACTTTTTTTGACAAAGGTTTTACGGGGTAATTGAACATTGGCCACTGTGCCTTTTTAGCCACGTGATAAAAGCAAAACACTTCTTATGAAACTCAAAACAGGGTGGGACTCACAGCATATACCAATCTGGGTGGATATATCATCAAAATGAAATGGCGCGCCAAATAACAAATGGATACAAGAGACCCAAAACGGCAATCGGCGAGGCTTTTATGCCTCGCCGATTGTTATTTCCAGGATGCGCTGACTCCGCGGAGGTCACACCCATTTACAGACAGGATATCCATCCGGTCCGTTCTTTACCGGACTTCGAAGTGGCTCCAGGCGTAATTCCCGGTGTATCGGATGTACCAGTAGCCGTTGATTTTTGGCGGGTAGGAACTAGCCGAAACGTATTTATTGGTGAAATCAACGCCGTTGATCGTCAACTGGGACACGTTCCAGGAATTGACGAATGAGCCGAGGTTGCTGGCTTGCCAGCAGAACGTGCCTGCTCCGTCTCGGGTGAAAGGCACCGAGATCGTGGCATTCACCGGGCTGCAGGTGGATCCACCGCCGCTGCCAGGGGTGGGAGTGCGGGTCGGGGTCGGTCCTGGGACTCGCGTCGGGGTGCGGGTGGGCGTTGGATTAGTGCCACCACGCGAGACAGAAGCCGAGAAGCTGTTGACTGTAAGCCCGACGCCGCCGATCCACGGCTCGAAGCCCATTTGCATGCTCGTCAGGTACCACGAGGTGGTGCCAAAGTTAGAGCCGCGCGTGAGCGCGTCCAGGATGAAGGGCTTCACGTCGGTGTTAAAACTCGTGATGTTCGATGAGCGGTAAGACACCACGTTGTTCTGACCGTTGTTGCCGACCCAGACCTCCCAGCTGCGGCCCGCGAGGTTGATCGAGCCGGTGCGCGAGCCGATGGGCTGGATCGAGCCTTGCCAGTGCAGCCAGATCATGATCTCGGTGTCCTGCACGCCGCTGACGTTGGTGTCGGCGTTCAGCCAGATGTCGTAGGCCGCGTCATAGGTGCCCGAGCTCGGGAGGCTCAAGCTGACGCTGGTCTGCGCACTGCTGATCTGGCTGATCTGCATCGGCAGGTTGGTATTCGGGCTGCAGTTGCCGTAGTGGCAGCCAATGTAGATCGCCGGGTAGGACACCGGGGCGCCGCTGAGATTGCCCGTGCCGTCCTGCTGGATGATCTGGAAGCCGTTGGTCGTGACGTTGATGCAGTGGGTGGCGCTGGTCCCCCAGCGGTTGTTCATGATCGTGTAGTTGCCTTGCGTGGTGGTACCGTACTGATCACAGATCACCCCCGTAGCAGCCGCGGCAGGCTGGCTCGTCACCAGGACGCTTGCCAGGACCAGGGCAAGAACGATCAGTGGGGTGAAAAATCTGTAGACAAGACTCGCAGTTTTCATCTAATTTCTCCTCGTAATTTAGTTTCTATATATAAAGAGCATCCCGTCACCGCCGTCGGACATATCCAGGGACAATCGTATACCAATCGTAGCTTTCGAACAGCAGTTCGGCTGCCATCTGCCTGAATGCTATAATAAATTCAAACATCTACATATCGGCTGTGAGGTCATCATGAAACGTCTTTGCTTCCTCGCTCTGCTCTTCGTCCTTTTGGCGTTCCCGTCAGGCGCCCGCGCGGATGTGGCGCCGCCGCTCTATCCACCGGGCAGCAACCCCCAGCCAGGCGCCGAAGTCACGCAGGTCCGTATGATGGCAGAGACGGTGGTGATCGAGGTCCAGAGGGATATCACGCCAGAGAGCTTGGGGCGGGCGCATGTCACTGCGGATTTCACCATGCAGAACCTGGGCACCGCGGACGAGAGCATGGCGGTCCGTTTCCCGATCGCCGCCAGTGATGGAAGGTGGAATTACCCGGAGATCAGCAACCTGCTGATCAAGGTCAACGGGAAACAGGTTCAATATCGACGTGCCGATTATCCTGAACTCAATTATCCAAATGACGACCTGGTCCCGTGGGCGGAATTCGATGTCACATTCCCGGCCGGGCAGGATGTTTCCATCCTTGTCGAGTACGATCTCAAGGGGTCGGGGTACTATCCGTTCACAGCCCTTTATTACATTTTGGAAACCGGAGCGGGCTGGAAGGATACCATTGGCAAGGCCGACATCATCCTGCGCCTGCCCTATGAAGCCAACCGACAGAATGTGATCATGGAAACCACCATCGGCTGGGCCGAGACGCATGCTGACGGTGTTTTTCAGGGCAATGAGGTTCGCTGGCACTTTGAGGAGTTCGAGCCGGGCTGGGACCATAACATGGAATTTGCTCTGGTGGCTCCCTCCGCCTGGCAGGCTATACTTACCATACGTGACAACGTGGAAAAGCATCCCAACAACGGGGAAGCCTGGGGCATGTTGGGAAAAGCGTATAAAGAAATCTTCTTTATGAAGGGAATCGTTCGTGAGGATGCTGGCGGGCTCGAGTTATACCAGTGGAGCGTTGAAGCCTATGAGAAGTGTCTTTCCCTGAAGCCGGAAGATGCTCAGTGGCATGCGGGCTTTGCCGATCTGCTGGCAAGGCATTCAGCATGGGATTGGTCTACGAGCCTCGAGAATATCCGCGCTCTGGAAGAAATCCGCACGGCGCTGAAGCTGGCGCCGGATGACCCGGTCGTACGAGATGTCGCCGAAGAGATGATCTATTGGCTCGACGATGGGATCGTGCAAAATGGAGATGACTTCGACTTTCCATGGCTGACCCAAACCCCCATGCCGCGGCCCACATGGACGCCGGAACCTGAGGCACTGCCCACCGACGTTGCTACTCCCACAACGCCTGCTGCTCTGCCTCCCGGTGCAACGGAGGTAGCTCAAGTGGTTCTCACTCAAACAGAGCATCCGGAAGCAACTGCCACAACCATTCCTGAGCGGTCATCTCCCCTCTGCGGGTCCGCCGCGTTCATCCCGTTGATGGCAGTGGTTTGGTTCGTTTGGAAACGAAGGTAAAAGGAAAAGAAAATGAGCTTCCCGGCATACAACCAATATGATGGATTGGGACTTGCTGAATTGGTTCGCAGACGAAAAATATCTCCTGCAGAGCTGGTGGAGGAGGCAATTCAACGCATTGAAACCCATAACCCGCAGCTCAATGCGGTGGTCTCTAAGCTCTATGAACGGGCGCGCACAAAAGCAAAAGGCAAGCTGCCGGAGGGTCCCTTCGAAGGTGTGCCCCTCCTCGTGAAGGATCTGCACGCCACGCTGGAAGGGGAACCGACCAGCAACGGCAACAAATTGTGGAAGAACGTGCCCGCCACAGTCACAACCGAAATGGTCAGGCGCTGGGAAAACAGTGGTGCGATCATCGTGGGGAGGACCAACACGCCTGAATTCGGGCTCGTGCCCTATACCGAATCAGATACGCTGGGAGTTGCGCGCAACCCCTGGGACACCACCCGCTCCCCGGGCGGCTCGTCCGGAGGCTCCGGAGCGGCCGTCGCGGCCAGGATGGTGCCGCTCGCGACCGGAGGCGACGGCGGCGGTTCGATCCGCATCCCCTCCTCCGCCTGCGGATTGTTCGGACTCAAGCCCACCCGCGGGCGGACTCCTACCGGTCCGATCATCGGTGAATCCTGGAACGGGTTCGACATCGACCATGTGCTCACGCGCTCGGTGCGTGACTCGGCTGCCATGCTGGATGCGACCCAGGGTCCGGATGTGGGCGCACCGTATATCATCCCCGATGCGGGCCCGTTCCTGAAGGAAGTGGCGAAGAAGCCGGGCAAATTGAAAATTGCTTTTTCCACCAGGCCCATGCTCGGGAAGAACGTCCATCCGGATTGTGTCAGGGGCGTTGAGGAGACCGTGACGCTGCTGCGGGAACTTGGTCATGAGGTTATCGAAGATGCGCCCGCGATCGATGGCGAAGAGTTTTCCTTCCGTTTTCTGACGATCCTGGCGGGCCAGATCCGCGCCGATATCGAAGAAGCCGCGGAGGCTGCCGGGAGAAAAGTTTCATCGAAAGACTTCGACATCACCACGTTCGGCACGGGGTTGTTTGGGACGATGTTGAAAGCCTCTGACTATGCGCGCGCCCTGCGCTATTTGCAAAGGGTCGCACGAGAAGTGGGCCGGTTCTTCGAGCAGTACGATGTTTTGCTGACACCCGTCTTGAACCAGCCGCCGGTGAAGATCGGCGCGTTGAAACCTTCCGCGGGTGAACAGGCTCAACTTAAGTTCATCGCCCGCACGGGGGCAACCTGGATCCTGGAAGCTATGGGAGTTATCAAACCCCTCGCCGCGCAGACGTTCGAATTCATCCCCTGGACGCCCGTGTTCAATGTGACGGGCCAGCCGGCGATGTCTGTGCCGCTGCACTGGAATGAAGAGGGATTGCCCATCGGTATGCACTTCGTCGGCAAATGGGGCGAGGAAGCGACGCTGTTCCGTCTGGCAGGTCAATTGGAGAAGGCAAAACCCTGGTTCGATAAAGCGCCTGAGGGATATTAGAAGAAACGGGCAAGGTCATCTAACGTATTAAAAGTGATTGGATATCCAGGGCTTGCCATGAAAAAAACCTCAAGTATTTTATTCGTTGGACTATTCCTATTGACCGCCTGCTCCCCGGCCGTCGAATCTTCTGTCACGCCGACGACGGCACCGCCGCAGCCCACGCCGACAGCGGTCCCCACACCCTCCTCACCCGGCGACTCCGTGGTTTGGCGGGATCTGCAGGTGAGCATGGACCAGGTGGAAATCAGCGATGGCTTTGTCACCGAGTTTGGCACTCAAAGAGTGCCTTCCGCAGGCAAAAAATTTCTCTGGGTCCACGTGCTGCTCGAAAATGTTGGAGCGGGTGAGGTCGCAGTCCCCGCTTCCGAAAACTTCAGCGTGCTGTACGCTGAAACCGAGCTCAAGCCGATCTATGGCCACCGCCAGGGCTACGCGGACTACAGCGACCTGGCTCCCACTCTGTTCCCCGCGCAGGAGCTGGACGCCTGGCTGCGGTTTGACATTCCTGTTGCGGCGGAGTTGAAGGATCTGTGGTTTATTTTTATACCGGGCAGCGCGCAGGTAGCTGTCTCGCCCTCGTCGCCGAATTATCCGTATGCAAGTAATAAACCGACCTATGTCTGGAAATGTGAGCGGTAAAGTTATAAAACAGTGAACAATTCGCTCAAATATCCGAGGCGGTTGGATCTTTCTGATGTGAAAGGGAGAGTATTGGGATGAATTCTTTGAAGAATCTCAAGTCGGTTTTACTTTGGTTGGCAATACTTTTGATACTCTCCAGTTGCTCCCCAAATACACCTACACCTGAAGTAAAAGACCCTGATCGGATCATCTTCGTATCTGATCGAGACGGAAATGATGAAATATACATCATGAATGTTGACGGCACAGAACAGAGGAACTTAACCAACCATCCTGCAAATGACTGGTTCCCAACGCATTCACCGGATAGCAAACAGATCGCATTCACCTCAGATCGCGAGGGCGAGGTTCCCTACAACGATCGTGCCATTTATGTAATGAACATCGATGGCTCGAACCAAATTCGGATCTCAGAAATGGGAGCAGGTTTCCCCTCCTGGTCACCGGATGGTCAAAAGATCGCTTTTACCTGCAAAATCTACGATTCGCCAGCCACGAGGGTCCGGGACATTTGCGTGATGAATATTGACGGGACTGAAAAAACCATACTCACAAATGACAGAAAATTCAACGGATATCCCAATTGGTCCCCGGATGGGTCAAAAATCATATATGGCTGCTATCCTGATGGAAATGATGATGTCTGCAGCATGAATGCAGATGGTTCAGAACAAACCCGATTGATCGAAGACCCTGCCAAAGATGGTTGTGCGGAATGGTCACCCGACGGATCCCGAATCCTGCTGGCTTCAGACCGCAGTGGAACGCTTCAGCTTTATCTAATGAATTCGGATGGCTCAAACTTGACCCAGATCACGGAGGTACTGCGAACCTGGCTTGCGGCTCCTGGTCACCTGACGGTTCTCAAATCATTTTTTCATCTGACCGCGATGGTAACTTCGAGATTTACATCATGAATGTAGATGGTTCAGGTCAGGTCCAATTGACGAATGGAACGGCGAATAACTCTTCGCCGGTTTGGATGCCCTAGTGTGTTGTGACTTTTGAAAACAAGTTCATGATCACAATCCCGCCTACGATCAAGATCGTACCGATCACGCGCGCCCAATCGAGCGCCTCGCGCCTTATGAGCACACCGCGATCTATCCCCCACCCTGTTCCCCGCGCAGGAACTGGATGCCTGGCTGCGTTTCGATGTCCCGGTCGCCGCGGAGTTGAAGGATCTGTGGTTTATTTTTATACCGGGCAGCGCGCAGGTAGCTGTCTCGCCCTCGTCGCCGAATTATCCGTATGCATCGAATAAATCTACGTACGTATGGAAATGTGAGCCGTAGGTCGCATTGCCATGTGGACATGCCTATAGTGGAGTTATCGGGCGCGGTAGGTGCTGCGCAACAAGTTGCTGTGATCGCAGCTTGCCTTTGGACAAAGCCAAAATTACCACCGCGATAAAACAATTAATTGCAATCGTAAAATAATATATTCTCAGATCTGATGTAGCCGGAGGCAGGATTGGGAGGAGATTACTGGTGGTATTGCCGGCCGCGTGAAAGAGCAGAGCGAGCAGGAGGCTTCCATTCGTATTGATGAAAATCCACGTATAAATAACGGACAGTGCTAGCAGATTGATAAAAAACCAGTAAAGAGGCACCTCTGACAGGAACGTTCCTTTGGTAAGGGCATACGGAAAATGCCAGATCGCCCACAATGCACCAAGAACAAGACTGGAAACAAGTGCAGAATGAGATTCCAGTAGTTTAGGCAGAGCGAAACCTCGCCAGCCGATCTCCTCCCCGACTCCATCGAAGCCTAATGTGAAGACCAAAAATAGTATGATCAATTTTTGCCACAGTGGTGTTTCGGCCGGACCAAATGGAAAGTCTGCAGCCGAAAAATCAGGCGTGACGCCACCAGTCCATTTGTTTATGCTAATTGCCAGCAGGATTACAAACGCAGGCAAGAACAGGGCAATGAGATACCAGTAAATCCTCACTCGCCACTTTAGAAACCTTCCAAAGAGTTCACGCAGACCCTGCCAACCATACGCCAGGGATGCAACAATGATTGCCGCAAGCGCGGGACCATAACCCGAAAGAATTGCCAGAAAGCCGGGTATTTGAATGGATGTGATGTTGTGTGAGTTTAGTGCCTGGGGGATCCAGTTAGACCAAGTAAATAAATATGCCAGCAAGAAGAACAACACATACGCGTATTTTCTTATTATCATTATTGCTCCGAAACCACTAATAAATAAACGCTCTTATCAAACAAAAGGTGCTGTTTTTTCTCTCAATACACTTCATTATATGCTCTTCCCCTATCCCTGGAAAGTGTCTCTGATCAGGTCCAATTAATGTGAAGCAACCTTTGAAAACAAGTTCATGATCACAATCCCGCCTACGATCAAGATCGTACCGATCACGCGCGCCCAATCGAGCGGCTCACGCCAGATCAGTATTCCCGCGATCATCGCCAGGACGATGCCGATGCCCGACCAGAGCGCGTACGCGATGCCAAGCGGGATCTCTTTGAGGCTGATCGAAAGCAGATAAAACGACAGCCCATATCCAAGAACGACAATCACGCTCGGCACAACTTTTGTAAATCCCTCTGAAAATTTCAGGGATGTGGTTCCGATCACTTCACTGATGATCGCAAAGAGCAGGACAACCGCAGCTTTCATTTCTTTATCATCTCCATCAATACCTTTAACATTTTTTTTCGCATCGCCGGTGTGGGCGGGGCAAAGCCCAGCAGGTCAGAGAGCCACAACCCGTCCATGGCGAGGCGAATGATGGTCCCCATTTGCGGCGAGGGGGCGGATGCTTCTGCCTTCTTCTGCAATTCGACGAAATGATCCTGCAGTGGCTTCAACAGTTCCGGGTCACTGGCGATCGCCGCCGACAACGCGCTGCTCAATTGGTTGTAGTCAGGATCGCTGACGAAGGATGCGGTGATAAAGGCCGCCAGCCAATCTCCGTTGTTTTTGGCAAGCTCCCGTTCCAGAGCAAGGTCGAAGGCGCGGATCAGGCGCTCGATCATGCCCTCGATCAGACTGTTCTTGCTGGGGAAGTGGTACAGCAGCCCGCCCTTGCTGACTCCCGCCTCCTGCGCCGCGGAATCCAGCGTCAATGCGCTCACCCCTTTGTTCAGGACGACCCTGCAAGCCGCATCCAGGATCCCCATCCGTGTTGCCAGTGTGATATCCTTTTGTTTCATAAAAACAGTATACCGTCCGGACGGTATGGAGTCAAGGGCAATCAAAAAGGGGCGGATCACGATCCGCCCCTGCATCCGCGTTCATCTGTGTTTATCCGTGGTCAAACTCGCTCCCGCTTGAACTGCGTTTCGTAAAGCTGCGCGTATAACCCTTCCATCGCAAGCAGCTCAGCATGCGTGCCGCGTTCCACGATCCGGCCGCGGTCCATCACCAGGATCAAATCCGCAGCAAGGATCGTCGACAGGCGATGAGCGATCACAATGCTCGTCCTGCCTGCCATGACCCGCTTCAAGGCATCCTGGATCAGGGCTTCGGATTCACTGTCGAGGTGGCTGGTGGCTTCGTCAAGGACGAGGATCTTCGGATCTTTGAGGATCACGCGTGCCAGAGCAATACGCTGCTTCTCGCCGCCGCTGAGACGGTAACCGCGCTCCCCCACGATCGTGTCGTAGCCGTCGGGCAGGTCCATGATGAAGTTATGGATGTTCGCCGCCCGCGCCGCCGACTCGATCTCCGCCTGCGTCGCATCCATTTTGGCGTAAGTCAGGTTCGTGCGGATCGTATCGTGGAAGAGATAGTTCTCCTGCGTCACCATGCCGATCGCGGTGGAAAGCGATTCGAGCGTCACGTCGTTTAGCTCATGCCCGTCGATGCGGATGACACCCTCCGTGGGATCATACAGGCGCGGGATGAGATACGTCATCGTTGTCTTGCCTGCGCCCGAGGGGCCGACCAGCGCAACCAATCCGCCGGGACGCGCCTGAAAGGAGATATCCTCAAGGGCGACGTTACGGGCCTGGGATGTCGAGTCAGCCTCCCCGTCGCGTGGTGCGCTTTCTTCATCCCTCTTCTTCCCATTACCCGCCAGGGACAACACCGCCGTAACATTTTCCATGCGTCCATAGCGTTTCACTTCGCTGAGGAGATTCTCTTCATCAATGGTGTACCTGAACGTGACGTGATCGAACTCCAGTTCACCGCGTACATCCTGCAGCTCAAGCGCGTCCTCTTTTTCAGGGATGTCCTGCGGCAGGTCAATGACCTCGAAGACGCGTTCGAAACTGACCATGGATGTGCTGAACTCAACTGGAGCGCTCGCAAGACCTTGTAAGGCACTGTAAAGCTGATCGAGATAGGAACCAAAAGCAACGATGGTGCCGATGGTGAATGCGCCCGTGATGACGTAATAGCCGCCCAGACCATAGATCAGCGCCGTCCCCGCCGCGCCGACCAGCCCCAGCATCATAAAAAACGACGAGCCAATGACCGCCCGGCGGATGCCGATGTCGCGCACACTGGCGGCGCGTTCACGGAAGCGCTTCTCCTCCTCGCGCCCGCGCCCGAACAACTTGACCAGCAAAGCACCGCCGATGTTGAGCGTCTCATTCATGTGGGCGTTCATCTGGGCGTTGAGGTCCATCCCTTTACGGGCGATGTCGCGCAGGGTAACGCCGAGACGCCGCGCCAGGAGCACGAACAGCGGCAGGATCAGCAGGCTGACCAGCGTCAGCCGCCACTCGAGCGTGAGCATGACTGCCATGATCGCGACTGTCTCGATGATGTTGGTCACGATGCCAACGATGGTATTGCTGATGGCGTTCTGCGCGCCGACCACGTCATTGTTGAGGCGGCTCATCAGTTCCCCGACCTTGGTGTTCGTGAAAAACCGCAGCGACAGGCGATGCAGCCGCGCAAACAACATCGAACGCAGATCGTAGATCACGCCCTCGCCCACCGTCGAGTTCAGCCTGCGCTGGATCACGCTGATCCCGCCGTTGAGCAGCGGGATGAACAGGAGCGCAAACGAGTACAGCACCAATTGATTAATATCTTTGGAAGGCAGGACGTTGTCAATTAATTGACGGAAAATGAGCGGCGAGACCAGCGATAGACCCGTGCTGAACAGGATCATCACCAGCATCCCGCCGATATGCCACCAGTAAGGACGTGCATACGCCAGGACACGCGCCAAAAGCTGACGAGTTACCTTCGGTTTCTCCTCGTCCGAGCGCATGAACGCGAACCAACTATATCCGTGCATAAACTTGTATTCTCCTAATCTGTTCCCAGGGCGAGCAGGGCAGTTGACGGTAGAGCTTGTAATAGGCTCTGCTGTGTCTCTACGGGGTTCTCTGACTATAAGGCGAGATGACCAATTCCGCAACTGGAAGAATGGGGAGGTTAATGAAAATCAAACAGGATAAACGGAGGGGTAACGTGTTTTACAGACATGATGTGGTCTGTGCTCATAGCCTCCATAATCTCTGCCGCTCCTGTTCATGATTCCTCCATAATGAACCGATAAATTAGGAAGGAAAAGGTTGTTCCCGAAAAGGAGATTACTGGTATGTCTTTCTCAATGAGCAGCACCATTCGAAATACGACAGGTGGCTTTCTGAAACAACTGACCTGGTGGATCTTTTTCCTTCTCTGCACTTTCTATGGCATCTTTGCATTCTCCATGGGCATCGCTGAAATTCTTTCCCCACTGGGATGGGCAACAGATGCCAAATTTCGGGCTGTACCGTTCCTGTTTATCGTGCATGCATTATCGGGAGGGGTGGCATTGATCGCAGGCCCCCTGCAATTTAATCGGACCCTGTTAAACAAAAACCGGCAGTTGCATCGTCTCAGCGGGCGTATCTATGTCTATGCGATCTGGACCGCCAGTATCAGCGCCCTTGGGAATGCCATATTCTTTGACGTAACCATCCCTGCAAGAATTGTGTTCGGAGTACTGGCAGTCCTTTGGTTCACCGCCACAACGATTGCATATTTGCGTGTCCGCAAGCGAAAAATCAGGGAGCATCGTGAATGGATGATCCGCAGTTTTTCGCTGTCCTTTTTCGTTGTGACGTTCAGTTTTTGGGTGCCAGGTCTGACAGGCACAAACCTGCCCGATGAGGTCGCCTATCCACTGGCTGTGTTTTTGAGTTGGTTTCTTAATCTGGTATTCGCTGAGATATGGATTCGCCGGACCCGGGATCGGTTTTCAACGACAGAATTGCCAATTTTGGAAAGTTAATGTGCCTAAGAAACTGTCTGAAAACGCGGTGACTCCCACGCAAAAGGAGCCTGTGCTGGCTGTCCGGCAGCCGTGGCAGTCATCCTCCAGTCATCCTTCGCTCATCCTTCACTTAACCTATAGCGCGCCCGCTAAGACGATGCGCTGTGTCTCTACTGATTATGCAACTGGATGAAAGGGGAGGTGGAGGCAAAAACTAGTGAGAATGGCAGGAGTATAATTTCTTAAAGTTTGGCATTAAGCAGCATTTCATAAGCTCATTCGGAGGGTGCCATGACAGGCCAGGACAAGAAGGAAAAGAAGAAGTATCCAACGCGTCCCAAAAATTACAAGTGATATCTCCACAAATGAGGCTATGGGAAAAGAATATGAAACTTGAATTCAAACGATTAAGTGAAATCGACTGCTCTGAATATGTTGCCCTCAACACAAATCCACTGGTGATGCGTCAGATGCCGCTAAGCAGCAGCGACTTTGACGAGGCGGCCTGCCGGGAATGG
>Ga0105104_10000311_pt1 | contig 36524 bp, 29 predicted proteins | sample PPLLaktember2015_3_FD_87034 | JGI IMG/M metagenome (GOLD analysis project Ga0105104, IMG submission 87034) | Freshwater sediment microbial communities from Prairie Pothole Lake near Jamestown, North Dakota, USA - PPLs Lake P7 Core (6) Depth... | ecosystem: Environmental > Aquatic > Freshwater >... | reverse complement strand
GTCTTGCCCGATGAGTTATTAATCCTGACGATCGGAGGAGATGCGGCTTCGAAAGGTGCGCAGGAAGTGATGCAGGCTCTGGCAATCGTACAGAACGAACTACCTCCATGGAAGTATATGTGCAAAGTTTGGCCTCAATCGCGAACGGCAGTTCAATCCCAAAAAGACCTGGACCTTGCCGATGAATTGGGTATTCGCGATCATATCTTGATAACCAGTGGGATCGTATCACGCAATTATATGCCTTATCTGATCAGCGCCTGCGATATCTATGCAGCTCCCTCGCGTCTGGAAGGGTTTGGGATGCCTCATGTAGAGGCAAATGCTTGTGGAAAACCGGTGATCAGCATTCAGGCTATGGCGATGCTCGATACCCTGGTTCATGAACAAACGGCATTGCTTGCCAGGGTGGCTAGAGAGAACCTGATCTCGGAAACCGTGTTGGGCACCGAATCGGGTTTTGAACCCGGTCACCGGATCGTTTTCCCTGTGCCGCGCATTGCGGATTACCGGGCTGATGTAGGAGATATTGCAGAGTACCTGGTCCGTTTGGCCAAAGATCCGCAGCTTCGAAAAACGATGGGTGTGGCCGGACGGGATCGGGTAGTTGAGAAATTCGATTATCGGATCGTCGCGCAAAAATGCCTGAACCTGCTGGAGTCTCATCTAGGGATAACGGGTTGAAAATTAGAAATCCTGATCTAATTGAAAAGGCGAAAGCAGCGGCACTGCGTGTACTGCTCCACAATATTCATGGACCTTACCAGTCACTGCCCCGCGCCGCAGGATGGGGGTATCCTGAACCCTATACGCGCGATTTGATGATTGCCTCCCTGGGCTATTTAAGCAGCGGAAACAGCGAGCTAATCGAAGCTCACCGGCAGGTACTGGACAGCCTGGCAAAAATTCAATCACCACATGGACATATCCCTTCTTTGGCGCACGATCCAACCGACCTGGGGGCCAGCGATACAACCCCACTTTTCCTGTTAGGATTGGCTTTCTACCGGAAAGCAACCGGTGACGCAGGTTATCTGGCCGATGCTGCCCAGAAAGGATTGGATTGGCTGATGGTCCAGAGCCCGGAAGACTCCGCGCTGGTTGGCCAATTACCCACCAGCGATTGGCGAGACGAACAATGGGTTTTGGGCTACGGCCTTTACGTCAACAGCCTGGTTTATTTATGTGCGAAATTGTACGGGATTTCTGACTGGGCTGAACGAATCGGACAATTGATCAACCGTGAGGGGCTGCGCCGCCAGGAGTCGGGCGTGCGAATCCACGAAGGTTTACGTGTTCCAGGCAAGCCCTATTATGCGCTTTGGGTTTACAAGGTTTTACGGAATGACCGTTTCGATCTACTGGGAAACAGCCTGGCGATATTAAGTGGGGCGTGTACCAACGATCGGGCAGCTGAAATGAACGCGTGGATCGAGAGACAGTGTAATAAATTGAGAGAAAACGGAACGCTTGCGAAAGATTGTCACCTACCCCCAAATTTGTTCCCTTATATCCTACCGGGCGATGAGGATTGGTATCCCCGCATGGAAAGGTTTAACCAACCTGGGGATTATCATAATGGTGGAATCTGGCCGTTCGTTTGCGGGTTTTATATTGCTGCCCTGGTTTCCAGCGGTCAGAAAAAAGCGGCAGCCGATGGATTAGCCGAGCTGGCGGTTATCAATCAGAAATCAGTCCGAAAGGATCTCGAGTTTGGGTTTAACGAGTGGATTAGGGCAGGCGATGGATCACCGCAGGGCCAGGATTGGCAAACCTGGTCTGCCGCGATGTTTTTGTATGCAGCCGCAGCCGTGGAACAAGGCGCTGCTCCTTTCTTTCCGCCGATCCACCCGGCAGAGTAATTGCAACAGGTGTAGATTATAGGATCAATCACCCTCTAAAGGTAGAAGACATCGGATATAATCATTAATATTCATAGAACTTCAGCCTAACATTGGGAAAGGTTCCTTGGATCACTGGTCCACGGGAGTAGGGCGATGCGCAAAACCACAACCTGTTTTTTAACACTGTTGATCATAGCACTCCTTTCTTTCCCGGCTCAAAAACCCAGCCAGGCACAAACTGAAAACACCCACCCTCCGGTCGACATGATGATCATGATCGATAATTCGTGCAGCATGTTCCCTGCCAACCAGATCCGGGCAGAATGTGATGCATGGGGAAGCGATACGGAATTTCTAAGAATTGCCGGTGCGGATATGTTTATCGCACGTTTGGGGTTTGCAGAATCGAATGAATCGGAATACCAGATGGGGGTGATCAGTTTTGGAGATGAGCCAGTCCTGGTAAATCCCTTGGAACCGATCGAAGCACTGCGTGATTCTCTGGCAAGCAAAATTGCTCGCCCACTGCCCCAACCGGCCACACGGATTCTGCCCGCTATGGAAATGGCTTATTCCGAGTTAGAGAATTCCCCGAATCGCCGGCAAGAACACCTTCCTGCGATTGTCCTGATCACCGATGGCGTACCCTGGCCGCGCGAAGATCAGAGCGATTCGGATATCGAAGCGCTCATTCGCAGCCATCCGGATACCCCCTTGTTTATCATGCTGCTGCAAAATAATGCCAGAATTTCTCAAGATTATCAAGACTATATCCAATTCTGGCATATGCTGCAGTCTCGTTACGCGCATATCTTTGTTTACCCGGTCCAGGAAGCCAGCCAAATTGAAGACACTTACAACCTCATTTTGGGCCAGATTCAGAATACAATCCCTTCTAAAGCTTCGCAGGTCAGGCCCGGCGTTCCTTTTTCATTCTTCGCAAACCAATATATCAATAAAGTAGTTATCACCGTGATCCGCAAAAGCGGCACCACAGACGCTGGGGTAACAATCCAGGACCCGGATGGTAAAGTAGTCGAAGCCGATGAACCGGGTGTTAAATACTTTCGGGGAAAAGAGAACCCGATTGAAGTATACTCGATCGAAGCGCCTCGTTTACGAGATGACCTCAAGGGAAAGACCTGGTCTGTCATCACAAAATCGCAGGTACGGATAATAGTTGACCGGGAGGGGAGCTATCGGATCAATTTCCTGACCCCGACGGTGGCAAGTACTGACATCAATAATTTTTTTCGAGTGACCGAGCGACAGACACCCAGCCAGGGTGTCGTTGTCCGGTTTAATTTGGTGGATTCGCTTGGGAAACCGATCCTGGAACCTCAGGAAATCTCGGGTTCGGTTATCAACCCGGATGGCATAGAGGCGCCGATCCCGGGAATTATTGGTATGCGGCCTGACCCAACCGGTATTTACGAATTCCGCTATAACGCGGCAACCTATTATCCCGAAATTGTTGAAAACCCAGGCCGGTTTACATTTAAATTGGCCGTAGGTCAGGCGGACGAGCAGCTGATCGAGCAAGTACCTGTTACCTCTGCACGACTCTTGATGGACATTGGTGAAACACCCTTTATTCGTTCAGTTGCACCCTTGCCCATCACTTGTGAAGCAGGACAGCCTTTTCAAATCCGGGTCAGCCTGGGTGATTTTTCTTCGTCACTGGATAACTCTTTGCAAGTCAAATTGATTTATGGCAGTGATGATATTCAACTGTCATCCAATGAACCAGGGGTTTACACCGGTGATCTGACCAATTTTTGTATGGAAGTGATCGCACGCCAATACTGCTCCAGCCAGGAGCTGGTTAATGTCCTGGTCCAATTAGAAGCCAGTTTAAAAGATGGGACCATCCTGAACCCTGTCATGAGAGAGGTCCAGGCCCAGGTAATTTCTCCAGTTTGCACGCCGACGCCTGTCCCCACTCCAACGGCAACCCCGATGCCTACAGCCACGCCCGTTCCGGACAGCGATTCAGATGGCGTCAATGACCTTACAGATGCCTGTCCCGGAGTCCGCGGCTTTTCAGGCTTTGATGGATGTATTCCCTGGGGTTGGGTATTTGGCGGTCTGGGCTTTCTCGGGATCATGGTATTCTCATCGGTCTGGTTGTGGCCGTTTATCCGGGTCCGAACAGTCTCCGAACCCCCCAGAGGATACCTGCTGATCTGTAAGGATGGGAAACCGCTGGATAGTCCAATCGATCTTTATTCGCTGGGTAGAGAAAAACGCGCTTACCGAATTGCGGTAGGTTCTGATTCCAATCGGGCTTTGGTCGTTGTAAACGGCCTCCGGTCAGTAGAATTTATTATCGAACGGAGGAGTGTATTGACCACCGTAAGGGATCCTGATGAAAAAGAACCTTTTGCCTTCCTGGATGATGATGTACGGTTAGTGCGGACGAGCGACCCGAAAGTGATCATTCGACTGAGCATGAAACGAGAAAAATTGAAGTGCTAATGGAAAGCCTGGAGAAGTGAGATAATCGATATGGGGCGGGTAGTTACCCGCCCCATATCTTTACCCAACCAAATGGCCCACCCAAAAATAGGAGGAGAAAATCTTTTTATTTATGGAATAGTTCTTGAAAAGCTGAACTAACCATTGGGTCAAAATGTTTCCCCGTACAATTTTGAATTTCGTCAAGGGCTTCCTGATGGTTATAGGTCTTTTTATAGGCCCGCTCTTCAGTCATGGCGCCAAAAGCGTCTACAACAGCCAGGATTCGCGCGCCCAACGGGATCGTCTCTTTTTTCAAGCCATAAGGATAACCCGTACCATCATACTTTTCATGATGTGTGCCAATAATATCTCGAGTAGCGGTAAGTTTTCGGACAGAATTTACCATACGAGCGCCTACCGAAGGATGTAACTTCATCACAGACCACTCATCCTCGGTGAGGATACCCGGTTTGTACAGGATTGATTTGGGGACGCTTAACTTCCCGACGTCATGGAGGAGCGTTGACCAGCAGATCGTGCGGATCTGTTCATCGCTGCAACCCAAAGTCAGCGCCGTCGCCTTAGCCCATGGGACCATCCTCAGGCTGTGATTGAAGGTCGCAGTATCCCAGGTAGCCAGTTTTTTAATCAGGGTTTGGATCGTCTCAATCTTATCAGCCGGTTTATGATGTTCGTATCGGGTGGAATACAGGGTGCTGGCAATCACATCCGCGATCGATGACATCAGAGGGAAACCTTCTCGGCCGATCCATCCCCGATGACCAAGCCAAATTGCCCCTAAGTGATGGTCACCAAAGATCAGGGGAACATGATATATATGCTCGATCGGCTCGTGGTTTTCGTTATAAAGGAAGGGCAGGGGAATTTCTCTACCTTGCCTCAAGGAAGTCTCCCCAGGCATTGTCAAAAGATAGACCAGATCCTTGCTGATGTTTAGATGGGAACTCGTCCAATGGTACCAATCACCGCGCCCTAATTCGATAACGATCTCTCCCCTTGGGCTTAAAAACCTGACAATTGCAGCGGATTCGGCCTTCAAAATGTGGATCAGTTCATCGAGAATTGCCGAGAACATCGAGCCGGTTTGCGAATGTGCAGGCAGACCAGAGGAAACAGTAAACTTGTTCTCCGAGTCGGCATTGAAGGATGAGTAGTTGACACCCGGGATCATACAAAGACTCCCAAGCTGCCATGCGTTCGGTGTAAGCCCAGGAAATGGAAAGAAATTCCCAGGCTCGGCTCCCGGCCACACCAGCGTTTGAATAGGTATGATGTGAAACATCGAACCCGCGGTGAAGCGGGGTATTCGATGTGGCGACGATGATTCAAATTATTAAGGAGCTTGCGAATAAACTGATTTACAGCCTGAGATAGGCGCGATACAGTTTTTTGGTCTTGGTTTCACCCATTTTCGGGAGGCTGGTGACTTTGGTGGCAAAATCTGCCAGCGTGGTTGCCTTGATGGAGAGGATGAGCTCTTGTTCATCTCTTTCCAGGCGGAAGGATTCGCCATTGAACCCGGTGCTGATTGCCTTTTCCGGATTGGATAAAAGTAATTGTCGAAAACTTTGATTAATCACTGCAGCAGTGATTATTCGGCTGATATTTGCTGAGGGTGTCCTCTTGGGTAAAGCGGTTGCCATTATTACCTCCTGTTGCATACTATGATGTTCTAGATTTTGGCGGTCCTCCCATCGACCACAGCAGCAAAAATGCGCCAAAAGCAATCAAAACATCACCAACGCTAAATGCTACGTGATATGGGAATTGTGCCGGTGTGACAAACCGGTCAGATAACCACCGTAACCTGGTCTCTGATTCCAATAAAACGATATCCTTGTCATGCCCGAGTCGCTCGCCTAACTGCCAGGATCCTGCGGGTGCATTGGGAGAACGCCGCTCCAGGGTTTCTGGGCTGATGGGCATCAATCCACCGTTGAGGCTGATTACCAGGAAATTGAGCAGCAGGCCCAGACCTAGCGCCCAGAACCCGGCCCGTTCCCGGTTGGCCCAACAGAAAACGAGCAAGAGAAACATGGACCCAACCAGGATAAATGGGACTACCTGTGAAGGGATCCATTCCCGGGTAGAGGAGATCGAGAATGCCAGGGCTTGCGGTAGGTATGCGGCTGGGACGAGCCACAAAAGCCGGAGCTCGGGAACTTGTAACGAACGTTTCCCAAGGGCTGCGCGGATCAAGCCCGCCAGCAAGCCGGTGAGTATAGCTATGGTAAGGATCAATGAAACCCGATATCGATTGGAAGTTTTGATTTACCGCATGCCAATACCACCGTCTCCGGAGGGAGCGCCAGCGCCGAGCACAAAAGCAGTCAGGCTAACGACCAGGAGAATAAAGCGGATGGTGCGAGCGTCGACTTTGCTGGCGGCTAATGTGATATTGCGGACGGTGTTTTTCATGGGTGGCTCCTTGATTGGTGTGGGTATAAATACATTATGAAACATGCGAGTATACGAGCGAGTATACGAGCGAGTATACGAAGCATTAAAATAAGATTAGAAAATCGAAAATCTCCGGCTTTTTACCGGTTCTAATCTTCTTTTAATCTAATCCTGGACTAACGGATCAGATTCTGATATAGATTTTTCGTTTGGGGAGAGGGTGGAAGATTAAGTTCCCTCAGGAGAGTTTGTTCGCAGCGCTCGTATTGGCGAACGATATCGGCTTTATTTCCCATGGCGGCATGCACCCGCATAGCAAGGCGGTGGGCTTCTTCAAGGCATGGGTCCTTGACCAGTATATCCTGGCAGTATTTGAGCGCAGTGTAATGGTCCCCAGATTGTAGATGTAGGTCTACCAGCTTGAGCAGCGCTCCCTGATAGGCCTGTTGAAGTCGTTCACGTTCCAACAATACCCAGGTTCCTTCAATTTCAGGACTAAATTGACCTTTGTAATAATGAATGGCAGTTTCGTAGGCAGCAATCTTTTTTTCTAGCGGAATATTGGATTGGGCCTGGGTAATTTTACTCAAGAACATCTCGACATCATACTCATAATCCAGGGCACGGTTAAAGAAATAATGATCGTCCTCCAGGACGACAACCTCCTGTTCCAGCGCACGACGCATTCTGTACATCGTGTTTTTAAACAATAAGTTAATTTGGTTTTTGTTACTCTCTGGCCAGAAAATATCTACTATTGCGTCCCTGGTGATGCCATCGGGGTGGGCGAGCACCAGGTAGAGCATGTCCCTGGCAACCTGTGCTTGCCATTGGGGGCTTGAGATCGGTTTTCCGTCGATCATCACCTGCATCTTGCCCAAGGCGCGAATGGATAACCTGGGCGCGGAGAAGGGAACAACGGACACCTGGCGCCGGATTTTTCGCCGAAAGGTGGGTAGATTTTTTTCCAGAATCTCAACTTTCCCAATTAATTCCTTAATCGGCCGGCTGATCTCAGGATTTTCCTTTGCAAATACCAGGACCGGTTTTATATCTCGAGCCGTGTCTACAAGAATGTGATGATCTTCGAGTGTTTCCAGTTGATTTAACGCTCGCTTCAGTTGGGTAATCGCTTCTTTAGGATCCCCATGCGAGAGGAGAGCGTTGCTCAAGTAAAATGTGGATTGGATTTGTTCAATAATTTGTTGGCAAGAACCAAAGAAATCGGTTGCTTTATAATAATTTTCGATCGCATCCATAAATTTCTGATGGTAATCTGCCTGTCTCCCCTGCTCTAAGAACAACAACCCATTCTCATATGGAGACCTACCACCGTTTAAGAGTTCAGTGGCTTCTAAGATTCTCCTATTCGCCTTATCCAGGTCCTTGCTCATCCGGTATGCGGATGCTTCAGCAATGATCACGTAGATTTGCAGAAAACGGTCGTTTAATTTCTGGACGATCTCTTTCGCGCGTTTATAGGCTGTGATGGCAGCTTCCCAGGCATCTAAAACGCGGTAGAGGTCGCCAATGCTGACCAGCGCCAAAGCATGTGCCCTGGCAAATCCGCTTTGCTCGGCAAACTTAAGCGACTGCTCGAGGCACTGGCTGGATTTTTCATAATCTCCGAGCTGTTGGTATAACACCCCCAGGTTGTTCAAGACGATCGCCTGGCGGGTGATATTCCCCACTTTATTCAGATCAACCAGTGCCCCTTCAAAAGCAAAGCGGGATTGGTTGAACTCGCCGATGTTCTGGTAGATACTGCCCAGATCAATTTGAGTGAGGGCGACGTTTTCCAGGTTACCCAGCGAATCAAAAACTCCAGCGGCCTCCTTCAAGCATTCGATTGCTTCACGAGGTCTGCCCAGGCGATATAAGGAGAGACCGCGAGAGCGCAGCGCCTCGGGCTGGTACGAACGCATGTTGCTGTCCAATCCACTCAGGATAGATAAAGCTTCGTCTGCGTCCTTGATAGCCGAGTCGTAATCTCCCAGGTAACGATACGTATGCGATCGGCGGGTCAGTGTAATCGCCAGCTCTGGAAGGTTATTCTCATTTCGTAGGAGAGATTGACTGTGAGTGAGCAGGGATAGCCCGCGCTCCACTTCTCCCAGCATGACAGAAACACTACCGCGCAGGGAGAGGAGGATAGGACGTGCAACGCTGGCTTCGGGGGGGAGGGCATCAATCCAGCTTGCCAGTGTGGATAGCCGGCCTGATTTTAACAGCGCGGAACCGGCAGCTTCAACCAGGTCAACCAGTTCTTGTGTCCGGTTGAGGCGTTGGTAGAGGAGGTAAGCGCGTTCCCAGTCGCCACGCTGCGTATAGACATCCGCCAGAATATTGATGATCCGTTTTTCTTCTTCGGGGTCTTCTTTTGCCAGCCGGTTCTGTAAGAAATCCCGGAACAAGTGGTGATAACGCAGCCATTGGCCTCTTTCGCCCACCGGAAGGACAAACAAGTTATTCCGGAGGATCGATTCCATGATCCCTGACCAGGTGTCCCCCGGGATGGGTGGGGGTCCTAAAACGGCTTCGCAGAGCTCGGCGTCGAATTCTTCAATTAACGAACTGCGCAAGAGAAAACTGCGGATCGCAGCGGGCTGCTGGTCCAAAACTTGTTGGGCGAGATAATCGTAAAGCCCCACGGACGAGACCCGGGCAAGCCGCAAACGGTCACTCATTCCCTGGTACATGGACTGAGTGGACAGGAGCAGGCCTGTAATCCAGCCCTCCGTATCATGGGCAATCTCGGCGGCTGCCATATCGGAAATGGCCGTTTTATAGTTCTGTTGGATCAGGTTCTGGATTTCTTCTGCCTGGAAAGCCAGCTCTTCAAACCCCAATCCTCCAACCTGAGAACGAGCTACCATCAGCGGCAAATCAGGCAGGCTGAGCAGCGTCCGAGAGGATACGACTACGTGGCAGTTGTCATCCATCTCCTGGATGAAACGCCCCAGAAACCGGTTGATGTCGGGCTGGTCGTCGACGAAGTGATAATCATCGAATACAATCGCAAAATGTTCGTGAATGCATTCGTACGCTTCATTAACGATCGTGGTAATCAACTGATCCAGATCCGGATCAGGCTGATTCAGGTTTTGTAAGACCAGGGAAGAATGGGGGCCAAATTCTGGAAACTTGTGACTGATCGCGGCGATTATATATGCGACGAACCGTTTAAAATCCCGATCAAGTGGATCTAATGCATACCAACAAAATGGCAGGCTGGTCTGGGTGGCCAGGTCAACAAGCAGGGAGGTTTTTCCATAACCGGCCGGAGCCGCAATGATAATGAGGCGGTTATCGAGCAGCTCATTGAGTAAATCCAATAACCGCTGACGTGATAAGATATCAGCGCGTCGTCGAGGTATCACATACTTCGTACGGGTTACCGGGATACTCATCAATATTTAGCCCAGAGAGAATGATAGACTCTCAGCAATACACTATCCGGTCGAGGGATGAACCGGGAATACATTTATTTCGTGGGTTGTTATATGCCAATCTACGACATTCTAATTATAGTCGTTTGGAAAAAAAATAGACCAGTCAATTCTGATGAAAATCAAGGCAATTTTTCATTTTTTCTGGAAACCCAAGGCTCGTTTATAATCAAGCAAGATTTTCAGGTACATTCTAGATGGTGGATGGAGTATGACTCAACACTGGGGATATTTAAAGGCGATGGAGGATTTCCGGCACGAGCGGAATATTGCCTCCCTTCAAATTATTTTAGGTAGACTGACCGGAAAACCCGTCGATCTTCTCTCCTTTGAGGAGGTTGCCCGTAAACTGCGCGTGTCGGGGGGATCCGACCGTGGATTGCAGGATATCCCGATTGATGCGATTGTGGGGAGTGTCAGCCGGTACAGCGATTTTACAAGAACCTTCTTGCCCCGGCACGACAGCGATATCGGTCGTTGGGCACGAGTAAAGTCTGCGGTGACGGATGATCAATTTGGCGTACCTCCAATCGAAGTATATAAAATCGGGGATGCATACTTTGTCAAAGATGGTCATCACCGCGTATCGGTGGCGCGCCATATTGGGGCAAAATCGATCCAGGCAAATGTGCAGGAGATCCAAACCCGGGTCGGGATCACACCCGAAACCCGCCCGGATGATCTGATTCTCAAGGCAGAGTACGCGGATTTTCTTTCGCACACCCGGATCGATCGATTATTCGCGGATGCCGACCTGAAATTAACGGTACCCGGTTCTTACGAAAGGTTGGAGGACCATATCCAGGTCCACCGCTATTTCATGGGGTTAGATTTAAAACGCGACATACCCTATGAAGAAGCAGTCGTTCATTGGTACGAATTTGTTTATCTACCGGTCAGGCAAGCGATTGAAGAACGGGGAATCCTCAAAGAATTTCCGGGCCGTACGGAAACGGACCTTTATTTATGGATTTCCGATCACAGGTATACGTTGGAAAAGGAATTGGGTTGGCTGATCCGGCCGGATATAGCGGCATCCGATCTGGCGAATAAGAGCAGCCCTCGGATCATCCGAATTTTGGAACGATGGGCAAGGAGAGTCCTCGATAAGATCACACCTGCATCCATGGAACGCTCACCGGCGCCGGGGCAGTGGCGAAAGGAGAGGACCAATGGAGGTGGAGAATGCCTGTTTCAACATATCCTCGTTCCGGTTAGCGGGGAAGAGATCGGGTGGAAGGCCTTGGAGCAGGCCATGGAGTTTTCGGATTGTGAGGAAACGGTGCTCCAGGGTCTGCACGTTGTACCGGACCGAGAAGATCTGAACCGCCCGGAGGTACTCGAGATCCGGGAGATTTTCAATGCACGCTGCCGCGAGCGCGGGATCGCAGGAGCATTGGCGATAACAGAAGGATCGGTCAACCGAGAAATCTGTGATTGGGCGCGTCTATCAGATCTTGTCATATTGAATGTGGCCTACCCGCCTTCGGAACAGCTGTTATCCAGAGTCTCATCAGGGTTGAGAACGATTATCGTCCGCTGTCCCCGCCCCATTCTGGCGGTTCCGGGTAGAACCACCCCGATGCGCAAGCTTCTCCTGGCTTTTGATGCCAGCCCGCGTGCAAAAGACGCCCTGTATGTTTCAGCATATTTTGCCGGGAAATGGGGCGTCCCTCTCACGGTCTTATCTGTAGAAGAAAGCGGCAAGAGCCAATCTAAGCCGCTGCGCGTGGCGCGTGAGTACCTGGAAGACCGGGGTGTCGAAGCAAAATATAAATCCCTGCAGGGACCGGTGGCTGAGTGCATTCTACGGGCGAGCCAGGAAGAAGATAGCCAGCTGATCTTGATGGGTGGATATGGATTTTCTTCTGTTGTAGAACTCGTCATGGGGAGCTCGGTAGATCAGGTACTCCGTTCGACAACGATCCCGGTGTTAATCTGCCAATAAAAAAGAGGCGGCCCGACGGGGCCGCCTCCTCAGCGCATGAAAATTAGCTTACCATGGTTCTGCGCACATCCACTTTATCCAGGCGGAGCAGCAGCCATAAAGAGAGTCCTATGGCGATCAGGCTGGTGATCATGAAGGGTAGATTAATGGATCCTGGGGCCGGGACAACCCTGGAAACGAACATCATCATCCGGATGATCACGTTAAACCCTTGGATGAAGATTGCCAGGGTCAAAGCCCAGTTCCGTCCTCGCCAGAGGGCGACTCCCAGCAGAATAAAGGCGACAACCGCCACTGCGATGATGGGGAGCCCGCCAATCAGGGTTGAAGGTGGATACATCAAGACGGACAGGATCGGGAGGAGAATAAAAAGGATTAGTTTGAGGCTCTGATTCATTGCGCACCTGTTCTTCTGCAGCTTAATGACCGCCCAAATAGGCTCCGATGACCTGTGGGTCGTGGAGCAGTTCTTGTGAATTGCCCTCGAGGACAACGCGGCCTGTTTCCAGAACGTATCCGCGGTCTGCAATCGACAAAGCCATCTGGGCATTTTGTTCGACGAGCAAAATGCTGGTTCCAGCGGTATTGATGTCCCGGATGATTTCGAAGATTTGCTCCACCAGGATTGGCGAGAGGCCCATCGAGGGCTCATCCAGGAGCAGAAGAGATGGGCGAGCCATCAGAGCGCGCGCAATCGCGAGCATCTGCTGCTCGCCGCCTGACAGCGTCCCGCCCAACTGGTTGCGCCGTTCTTTAAGGCGGGGGAAGCGGGTGAAGACTTCATCGATGATTTTTTGGTTCCCGCTCGCGTCCTTGTGGATATAGGCGCCCATTTCAAGGTTTTCCATGACGGTAAGGGTGGCAAAGATTTTGCGCCCTTCCGGAGACTGGACAATCCCTTTTTGGACGATTTCTTCCGCGGGGGCCATGGTAATTTCCTGTCCGTTCAGGCTGACGCGGCCTTTACGAGCGCGCAGGATACCGGATATGGTGTTGAGGGTGGTGGACTTTCCCGCGCCATTAGCTCCAATCAGGGTCACGATCTCGCCCTTATCGACATGGAAAGAGATCCCTTTAAGAGCGTAAATAGCGCCGTAATATACGTTGAGGTCATTGACTTCGAGCATCATCATAGGTCACTTTTTCTTTAACCTTTCAGATAAGGCGGCGGCGCCGCGGCCCAGGTAAGCCTCGATGACCCGCGGGTTGTTTTGGATGGCTTCAGGGTTGCCTCGCGCAATCACCTCGCCAAAGTCCATCACGGTGATCCATTCACAGATCCCCATAACCACTCGCATTTGGTGCTCGATCAGCAAGATCGTGAGTTTGAACCGCTCGCGAATGAAATGGATCAAGTCCATCAAGGCAACCGATTCGTTAGGATTCATGCCGGCGGCGGGTTCATCCAGCAGCAGCAGCTTGGGGTTGGCTGCCAGGGCACGGGCAATTTCCAGACGGCGCTGTTCGCCATAAGGAAGGTTACGGGCAATCTCACCCTGGCGGTCCTGCAAGTTGAACACAGCCAGGAAATCCTGGGTTCGCTCGGTCAGCTCTTTTTCTTTTAGGCCAAAGCGGTGATTATGAAGAATTCCATCCGCCATGTTGTATCCAGCGTGAGCATGGTAAGCAATCCGGACATTATCCAAAACAGTCAGGCTGGGGAACAGGCGGATGTTCTGGAAAGTTCTGGCGATCCCCATCTGGTTGATGAGATGAGGTTCAACCCCATTGATCGATTCGCCATTGAAGGAGATGCTTCCCTGGGTGGGGAGATAGATCCCGGTGATCATATTGAAAACGGTTGTTTTCCCGGCGCCATTGGGACCGATCAACCCGGACAGATCGCCCTGGCGGAGGGTCATCTCAAAATTCGAGACAGCCCGCAGACCGCCAAAGAATTTGGTCAACCCCTGGACATCCAGGACAACCGGTCGCGAAACATCACCAGCGGATTGGGGTGGGACAGACGTGGTTTCTGGTTGCGTAGTCATTATGCCTATCCCTCTTATGATACTTTCGGGTCTTCGGTGCCGATTGTAATCCCTGGTGTAGGGGTGGATTCGATAGGTTGATTGGCGGGTGGATACACGCGCAGCGGGGGTAACATGGAACGTAAAAAGGGAATTTCATACCCGCCGAATAATCCCTTGGGTTTCAAGAGCATCATGACCAGGAGGAGCAAGGGGTAAACGACAAACCGCCAGGTCTCAAAGCCTTCCGGAAGGAACAGGCGTAAGAACCCTTCGAGGACTAACGCCCAGAGGAAAGCGGCCGCGACAGTACCGGTTACGCTGCCCAGTCCTCCAAAAACCACGATGATCATCGGGTCGAAGGATTTGATGAAATTAAAGGTGTTGGGGTGGAGAAAGCCGTTGATGTGAGCATACAAACCACCCGCGAGGCCTGCGTAAAAACTTCCCAGGACAAAGGTTAAAATCTTATAGTTGGCGATATCGACGCCCATCGCCTTAGCCGCGATCTCATCTTCTCGGACGGAAACAATCGCCCGCCCATGAGAAGACTGCAGCAGGTTGCGGGTTACAATGATGATGGCCAGCAAGAAAATGAAAACCCAGAACCAGGAAGTGGTATGGGGGATACCCAGCATACCCCGCGCGCCTTTCATCTCGGTCAAACCGAACATCGTATCCGAGTTGTCCAGCAGGACTTTGACGATAATGGTAAAACCCAGGGTGGCGATACCGAAATAATCGGAACCGAGGGTCAGGACGGGGAGCCCGAACAGGAAGCTGATTTCCGCTGCCAGGAGGCCGCCGATGATCACGGAGAGGAAGTAAACGATTTCCAGGGATACTGCTTTGGGTAGGATGTTTAACAGAGCGGTGACAGGTTGATCCAGCACATTCCCGAGGACCCCGGCCAAAAGCGCGGCCAGGATCACCAGGATCAGGTAGACGGTGAATTGGGAGAGGGCATCCACGCCGCGCAGCTTTGAGAAAAATCTGGTGACTACCAGAAAAATCCCGCCGGTGAACAGCACGAAGATCAGCAAGACCATCAACCCACCTGCGCTGTTCAAGTTGACCCAGCGAAAAGTGATATCGGCCGCGGAATATGCGCCAATCGCGTAAAAACCCCATTGTCCCAGGCTGAATTGGCCATTAAACCCATAGATCAGGTTCAAGCCCAGGCCAACGATCGCCATCACCCCACCCAGGCGGATAATGGTGTACCAGAAGGAGTTCAGGATCCCAAAGCTGACCAGGAGCTGGACGATCACAAAGACTAAAAAGGCTCCCGCTATAAAATAAAGTGTGCTACGTTGCATTTTTTTCAACATAGGGCACTACGCTTTCTCGCGTGAAGGCTCGCCGAAGATACCGGTTGGGCGAACCAATAGCACGACAATCAGGATTGTGAAGGCGATGGCGTCTCGCATGGGGGTTGAGATGTAAGCAGCGCTAAGCACTTCGGCCTGGCCCATAATCAAGGCGCCAACCAGGGCTCCGGGAATGCTTCCGATACCTCCCAGTACGGCGGCAACAAATGCTTTCAGACCGGGAAGGATCCCCATGACAAAATAGACTTGGGGGAAGGCGATCGCGTACAGCATGCCGGCCGCTCCCGCCAGGGCCGCCCCAATCCCAAAGGTTGCGGAAATAATAGCATCCGCATTGACACCCATCAAACGAGCGGTTGCCTTGTCATAGGCAACGGCGCGCATTGCTTTTCCTACTTTGGTTCTCTGGACGATAAACTGGAGGGCAACCAGCAGCAGGATCGAGCTGATGATGATGATGATTAAGATATTGGTGAAGATTACGGAGCCATCTGGAGGCGCCTGTCCCGCTTGTAAGGCATGGACCCCACCACCCTGGATGTACCAGGTGGTCACCGGGAAAGGCCGCCTGTAGGTTGTGAAGTTTGGCGTAAAGACAAACTGGAGCGCTCCGAAGTATTCGAGAAAGAAAGAAACGCCAATGGCCGTGATCAGAGCCGAGATACGCGGTGCATCTCGCAGGGGTTTATAGGCGACCCTTTCGATGGTAAATGCCAACAGTGCGCAAATGGCCATCGAAACAATCACGACTGAAACCGAACCGACCAAAAGACTGATGCCTTCTGGCAGACCGGGAATTAAATTTGCCAGCCACATGTGTAACTGCCAGCGGGCCACCGCATAGTAACTTGTAAAGGCACCGACCATAAAGACGTCGCCGTGGGCGAAGTTAATCAGACGGACGATGCCGTAGACCATGGTATAACCGAGGGCGATCAGGGCATAAACGAAACCGAGCTGCAATCCATTTACAATCTGTTGTACGAAAAGGATTGGATTGGCGAAAACGGCCACGGTTATCCGCCAGACCGCCAGAAGGGAAATAATAATCAGCAGACTCTTCCCAATCCAACGTCTTTGGATGACCTGCTGTAACAGTGAGTTTGGGGTTGTAGCAGAAGATGTAAGTTTCATGATCCACTCGGAATCGACATAGGAAAGAGGGGCGGTCTAAGTAGATACCGCCCCTCTTTGAACATCTATGGGTTAGGGATTAACTGTTCCCGCGAACTCAACTTTACCACCCGCAACGTGCAGAATAGCTGCACTCTTGATCGGGTTGTGTTCGGCATCGAAGGTGATGACGCCGGAAACAGCATCGAGTTTGATGTCTTTGAGGGTATCTTTTACCTTCGCGGGATCATCGGCGCCGGCTTTCTCGATAGCGGCGATCATCAAGTTGGTCGCGTCGTAGGCGAGGGTCGCCAGCGCGTCGGGAACGGCATTGTATTTCGCCTGGTATTTCTTTACCCATTCCTGAACGATCGGGCGTGTATCGTCTTTGGAGTAATGGTTGGAGAAGAATCCACCTTCTGCAGCGGCCAGGTCCAGATCGGACGAGTCCCATCCATCACCACCCATCATTACGGAGGTGACGCCCTTTTCCTTGGCCTGAGCGCCAACCAGGTTGACGATCGGGTAGTAATCGGGGAGGAAGAGGACTTCGGCCTTGGTATCGGCAACTTTGGTCAGGATCGAGGAGAAGTCAGTGTCGGTTGAGGTGTAGGTTTCCTTGCCGACAATGGTTCCGCCGTTGGCGGTGAAGGCCTGTTCGAAGAATTCGGCCAGACCGCGCACGTAGTCGTTCCCCTGATCGAACATGACGAAGGCCGTCTTATAGCCCTTATCCAACGCGAACTTGGCCATCACGGTTCCCTGGAAGGGATCGATGAAGCAAGCGCGGAAGATGTAATCCTTGACCGTGCCATCGCTGGTGACGGTCACCGAGGGGTTGGTCGAGGTGGGACTGATTTGGACAACACCCTTGGCATTGGCAATTTCGGAGATCGGAATGGAAGCCTTGGAGCAAACCTCGCCAATGATGTAATGGACCTTGTCCTGATCGACGACTTTGTTGGTCGCATTAACAGCGGGGTCGGCTTCGCACTGGCTGTCCTCAACCACTGCTTCAAGGGTCTTGCCTAATACGCCACCTTTTGCGTTCCACTCTTCGATCGCCAGAAGGGCGCCATCGCGAGTAGATACACCGAAGGTCGGGTTCTGGCCGCTCAGAGGCGCCAGGACAGCAATCTTAATGGAACCGCCACCAGTTTGCGCAGCAGGCGCACAGCCAGCAGCAAGGATTGCCAGGGCTAGCAAAATGGATACTAAGATACGGGTTTTCAACTCCTAATCCTCCTTAACCTTTGGTTATGTTTGGATCAACGATGCCAGGTTTTCTCACCTAAACCTGGTCCGCATTCCTGCGGCAATTACGGTTGAGAGTGTTTACCAGAGTGTGCGGATACCACCTCCTTTGCCGTCCAAAAAGGAAACGATCGGGAATAACCACTGGGTATAACACCTGATAAGTCAAAACGGTCTCTTTCCAAAAGACCCCGCCTGACAGAACCAGCCTACCTGCTTCTTGTTTGTGGAAATAATCTAGCAATAATTACACTAAAACGGCCTCATGGAACGGCAACCTGAGACCTGATTGGATTATCTACCTGTGCTTATTTCTATATCGCGAAATGGCAGAACTCCGAACACCTTGATATGGCAATTTTAACCCTTGGGGGATGCTAATGTTAAATAGCAATTCGGCAAAATGGGAACCAATGAAAAAATATTAAACCATTTCTCTAAATCTGTCAATAGATCAAGAAAATGAGAAGCCGTGCCAATCAAGACGTTTCTGGCGGACGATGTAAGGCTAACAGGGTGATATCATCCGACTGTGGAGCTTCTTCTAAAAACTCTGTGAGCGAAGCATCGATTGCATTCAAGACACCCATCGCGGAGGAATCCTGCGCATTCTGGATGGCGTCATTCAGACGCTGTTCTCCGTAAGCCTCGTTCGTTTGTGAGAATGCCTCGGTAACTCCATCGGTATAAAATATGAGGCAGTCACCCGGATGGATCTGAAGGCGGTGGTCTTGAAGGGGGATATTTTCCCAGGCGCCCAGCACCACCCCGCCCTTTTCCAAACTTTCAATCTCGTGATTGTGCTGGTGATACCAGACCGGTAAATTATGGCCGGCAATACTATAGACCAGCTCACCTGTGCGGACAGATAATATGGCGTAAACCGCAGTGACAAACATTCCGCTGTGCGAATCCATCAACAACAGGTTGTTTACCCGCATCAGAACGCTGGCAGGCGAGTCGTTCTCCTGGGCAGTCGCCCGGATCAATGTCCGGGTTACCGTCATATAAAGAGCTGCTGGCATCCCTTTATCAGACACATCCGCAATAACCAATCCAAGCCGGTCTCCAGGAAGCTCAAAACAATCATAGAAATCACCCCCGACCTGGCGAGCGGTTCGCCAGCGGACATCCAAATCCCAACCCGGCGGCGAAGGGATGCGGCTGGGCAAAAAGGTGCGTTGGATATTACGCGCCAGCTGGATCTCTTGCTCGAGACGCTCGCGGCTGAAACGCTCGCGAGTGAGATGCTCGTTTTGGATTGCGAGCGCGGCTTGCTGGGCAATACCGGTAATAATTTCCAGCCGCCGTTCGCGGAATTCTCTGGCAGTCCCAGCTTCCTGGGTCAGCATGATACCGAGAACCTCCCCTTTTACACTTAAGGGAAAGCCCATCAAAAGGCTGCCCGGATAATCCAGCACGGAATCAGGCGTCAGTTCTGCATCCGGGGATGGGATTCGATGCCAATCATCTGGGGATTCAAATTCACCCTCTATGGGCGTCACCAGGAAAGTGTCCGATTGGAAAATTTGGTCGAGTATTGGATATTCGCCCGGAGAGAATAACTGCGCCATCAGGTTGTTCTCGACTCTCCAGGTACCACTGTAAACGTGCGTGGGCCGGAAGAGCTCGTGGGCCGGGTCATATAGATAAATGATACAGTTATCGATCCCAACCAGAATAGGCATGATATGAACGATCGCTTCCAGGATATCGTTCAAGTTATTCAGGCTAACAACTGCCTGAGCAACCTGCAACAGGACAGCTGTGACATAAGCTTCTTCTTGTTTTGACTCTAGCAGGCGGATGTTTTCCACTGCGATAGCAGTCTGCTGGATGATGCCCTGCAGGATGCGGAGCTGCTGCTCCTCAAATTCTTCCTGACTCGCATTGCGACTATACTTCCTATCCTGTTGGACAAGAAAGACCCCAAGAAAATCGCCGCGAGCCAGGATGGGGAGCAAAATTATGGAGCGGTTATTTTCCGAGCCGTGAGAGAGGTCAAAATCTTGCTCATCGATGATTACGGGCGCCAGGCTCGTACGAACCCGTTCGAGGGTAGAAAGGGTCTCCGGGTGTATAGAAGGATCGCGCAGGATTTCCACCAGATCCGAGGCAAGCTCGTATTCGGCTGCCAGAAAGTAAGCGTTGCTTGACGGGCTCCATTGAAGAATTGCGCAGCTATTCACCCTGACCAACATCGGTGTGAGGCGCGCCACGATATTTAGCAGCTCATCCACACTGGTGATCGTCTGGGTTGCCTCGGTGACCTGGAGCATGATTGTGGATACCCAGGCCTGCTCCTGGGCAGACGTGTAGAGGCGATTGTTTTCGATCGCGACAGCCGCATAACTGGCAAAAGCCCCGACCATGGATACGGCCTCGTCTCCATAGCGCGCCGGAGTATGATGTGCAATCGCCAACACGCCCAGGGGTTGATCTCCGTTACGCAAAGGGGCAGCCAGAGAGGAATAATCCGGAGGGTAATTAAGGGCAGCTCCGATCGGGCCGGGTGGATCCTGATTTGAGCGGATACGGGGATGTTCAAGGGTTACCGCCTGGTTGAGCAGCGCTTCACTCTCAGGCGCAATCTCCCCGATACTACCCAGGGTTTGTTTGTCGCTTCCAGTTACTGCGGCAAGCCGAAGGTTGAATTCATTTTCTCCAGCATGAACCGCCGGGTTTTCCTCCAACAGCCAGATCGCGGCAACATCACAGGGCAGGCTGCGCTCTAACTCTGACAGGATCGTTTCCAGCACCTGGTTCAGCCCAACTTCGGAAGATAACAAAGCTGCGACGTCGCGCAGGCTTTCTGCGACCTGGCGCCGCCAGCGCTCAGACCGGTACATCATCGCGTTGCGGATGGCAATCGAAATATTATCCCCTAAAGCCTCGAGTAAGAAGCGGTCATCTTCTGCAAACGCATTTCTGCGGTCGCTCTGGACATCCAGAACGCCCAGCACCTCACCCCCGAAAATTAATGGAATAGCCAGTTCCGAGCGCGTATTTTGCGGGGGGAGATCTGAGGGTCGATACAGGGGTTCTGCTGTGACGTCATTGGCCAGCATGGTCTTGCCATTGCGGGCAACCCAGGGAATAATGCCCAGGGCATCATCCAAATCATAGGATACCCCCATCTCACGCAGCGCCTGGCTGCGCGAGCCGCTGCCTGCCCGATAAACGATTTTCCGCCGGCCGGAATGCACGGTGAAAAGATGAATAAAAGGGAATTTGAACCTTTTCTGGATCAGGGCGATTACTTCATCGAGGAGCGTGTCCAGATCCAGGATCGAGGTGATCGCCCGGCTGACCTCTCCGACCACAGAAACCTGCTCAGCCCGCCTGCGCAAATCCTCATACAGACGGGTTCCTTCTACCGCCAGAGCAATATTATCCGCCAGGGCGCGCAAGACCAGGATGTCGACCTCATGGAAGGCCTGTTCCTGGTTGCTCTGGATGTCGAGAACTCCTAAAATCCGGTTCTTAAATTTCAGGGGTAAAGCGATCTCGGAACGAGTCTCTGGGAGCGTTTCGTCATACCGATAGCGCGGTTCCTCCTGAACATTCTCGGCCAGGATTTCCTCACCGTTCTGGGCGACCTGTCCAACCAGGCCTTGACCCAGATGGATTGGCGGGTAGACCGGCGTTTTGGTCGGGCGAGAGATCCGGCGCTTTGGAAGGGCGCTGGCCCGAAACTGGAGGACATCCTGGCCGGGATCCAGGGTAAACAACCCCACGTAGTAATAATGGAACGTATCACAGATCAGGCGCGTTACCTGGCGAGAGAGCTCGTCCAGATCCATAACATTCGCGATCTGAGCGGACACAGAACGAACCAGAGATAACTGTTCGCTTCTCCAATTCTTGATCATCGCCTGGCGGGTTACCTGAATTGATACTGCGGAATAAGCAGCCAGTCTCTCAACCAGGTTAATCTCAGCGGGTTTGAACCCAGGCCCATCCGGGCGGATTAATTCCAAAACTCCCAGCAAAAGATCCTGATTAATTAACGGCACCCCAAGCCGGGGAGGGTTTGCTTCGCGTTGGATCCGCCTGGATTGGAGGGCAGCCTGGGTAATTGGAGAAGGATTTGTCTGCTCCGGAAAAGGGAGATCCTCACCGGGCAATTGAAAAGCATGGGGGTCTAACCAAAGCTGGGCATGGCTGTCCAGGAGCTGGCTGGCGGTCTTTTCGACCAGGGTGCGCTGCTCGGCAATTGCAGGTTGATGAACCAGTTGCTCGCCGAGGTTGAGAAGCTGTGTCCAAAGGTGATCGGTTTTGGTACGCGATCCTTCCTTCAAACGGCTTACTCCTTCCGTTTGACCATCGTCAATGTGTTTCCAGTGGAAGGGTTAAACTCAAAATGGACTTCATCCATCAGCTTGTGAATAAAAAACAACCCTAACCCCCCGATTTTCACATCTTCCAGCTCTACATTGAGATTAGGTTCGGGGATCTGTTCGGGGTTGAAGGATTTGCCCTGATCGTGCAAGATTACCGTCAGGCTGTCTTCGTCGATCACACAACTGCACTTGATCTCCCCGTTCCCTTCACCTCCATAAGCATGCTGGATGATGTTCGTGCAGGCCTCATCTACCGCGGACTGAACCGCATAAATAGCCCGATCATTCAGCCCGGCTTCGATTGCAGATTGCTCGACGAACTGGCTGATCCGTTCCAGTTGATCAAAACGACCAGGAAAGGTTGCAGTCGGCATGGAAAGGATGGCCGCGGGGTTAGAAATGGCCTACAGCAGCCGTGATATCATCGAAAAGTTTGAAAAATGGCACAAACCCGGCCAAATCCAGCGCAGAGTATATTTTTAGTGGAACGCAGGCCAGGACCAGCTCTCCGCGATTATAACGTTTGCAATTCTTCTGGGTATTGATGATCACGCGCAGTCCTGAGCTGGAAATATATTCAACTTCAGTCATATCCAGAACGATTTTGAAGGTACCTTTTTCTGTAATCGTGTCCAGTGCTTCGGCAAACTGTGGGGCAGTCGCGCTGTCAATTCGACCGCTGGCCTTGATCAAGGTACAGTGCTTATACTCGGTAGTGCTGATTTCCATGGACGAACCTCCACTGTCAATAAATCCCCTCGGGGGAAGGTCAGATGCAAGGTGATTATATCACTGGATTAAAAAGAATCCACCAGACTGCGGATCACCAGGTTATGCTGGAATTTTTCGAAAGACCACCCGGGGATGTTTGGGCAGCTCAACAGCCTGGGCATCTCGGCGGGCAGATCGAAGTAGTTATCGCTAAACACCAGGTCAAACCCGGGTATCTTCAACTCAACAAAACGAGCCAGGGATCGTGCGGTAAGCGTGAACTGAACCTGATCTCCCACCACTTTTCCATCGATTTGGATTTCGGGATCCTCCAGGATCAAGTGCTTGTCGGGGACAAAGGCTGCCAACGCCTGGCCGATGACCTCTTCTCCCTGGCACAACCGGGCGAAAAAAATCACCCGCCGCACATTATCGGGCGTCAATAAGGCGCTGAAATCCAGGCGGAGCACCCGGGTAGTCTGGAGCGGGTCCAGACTGACAGTCGCTTTTCCCGTATCCAAAATATTCCCATCCAGGGTTTCCAGGGACCATTCCAAATCCCCTTGCCAGCCAGCCGGTAGATCGCTGGTCAGATGGACGCCAATCTGGGTATTTTCCTGATCGATCGAGACCAGCACCGGTGCATAAAACCTCCGGGCAGCGTAGTGCAGCGCTTTCCAGCGCCCATAGTAATCAATGCTCGACCAGGAGACAACCGGCCAACAATCGTTCAACTGCCAGTAAAGGGTCCCGCTGACCCGGTGCTTATTCCGCCTCCAGTGCTCCACACCTGAGCGGATGCCTTCTGCCTGGAGGACCATACTCATATAAACCCATGCAGAAAAATCCTTGGGCATGCGGTAATGCTCGCCCATCTGCGCCACGATCAACGCGTTCCCCTGCGGGCTGCGCTGGTGGTGTTCCATGATGTATGAGGTCAGGTTCCATTCATCCGCTGGGGTACACGTTTGGATTGTTTCTAGAGGTGGCAGGGATTGGAAACCAAACTCACTCATAAAGCGCGGGTATTGATCCTTATACGCACTGAACGGTTTTCGGCCATGCCACACATCCCAGTAATGAGCATCTCCCTGGAATTCTCCATTGGGATTCTCAAATGGCACTCCGGAGGAGGGCGAACCAGGCCAATAGGCAGTATCGGGATCTTCCTCTGCTACGATTTCGGCCAGGGTTTGATAGAAGAACTTCTCAAACTGCTGTTTTAAGGACTGCCAGACCGGCAGATCCCAACCCCATGTGGTCCAACCCTGCTCCATCTCATTATTCCCACACCATAATGCCAGGCAGGCGTGGTTTCGCAGGTGGTGGATGGCTTCGACGACCTCCTGGCGTACGTTCGCGGTAAACATTTCATCGTCCAAGGGATAAATCCCACAGGCGAACATAAAATCTTGCCACACGAGGATACCATAGCGGTCACACAGCTCGTAAAACCGGTCATCCTCGTAATAACCACCGCCCCAAACCCGCAGCATATTTTGATGGGCAAGCGCCGCGCTTTTCAGGAAATGATCCAGGGACAGGTCCGTAATCCGGGTAAAGAAGGTTTCTGCCGGGATCCAGTTCGAGCCTTTGGCAAAAATGGGTACCTGATTGACTACGAAGGTGAATGACTTTCCCCAGGCATCCGCTTCCTGGCGCAGCTCAATGGTGCGCAGGCCAATTTTGTAGATGCGTTTATCGACCAGTCTCTGACCGGACCACAATTCGACTTCCACCTGGTAGAGAGGCTGTGCGCCATATCCATTGGGCCACCACAGCTGAGGCTTCTGAACGTCCATACGCAGGACTTGATCCTTATCAGCGATCGTTGAGCTTACCTCCTGGCTGGTCGCATCCGGCGCTGTGAGGCGGACCACCGCAGTCAGCGCGGTTTCCTGCCACCGGTCGACACTCAGGTGCGCATCCAGGGAGACGACCCCGTCTTGATGGCGCTGGCGGATATGGATATCCACCAGGCGGGCAGTATTTCTGCCTTCCAGACGAATGTCTTTCCAGATCCCGATCGCGGGAAGCTTTGGGCCCCAATCCCATCCAAAATGACAGGCGGCTTTGCGCAGGTAAGTCCCGCCTTCAATGGATTGAGACCCGCAGATCAGGTAACGTTTCCCAAGCTGTTCTGTAATGTAATTCACCGGAGATGTGAAGCGGACGAGGATCCGGTTGCTGCCCTCGTGTAGATAGGGTTTGACGTCCCAACGATAATGCCGGAACATGTTATCCGTTTTACCAAGCAAACGCTCATTCAGAAAGATCTCGGCGAGGGTGTCCAACCCCTCACAGACCAGGAAGACCTGCTGGCAGGTCAGCAGGTCGGCATCTATCTCGAATTCGCGAAAATACTCCCAATCCGTTTCGGCGACCCACTGGACTTTGATTTCGTTATCCCCATAACCGGGATCCGGAATAAGATCCAATGCCATCAAATCGAGGTGGACGCTTCCTGGAACCTTTGCAGGGAGCCACCTGTCGGTGAGGGTCTGGCGGAACTGCCATTCACCGGTTAGTGAATGAAAAATCATAAGTTTACTCCTCAATCGGGCCAGGCAATCTGGCTGGAATGGGTCAAAATATGACCGCCCAGGCGCCTTGCGCCCGACCGGCCAGGTTTATTTTAAGATCGTATTATCGATCAGGCGGGTTTTGCCAAAATATACGGCCATGGAAACCAGAGCGGTGTCGCCAATGGTTTCCAGTTCCTTGAGGGTGACCGGATCCGCAAAGGAAATATATTGGACGCGCGCAAGGCGCTCCTGGTCGAACAGATCCATCATTCGCGCGCGGATGGATGCAGCATCCCGTTCTCCCTGATCGAACATCTGGTGAGCTAACCCAATGGAGCGGGACAGGACCGGGGCAGAACTCCTCTCGTCGGGATTGAGATATACATTGCGGCTGGACATGGCCAACCCGTCCGCCTCTCGGACGATGGGACAAACCACAATATCGATCGGATAATTTAGATCGCGGACCATCTGGCGGATCACCGCTGCCTGCTGGGCATCCTTCTGCCCGAAATATGCTTTGTCCGGTTGGACTGCGTTGAACAACTTTGCCACCACCGTGGTAACCCCGCGGAAATGACCCGGGCGCATGGCGCCTTCCAGAGGTTGGGTTACTTCGGTAACAGTGACCCAGGTCTGATGGCCGTCCGGATACATTTCATCCGTTAAGGGTGTCCATACCAGGTCGACGCCTTCTTTCTCGAGGAATTCCAGGTCTCGAGGCAGATCGCGCGGGTAAGCGGACAGGTCTTCGTTGGGACCAAACTGGGTGGGATTGACAAATATGCTCGCGACGATACTGGCGCAGTCAGAACGGGCTGCCCGGACTAACGACAGATGTCCCTGGTGCAGGAAACCCATGGTAGGTACAAATCCGACAGGGCCCGGAAGGGCCAGACGGGCAGCACGGAATTCGGAAAAGGATGAGATGGTTTTCATGATGAAAGTATTCCTGAGCTTTCCAATTTTGCATTGACCATTTGATATAGTGCCCGATGAACCGGAACATCGATCCCGGTTTGACCGGCCAGACCCAGCAGCGCGCCAGTAATCGCTTCGATTTCCGTGGGAGCACCGCGGTGGAAGTCTTGGAGCATGGAAGATTCATTCGCGGCGGTTTTCTGGGCGACATCCTCCACAGAGGCAATCATTTCTTCGAGATTGAACGGGTATCCGAGGGCACACCCGACACGCACGGCTTCTTCCACCAACCGTTTCATCAGCAAGCGAGCGGCCGGCAAGCGCAGCAAGTCTCCATTGGGGATATCCAGGAGGGCGGTGAGCGGGTTGATAGCGGCGTTCGTCACCAGTTTTCGCCATAACAGGGTTTGGATTTCCGCGGAGCGCTGCACTGGAAAGCCGGCCTTTTCCAGGATCTGGATGATACCCTCCAGCCCGGGCCGGTCACCGATCACGAGATCGCCGATCCCGTTCAACTGTACGATCCCCGGCTGCAGGGTTGCGGCAGCCCAGGTGGTGGTCCCGATGGCCACCCTTTGGATTCCAAGCGTCTCTACCAGGGTCTCATAGTTTCCAAGCCCATTTTGAAGGGTGAGTGCCAGACCATCGCCGGACAAAACTTGCATTAACTGGTCTGCCACTCGCGGGGTCTGCCAGGTTTTTACTAATATGAGGGCGGAGTGGAAGAAGTGGTGATCGATGGGCGGGTGGAGAACTTCCACGCGAAAAGTGCGGGTCGTGCGCTCCAGTGGATCGATGAGCGTGACCCCCCGCGCTGCCAGGACTTCCAGGGCAGGCTGCCAGGTGCCCAATATACTGACGGCCTGACCGGACGCTGCCAGACGGGCGGCAAACAGGCATGCCATGGCACCAGAGCCTACAATCAGGATCGATTCGCTCATAGATCAGGCAGTAAAATTCGTGAGAAATTGATCCCAGTCCTCGTCGGACATCTCATAGGTGTGCTCGATTTGAGGGAAAGACCGGGTGCTTACCTCTTCCCTGTATTCCGTACAGGCTCTGACCATTTCCTGGTACAGCTGGGCATACCGTTTTACAAAACGCGGGGTAAAACGTTCGAACAACCCCAGCATATCATGGACTACCAGAACCTGACCGTCGCAGCCTGCACCAGCGCCGATCCCGATGGTCGGGATGCTGAGCTGGCTGGAGAGCCAGGCGCCCAGCCTGGCCGGGATCGACTCGAGTACCATGCTGAAGCAGCCCGCATCTTCAATGGCTTTTGCATCTTCGTATAAACGTTGGGCGGAATCAATTCTCATACCCTGGGGAAGGAAGCCACCGATCTGGTGAACGGACTGCGGGGTAAGACCCAGGTGACCCATGACCGGGATCCCGGCGGAGACAATTTTCCGGATGGCGCCCACTCGTTCCCGGCCGCCTTCGAGCTTAATGGCGTCCATCCCGGCTTCCTGGAGAAACCGGCCTGCATTACGCAGGGCTTCTTCATCGGATACCTGGTAGGACATAAAAGGCATATCCCCTATCAACAAAGCGCGGCGGGCGCCTCTGGAGACTGCCTTGCAGTGGTGGAGCATATCCTCCATGGTCACCGGAAGGGTCGTGTCATATCCCAATACAACCATTCCCAACGAATCACCTACCAGGATCGAATCGATGCCGGCCTGGTCGACCGCCAGCGCAGTCTGATAATCGTAGGCGGTCAGCATACTGATTGGTTCACCGCGCTCTTTTTTCTGCTGAAAGGTACGGACTGTGATTTTCTTGGTGGAAGTTTTTGTGGTGGGTGTGGTAGTTGACACGGTCAGTTTCGTGATGCCCGTTTACGCTGGCGATTGCGCCGGGCATCGCTCCTTTTGTCATACGCCGGTGGGTTCGCATTTCGATCAATTGTCAGGCAACTGTACCTGCTGAACCTTATCATACCACAGGGCAATTGGTATGAACTCTCAAATTCTTCAAAACCGGTTCTTATTTTATTTACGGCTGTGGAAATTCACAAGTGAGTGGATCGGTTAGTTTGGATAACGAATCCCAATCCAACTTGAGGGTATCGTAGGCGATGCTGGAACGCATATGTCCGGAAATCATCTCATTCCAGAGACTGTACCAGTCCGGTTCCGGTGAAACTTGATCCAGGCGGGCACACAGTGAATTTCCCAGCTGCTGTTGGATTTCCAACGCAGCTGCTGGGTCTCCGCCGGATCGCTGAAGTAGATCCATCACCCCGGCGCCATTTTGGGAGACACCCTGGATCTGAACTCCGCCGATCCCATCCACAAAGCGGGCCACGCCCGGTTGGTCGATGAGGACGTAGCCATTCCAGTCGAAATGGTATTCTTTGAGAGCTTCGAAAAATGCAGGGTTTACAGAACCATCACCTAGCAAGGCGAAGGAGTCGGCCAGGGGTTTGTTCCCGGCAGAAGAAATAGATGGAAAGAATGGAAATAAAGTGATGCGCGCAATATCCGGACGGTAAAAGGCAACCCAGACGCTGGTGAGCACCGGCGTACTCTTCGAAAGGTCATCCACGCCCAGGAGCAGCAGCGTGCGCTGTTGGGTGTTTGCGGCCGGTTGGGGTGCGTTCCCACCCAATCCACCCGGCAGGCTATCAATAGACATATTTCCTGCCTGGATACCGAGAACCAGGCAGGCGATAAATAACAAAATCGATAATAGAATTACAACCGCTTTCATCAACCTCAGCGTCAGAGACGTGCTTTATGGATCCGTTTTACCTGCGGTTCTTTGAATGACAGGCTGGCATCATAATTCCGGTTATTTTGGGCAACCAATTTTCTCAAAAGTTCATAAAACGGATGCTGGCTGAAATCCGAGCGTATCAGGCTGATGTTTTCCCCGATTGATTGTGGGAGATCCGGGTTGGATGGGTTCAGTTTGTTGTAAAAAACAACCCCGATAAAAAGTTGGGCGCGTAATTGGCGGTAGGCCTGGATCAGCCAGCGAACCTGAGCATCTGGTGTTTGATAATCCAGATCGCTTTCTTGGATGGTCCCAGTAGGAGAAGAGAATTGAGTCATCCAAAGTATACCAGAAGAATGATCGTTTGCCAGCATCGCCTGGCGGACCTCTTCGTAGTGCCGCAGGATGCGGTGCTCCTGGCTGCCGGGAACGGCTAACGGCTCCCCGGTGATTTCTGGAAGGCGCAGACTGACCACTGCAAGGTGATCCTTGCCCCCTGCCTGGTAGAGACCTTGTAGAAAAGCCAGGTCATCCAGTCCGGCTTCGGGATTGTTTGGGGAGAGAGGTATCAGCCCGCCTGCCGGAAGCAGGATTGAATGACCGGCATCGTTAAGCGCGGCCTCGGTAGCCTGCAGCAGGGCCAGGTATAACTGCGGGTCCGGTTGGCTGCCCCACCCCTGGAGAGTGTTAGCCCCCGGGAATAACTCCACGGCCTGCAAGGCGGGATACCGCTTGACGAGATTGACTACAAACCCGGCTGTCAGGTTTGGATCAGGCCCGGTCGGGGTCATGGCCCAGGCCGGCGCCTGTGAGATGCTAACCAGTACCGCGATCTGCTGCTCGGCGGCCATCTTCATCGCCTGGTCCATTTGGGCCAGTAAGGGTTGCGCGTTCGGATCCGGCCAGTGGGTCGACCAGTTGAAGTCGATCCCCACCCAATCCAACTTAAGAGAAGCAGCAGCCTGGATCCCTTCGGCGACCTGGGCCCCGTCGATATCCAGGCGGGCGCCGTAACCGAAATCAGCCGATTCGGGGGTGCCTTTGGCAGCGTATACCGTCGACGGCCAAAAGGCTACCCCGAAAACGAGGCTGAATAAAACGGAGATCCAAACCAGACGTTTTTTCATGCTTTTTCAGTGAGCTGCGGACATCATCACAGAGATCATATAACCCATGCCAAAACCCAGGCTGGCGGAAATCATCAGGGTTGCAGGGATCCATACTCCCCGTGTGGGTTGGAGATGGATGGCATACGCTTCCCGGATCCATTGGCGGACGAAATATGACTCGCTCATTAAAGGAATAGCGCGATCCCAAAAAGAAATTTCGAGCTTGTGGAGCATATTGATGCGGGTCATGATGGGTTACTCCTGTGAGGTTATCTTGATGTGGTGACTTTTACAATTTTTCCGCGGTCGCTGGCAACTACACGGACTACCCGGGAAATACGTTTGCCGTCGGAAGTGGTACCAGAACCTTTAAAGATAAGCAAATAATTGACGCCTCCACCCATACCGGGCTGTTCCTGGATCTTTGGACGGCTTCCGGAAACCTCCGGGAACCGTTTGTATATCTGGCTGCAGATAGAATCGACGAGACGGGAGTCCATAAGTGTTCCTCGTGAGCTTACCCGGCAAAACGGAGACGGCGGCGCATAAAGGCGGGGACATCCAGGTTGACCGGGCCGGATGCAATCTCGATTTGAGGCGCATCCTGGCGGGGAGAGTTTGATGCTGCAGAAGGAGCCGGTGTACCAACCGCCCGGGGAGCGGGTTGGGACTGCAGTTGGGCAGTTGGCTGGGTCTGTGGAGAAGTAAAGTGGGACAGGGATGGACGAGAGACCGGGCGCTGCTGAGGAAGCGGTACGGCAGGAGAAGGGACAGACTGCGGCTGGTTGGGAGTATAAGCTGGGGGCTGCTGCTCGTTCGATTGCATGATTTTTTCTGCTCCGAACAGAGCTTGCTCGATCGGCGTGCCGCCCAATCCGGTGACTACCAGGATCACCTGTGCTCGGCCCTGCATACGCTCGTCGCTGATGACACCCGGGATGATTTCGGCATTGTTTCCGGTCATCTCTTGAAGTTCAGAGAGCGCATCGGCTACTTCCATAAAGGTGAGATCCGAGCCGCCGGTAAAGTTGACAATCATCCCCGCGGCGCTTTCCAGGCAGACCGATTCCAACAAGGGGTGATGCAGCGCCTGATCGAGAGCCTGGCGAGCCTTGCCTTCGCCTTTACCCTGACCGATGGACATCAACGATCCCCCGCCTAACTGCATCAAGCGGCGAACGTGAGCGAAATCGACGTTGATCATGCCTGCTTCGGTGACCAGTTCGGCGATCCCCTGGATCCCCTGGCGCAGCACGTCATCCGCCAGGCGGAAAGCCATTTCCATGGGGAGATCTTTGGGGGCGACATACAAGAGCCGGTCATTGGGGACGGTGATCAATGTATCGGTGTTTGGCCGCAGGCGGGCGAGCCCTTCGCGGGCATTCTTCTGGCGGCGGCCCATCTCGAAAGAGAACGGGGTAGTTACGATGGCGATGGTAACCGCGCCCAGAGAGCGAGCTACACGCGCAGCGATGCCGATCGAACCGGTGCCGGTCCCACCGCCCATACCGGCGGTCAGGAAGACCATGTCGGCTCCTGAAAGGGCCGCGCCAAGTTCCCGGTAGCTCTCTTCCGCGGCGGCTTCACCGATCTCGGGGCGACCTCCGGATCCCAGACCGCGGGTGCTCTGCGGGCCGAGCTGGATCTTTACCGGCGCCAGGCAGCTCTCCAACGCTTGCCGGTCGGTGTTGGCTCCGATGAAGTGGATGTTGTTCAACCCTAGCTCGATCATGCGGTTGATGGCATTGCAGCCACCTCCGCCCAGACCGATGACCTTGATGACGGGTTGATGGACTGTGATGGGGGTTTGCCGGATGGGGTTGGATGTGATGCTCAGGTTCATGTTTTCACCTCTCTGCCAGTAGTGTTGCAATACTTATGCCATCGCCATTAATTCGCTCGACCAGGCAGCCAATTGACCGCAAATGGTTTAGCGCATCATCAGAAAATTGTTCGGGTCCGCCGATCACGGTGACGCGTCCGGCAAACTCTGCTTCGGTTATGGAAAAGCCAACAGTGGGTTGGTATTTCTTGATATACGGCCGGATGATGTCCAGGTGCCAATCCGCGACGCCCCACTCATACATGGGGAGCAGCAGGTAATGGTGGATCGGCCGGCCATCCCCAGCATTTTTCCGGGGGCCGCTTTTGGGTCGAGAAACCCTGCTCTCTGCCCAGCGCCGCATATCTTCTACCACAGGAAGCCGGCGGCCGTCCGGCTGGAACCATGCGCAGGACAGGAAGGGAGAGTCGGAGTGGGTGGAGAGAACCCAAAAATTTGCCGCTAGAACCTCTACCGGAATGGGTTCGGGCGAATTTTCCTCGAGCTCGTTCTCCTCGATAGTCTCCCCGTTCAATAAGCGGGTGATCTGTAAAATATCCCGGGCATGGTTCGCGGGCAGCTCGTCGGTCGAGGGGATCTGGCGAGGATCCCAGGGGCACCCGGCGCCAAACAAGAGGATGGGCAGGGCTTCCCCAAGCACGGCGCGGGAGATGGCCAGATACCAATCGAAAATCCGGAGACCGCGCTGGTCTTCTTCGCCATCCGGGGTGAAATAGGGGCGGGCGCCCGGCCATCGCTCGGGGCCGCCGGCTCCCCAATTCAGGGAATGCTCGCCGGTCCAGGAATAAGCCGAGAGTACCAGCCTTTCGAGAAGCGCCGTCTGGTTGCGGCGCTGCAAAGATTTGAGGGCTGCGCGCAAAAATGAGGTGTCCCAGTAGTTCCCCCCGGGCTCCAGGGGCGGAAAGACCGGGATAAGCCCGGCCTGTAAGGCGCACTCGGCGACCGGGATAAAACGGTCGAGGAAACGCTCGACCAGGTCTTCCTGGGTCCAGGTGGAGACAGACCACGCGGAACGCGCATTTGGCCGGTCAAATAGGACCACATAATGGACGCCCCACTTCGCATAGCTTTCCAACAACAGTTTCAGGTCTACCAGTTGGGGAGGTGTGGCCAATGAGAAGGGGAAATGCAGAATGGGTTCGATCCCGGCTTCCACCAAATTGCGTAAAAAACGTTCGGGGATTGCGCGGCCGGTAGGCGCGGTGAGAGTCAGCCAGCTCGCACCGAGGGCAATCAGTTCCGGCAGCCAGGTTTTTAAATCTGAATCCCGATAACGCAAGGTATCGGGGAAATAGTGGAACCCAATACGGGTGTTCGGGGTGGGAATTGGGAGTTTGTCCATAAGCTTATCACCGGTGATCGATCTGTACCAGATTTGGGCTCGGGCTGGTAAGGATGAGGCTGAATTTGCCCGTTGGTTACTATGGAGCAAGATATATGCCAGACTGGCGAAACGCCCGACCTCTGCTATAATTCAATTGTTATGATATTGGTGACGGGTGGAACCGGATTTATCGGGCAAGTCCTGGTCCGCCATTTGGTATCCTCTGGTAAGCCTGTTCGCACACTCATCCGACCTTCACCGCAATCACCAAAATTGCCGCGGGGCATACCGGTAGAAGTTGCGGTTTGCAGTTTAAACGATGAGCGGGGATTACGGGCAGCCATGAAGGGGGTAGATACGGTATACCATCTGGCAAGCGCTGAACAGCGCGGCAGCAGGGCTGATTTGTTGCACGTAGATATTACCGGGTCTCAGATGGTCTCACGGGCCGCCGCGGATGCCGGGGTTGAGCGCTTTTTTTATCTCAGCCACCTGGGCGCGGATCGCGCGTCGGCATACCCTATTTTGAAGGCCAAAGCTATCGCCGAAAGCCATATCCGCCAGAGCGGAGTGAATTATACGATCCTGCGCAGCGGTTTGGTTTTTGGCCTCGGCGACCATTTCTCAACCGGCCTGACCGCGCTGCTGCATGCTTTGCCTGGGATCTTCTTTATCCCTGACCACGGCCGGACCCTGATCCAGCCGATCTGGGTGGAAGACCTGGTTACCTGCCTGACATGGGCATTGGACCTGCCGGATACCCAGAAACAGATCATTTCGGTGGGTGGGGCGGAAATCCTCACTTTCCGTGAGATCGTGGAAAGTGTGAAAAGGATCATCGGTTTGAAAAGACTTTTGATCTCACTCTCCCCGGCATACATGCGCGCGATGACCGTCTGGTCCGAACATCTTTTTCCGCATTTCCCGGTGTCAATTTTCTGGTTGGATTATATTGCCGCCGACCGAACCTGCGCGGTGGATACCGTCCCGCGGGTGTTCGGGCTGTTACCGGCGCGCTTCTCACAGCGCCTGGAACACCTCAAGGAACAACCCTGGCAGAGTAACCTGCTCCGTTTGCTTTTGCAGAGACAGACTCGATAGGGGGTCCTATGAAAGCGTTCTGCGTTCACGGTCATTTCTACCAACCTCCCCGAGAGGACCCACTGACCGGGGTCATCCCGGTCGAACCCGGGGCAGCGCCTTACGAGAACTGGAACGAGCGCATCCACGCGGAATGCTACCGGCCGAATGCCGAGCTTGGCAACTTTGAAAAGATCAGCTTCAATATCGGCCCGACACTGCTGACCTGGATGGCGGCATACGATCCTGTGACGTACAGCCAGATCCTGGATCAGGACCGGCGTAATATCCTGCGCTGGGGGGTGGGGAATGCGATGGCGCAGTCATATAACCACACCATCCTGCCTCTGGCGCCCCGCCGGGCAAAAGAGACCCAGGTTTTGTGGGGGATCGAAGATTTTATGCATCGTTTCGGACGGCGGCCCAAAGGGATGTGGCTGCCGGAAACTGCGGTAGATACGGAAACGCTCGTGGTACTGGCCGAAGCTGGGATCGAATATACCATCCTGGCGCCCTGGCAGGCCGATAAAACGGACCTGGATACCAGCCAACCGTACCGGGTACCCCTACCGGGCGGCCGGACGATCGCCATCTTTTTCTACAATCAAGACCTTAGCACGCGGATCAGTTTCGACCCGGGGTCGACCACCAACGCGGACCTTTTCTTGAGCGAAGTGCTCGTACCCAAGTTCCATCCCGAGATTACCCTGGACGGGAAACCGCAGATGGTGCTGGTTGCCACGGATGGCGAGCTCTACGGCCACCACCAGCCGTTCCGCGATAAATTCCTGGCTTACCTGATGGACGGTGCGTTGGGAGAAATGAACCTGGTGGGTTCATTCCCCGAGCTGTGGCTGCGTGATTTCCCGCCCACGCGCACCATTGCCATCCGCGAGCCGACCTCATGGAGCTGCCACCATGGAGTGCTGCGCTGGTCCGGGGAGTGCGGCTGCACGCCGCGCGGGACCTGGAAGGCGCCCATGCGCCAGGCCATGTCGCGTATCTCGCTCATCCTGGATGAGTATTACGAGAAAGAACTGGCCAACCTGGTCGCGGAGCCTTGGGAGCTGCACAGCCAGTACATCCACGTGATGCTGGGTCAACAGAGCGTGGAGGATCTGGTGCAAAGCCAGGCGGGACGGAAATTAAACCAGGAGGAGCTGTGGCGCACGCAGCTGCTGCTGGCCGCCCAGTACCAGCGCGCGCGGATGTTTACCTCCTGCGGCTGGTTCTTCGACGATTTCGACCGCATCGAGCCCAAAAACAACATCGCCTATACCGCCCAGGCCGTCTGGCTAACCGGGCTGGCCTGCCGGACGGATCTCAGCGTCCAGGCTATGTCGCTGCTCAAGAAGGTCAAAAGCCTGCGCACCGGCTTGCGCGCGGATCAGGTATTTGCATACTATTACAGCCGCGCACAAGCGAATTTGTCGGGATCGTAGGGAGTTCACAGTTCACAGTTCACAGTTCACAGTTAAGAGATAAGAGATAAGAGATAAGAGATAAGAGTTTGGAGTTTGGGGAAGAAGTCTGGGGGTTGGAACCGCTTACGGATATAATATTGAGCAAAGGTAAATTGACGGAAAATTGATCGGGCGGGGGATCAGCATGGGGAGGAATCCGAATGCTTGCCATTAAGAATGCGGGGAGGCTCAAGGCTTTCACGACGCTGGCGCTCACACAGCTTGTGTTTGCCACATTTGTCCTTACGAATGAACTGCTATCCAACTCAATGGGTAACAGGATTCCAGGAGGTAATTTTCCATTCGAGCATCAGTCTTCCTGGGAAAGGGTGTGGCTTTTTTGTGGCGTCGCGGTGGGTGCCGCGATTGTGGCCGGGATTTTTCAGCTGCGAAAACAATTAGCCGTTTACTTGCCGCCTCTTATCTCCGTTGTATGCCTGACCGCCATCTCGTTGATTGCGGGCGCGGAATTTTCTCATTATTTTTCTATCTATGGTTGGTGTTGTGAAACCCCGAATGGTTTCTTTTTTGGTTTTCCGTTTAGTTTTTTATTTTGCATAGCCGGATTCCAATAGTCCGATCTTGGTTTTTTTGAAATCTTGAGAATGCCTGGTTTGGCCATAGGATGGGAATTACTCCTATACGGATTTTTCTTAGATTTCCTCTTTTGGTCGTGCATCATATTCATCTT
>Ga0105104_10000310_pt1 | contig 36566 bp, 34 predicted proteins | sample PPLLaktember2015_3_FD_87034 | JGI IMG/M metagenome (GOLD analysis project Ga0105104, IMG submission 87034) | Freshwater sediment microbial communities from Prairie Pothole Lake near Jamestown, North Dakota, USA - PPLs Lake P7 Core (6) Depth... | ecosystem: Environmental > Aquatic > Freshwater >... | reverse complement strand
CTGCTGATCATTCATGTGGCGGCATATGCTCTGTTATATGTTAGTTGGGGACAAATATTCGAACAAAATAATCTATTCCATATTGCCAGGCAGTGGGCGCGCCTTTTGCCGCTTTATCTTGTGTTCTGCGCCTTCTGGGATGATCTGGCATTTATGAATATGTATATCCTGGTTGCCCTGTTCGCGACGTTCTTTATTGAAGCTATCCTATACGAAAAGCTGGGGTGGGCGGCATTTTGGCTGGGAGCGGCCCTTTTACCGATCAAACCCCACTGGGCTTTCGCGCTGGCTCTACCACTGTTGCTTGGAAGATATCGTTTCTTCCTGAAGTTGCTGGTTGGAGCCGGGCTGGCTTATCTCACTGTGGCAGGGATTACGATCATCGCTGGTGGGCTTGAGTATGGCATCCAACAATACCAGGATTACTTTAGTTTTCTCATCCGCCTCACGAGTGCCTATCCCTGGTGGGGACCCGATAAGCCGTTTCTTGGCTACAACCACTCCATCATGCAAATCGTCCTGTATTCTCTGGGAGTATCCACCGCCAATATGCGCCTGGCGACGATCATCAAATTAATATTGCTTCTTCCGCTGGGATGGATCAGTTTAAAATTTCTCCTTAACCCCGCTAAACAGGCAGGCAGCGAAATACCAGGAACCGCCCTCGCACTCGTCTTTGTACTATATCTTGGGGCCTTTATTTGGCTGGATATGGTCTGGGAACTTTCCCTCAGTATGGTCATCTTTGGATACATACTCGCGACCTCGAAAGAAAAATATACCCACATTTTATTGTGGATAGTATTCGGACCGTATGCGATTGTGGATATTTGGAGGTCACTCACTTATATAGCGTTTAGAGACGACATTGTTTACCAGGACGTCTATGTGCTTACCGATCCATTCATTTATGTTCCCTGGATCATGTTGGTATTACTGGTTTTCTATGCCATACTGCTGCTGCGGCTGAATAAATTTCCAATGAAGCCACCCCGAGTAAACCCAAAACCAGGGCCCTGATCAAAAAAGCGCCTTCTGTCCAATCACAGAGGCGCTTTTCTTTTTACCGATCAGGAGCTTAATCATTCAAATGATAAGTGTGATACGAATTCTGGCATGGGTTGCCCCAGGCGATATGCAACTCACGGGAGGTCAGATCGATCACCATGGCGCTGATCGTGCTTTCCCGGTCAAGAGGATCAATGCCCTGAATATTGTGATTACAGATCGAGTTGGGCAGGTTGACATGATCCTTTTGGATCGCCTGCAAGGTCTTTATGGTGTGCATGGAGTTTTGTCGCAGCAACCGGTTGGCACGGAAATAGCGCACCCGGGAGGAGATCAATTCTTCCGGGTCACTTTCGATCCCTTTCATAGTGGGAGTAACATAATGATTGGTATGGACCATGTACCCATCGGTACCATACAAAATATCGAACTTGCGGGCGGAAACCTCCACGGAATATAACTCGCCATGCTCATCGGCAAGCAGGTGGTTGTAGCCCGCTGCGCGATGAGAGACAAGCGTGCGTCCGAGGGCACCCGACAGACGCCTGGATGCCAAAACTGCCCGCGCCAGTACCAGACGTGGGATGCCAATGCGCGAATCGTTCGGGTAAACAGAATCAATGAGCTGGGCAATGCCATGAGCGTTGAATCCCACATTGGGCAGGAGCCCGCCATAGGTCATGGCAAGGAACGGAGGTTCATCCTTTGGCTTCGCCGAAATGACATAGACATCGCCCTCATCCTCGGGCAGCCAATCCTCGTTATGCGCAAGAAGCACGTGGCCATCTGCCGTACGCTCTTCATTGACGGCGAAACTTGTGCAGCGCGTCAGGTGCAGGGCATCCATGGTCACTGCTTCCATGGCGTTCAAGACCATCACATCATCGAATGGGACGTTCGCGCCTTTCGCAATACCCTGCATCTCTTCGATGTATTGTGGGTACCGCTCCCAGGCAAACGGCGAATACTTGCGCGACTGGATCTTGGCTCCCTCCCAGGTCAGCTCCAGGGAAGAGTAGCTTTGATCGATCAAAAGATGAGCATTTTCAATGCTGTGCTGCACCTGCTCACGGCGCGCTTCGCCAATCTGACAGCCCATGTCATGGTGTGTCCCGGAGACTTCGACCAGGGGTGGTGGGGAGTTATGATGTACCGTGTTGGGGACCGGTGTTTCCTTAAAAGTCATGTTTCCTCTATAAAATCAATCCGCCCCGTTATTGCTCGGGGCGGATTGATTATAACATGAGGAAATTTTAAGCTTAACCAACCGGTGCATCGGGGCCGGAAAGCTGTGAAGGATCGGCTGGCGGAGTGTACACAGCCAGGTTGGAGAGCTGGATGGGCCGCGTCCCGAACAACGTGATCACAGTCGCGCCGATCCCGATCAGACCCAGCAGGAAGACGATCAAGCCTCCGATGCACGGGATCATACCGATAACGCCCCCCGCCAGCATCAGCAGGAACGTGCCAAAACCAATGGTCAGCACCGGCGACCACACCTGATTGATCGCCCTGGTAAAGCGCTGCCCCACCTCCGAACCCATCGCCACAACTCCAAAGAACCAGGCAAGAGCCACGAGAATAGGTGGAATAATAGTAAGGACAAGGATCAGCCCAACAATGACGGATAGCAACCCAATTCCACCGGTCATCAGGGGTTGTGAAATAATGGCCTGTCCCGTGCGTTCAATTTGCGGTTGCCAGAACAGCGCGATCAGCATCGCAAATGCAGCTAAACCGATTGCCCAGCCAAAAATCCCCGAAATTCTTCCGAAAGGATTAAAGTCGACATTGAAATTCGGTTGGGAAACATTCGGGACATCCGGTACACCGGGTGCCGTCGGTGGGATCCTACCGGTGGGGAACGTGAAATTCGGTGCAACGTTATTGACAACCTCACCTTCGATTTCCGAGCCTTCGGCCTGATTCAATTGGCCGCCGATCGTGACCAGATCGCCGGTCACTCGCGCGGACTCTTCCAGGCTGACCTGCCCCCCCACCACCACCACACTGCCTGAGATTTCACCGTTGCTCGTAATTGTGCCGCCCATGACAACCAGGTCACCATTCAGAGTAGCGTCTTCTTCGATGGTCACGTTGCCGCCAAGCAAAACCAGGTCGCCATCGAAGGTGTCGCCGCTTTCCAGGGTATAGTTACTGCCAAAAATGACCTGCCCCTCGCCATCCGGATCGGGTCCCTGTGCCTGCGCCGAACTTGCCGGCACGAGCAACAGGACAAAAAGCAAAAGGTAAGTAAAAAGCTTGAACGTTTTCTTCATAGATTACACTCCTCGCGGAACACGAGTGAACCGCCAGATTGATACAGACCATAAAAGACTGATCCCTGCAAACGCGGAGACCAATACCATCCATGCAAAGGGAGAGAGAAAGCCCGGGATCACATCCAGCATTACAGTGCCTGCCCGGAGCAGTGCCTGCAAAGTGGTCACCAGAAATACTCCCCACCCAACTAGTGAAGTAATCCGAGTCGCCGGCGCAGCCAGGAAGGACGCCAGATAAGGCGACAAAATCCACACCAGCATCGCCAGGCTTCCGAATGTGAACAGGACCGCACCCCATAATCTGCGCCTGCGCTCGGCCGCCCGTTGCAGCGCCAGTCTCTTCTGGAAGCGCGCACTAAAACCCGCCGCAGGAGAAATTCTCTTTGCCGACCGTAAAGCCATCCCGGTTTCAGCAAGCGCGGTGCAATAATTGCAGGTCCTGAGATGTGCATCCAATTCCAGCTTCTGCTTCGGATCCATCGACTTGTCATCCAACAGCCAACTTTCAAAAGGCTGGTGATTCATAGGCTCTCCTTTTTTCGGTGCGAGTGAGAGGCTTCTCTTCCTGCCACATGCCCGCCAATGCGCGCCGCGCACGGTGCAGGCGGCTTTTGACAGCACTCACTGTCAGGTTGAGAGATTCAGCAATTTCCATTTCAGAATAGTCGTGCCAGTATCGCATAATGATTGCCGCCCGATCGGTTTCATCAAGTCCTTTCAGCAAAATGTGGAGGTGGTCACGGTCCTCGCGTTTAACGGATTCCGCTTCCGGGTCGGGGGAAGAGGCATCCGCAATTTCGAAGGTTGTCCCGTCGTCGTTCTCCTCATCCATGGAGAACATGGAGAGTTTGCGTCTGCGCAGCCGGTCTATACAATAGTGGGCGCCAATCGAAAGCAGCCACGTGGCAAATGACCGGCTCTGGTCATAGCGATGCAAATTCTGATACGCACGCAGGAATGTCTCCTGCGCGGCATCTTCAGCGGCTTCGGGCTCGCCTAACATACGGTAACACAAGTTGTAGACATGCGTTTGATACTTCTCAACAAGTTGTGCAAACGCTTCATCGTTGCCTTGCTGCGCCTGGAGGACCCAGGCAAGTTCATCAGTCACTCGCGCTCCTTGTACTTGCTATACGCCAAACCAAACAAAAAGTTGCGTCCCACCCCATCCCTTCTCAAATTTACCTGTAAAATTGCATAATTGTAAAGACTCTCCACGAACTTGCGCTAATTTATAAACCATTCGCGCTGACATCGTGCCCGCAGGGGATTAGCGTAAACACTTACCCGGGTGCAGGTGCCGGGGTTCGCGAACTCATTTTTGACTTTAAGAAGACTATACAGGTCAGGGGATCAATGCACATGACCCTCTCCGATCCCCTCCGGACCGAGAATCTGCCTCCATTTCGAGAGCGAATCGGCCCGCAGAGCAAACAAAATAGCGATGGCGGTGGTCAGCGGGACGGCTGTCACCAGGCCCAGCGAACCGACCAGCGTCCGTACGATCTCCTCGGCGATAAACTCATAATTGACCAGGAAGCCATAATTTCCGCGCCCCAGAGAGAACATCAGCAGCATAGGCAGCGCTGCACCCGCGTACGCCAGCACCAGCGTATTGACCGTCGCCGCCACGTGATCCTGCCCGATGCGCATCGCAGCCTGGAAGAGCCCACGGAACCCGAGCGCCTCACTGGCGTGATGCAGCTCAAACACTGCCGAGGCTTGCGTCGTCACCAGGTCGTCCAGTACGCCCAATGCGCCGATGATCATGCCGCCCAGCAATAACCCGCGCAGGTTGATCTGGGTATTGAGCATTTGCATCAGGAACAGAGCACTCTCGTCTCCCGAGCCTGTGAGCCGTGTAAAGAACACGGACAGCACTGCAAGTGTCCCGGTGATCAGCAGCACAAAGACCATGCTGACCACCGCCGCGTGCGTTTTGAGGTTCCAGCCGTAGGTCAGGTAAAGTGTCACGCCCAGGAGAATGACCGAACCTGCAATGCTCACCCACAACGGGTCTTCCCCCGCCAGGATATGCGGAATGATATAACCGATAATGACCAGCAGACTGAACGCCATGCTGAGAAGCGAACGCAGACCTTTCCAGCGGCTGATGACAAGGATCACTACCACGAAGATCGCCGTGAGCCACAGGAGGGAATCCGAGCGTACAAAGTCAACAAAATAGACCGCGAGGACTCCATCCGGGCGCGCCCCAATGGTTACTAAAACGCGATCTCCGGCGCGCAGATACACCGTGCTCGAAAGCACCTGCCGCCGGCCATAATCCATTTCCATGAGGATGCCCTGGTACTCTCCCTCCAGCAGTTCCACACGCGCGACCTGATAACGCTGGATCGTCCCTCCCAGATCGATCTCGCCTTCTTCGATGATTTGTGTCACACGCGCCCGAACCGTCCCCGCACCGAAGGAAGTCATCTCCACGGCGGGCACATTCACCTGCGTAAAGTAGGGCCAGAGGACGCCAGCCGCAATGAGGACGAATAACAGAATGATCGACCAAAGAATGTATTTGTTGCCCAAAATCCACCTAACCCATGTCCTGCTTTGTCAGCGTTTCTCTCTGGCTGAGCTCTTCCAGTATTCTCAACAATAACCAGTACACGACCAATTGCACGCCAACCAAAAATATCAGGGCGCTGCATACCATGTAAAACCACAAACGACCGATCTCCCAACTGCCTGCGCCAATGAGGAGAGCAACGAACGCAATTGCAGGTCCGGCGAAGATCGCGACAAGACCCATCCAGCCGAACTGCTTATCGAGCGGCGTTTTGAAGATGGGTTTGCCAAACAATCCCTGCTTTATGGGCTGCTTATAAAATAACGCCACGAGATAGTTGAACGTAATACCAAGAGCCACAAGGTTAACACCTGTCACTGTGGATATCAAAGCCAGGAATAATGCCGCAACTCCCCAGGGAGTCAGGGTGGTTATGCCTTGCGACCTCAGGTAAAGGATCCACAAAAAGACGATGCTGGCGATCCCCAAGCCTCCCAAACCCAACAGGCCCAGAATGCGGACCGGGTTGTAAGAGAGAGCGGTCCAGAGCATGCTTTGCATGAAGATGCTTCCATCGCGGATGACGCTTAGCTTCGACCTGCCGACGCGCTCGCTGTAGGGGATCGGAACTTCCTGGATCCGGATGCCTTCATGGACGGCGCGCGTGCTCATCACCGGTGTCAGGTTCAAGCCATCCGGCAGAGGATAGATCCGTTCCAGGATGGTCCGCCGGAAGACGCGCATCCCACTGGCGCTATCCGTCACTTTTTGACGGCCCAATAACGTCAGCAGGTTGGCAAAGAAGAAATTGCCCACGCGCCGTGTGAAAGGCATCTGGCTGTCCGCGCCAGCCATGCGTGAACCGATGACCAGGTCCGTCCCTTGCAGAGCCGCCTGGCAAAGCTGTGGAAAATACTCCGGCGGATAGGTGCCATCGGCATCCAGAAATCCGATCAGTTCGCCGCTGGCTTTGGAAAAGCCCGTCTTGAGCGCCGCGCCGTACCCCTTGTTTTTGGGATGGCGGATCAGGCTCACGCCGGGGATGCTCGCAGCAACCTCCGCCGTCCGGTCTCTCGAGCCATCGTCCACCACCAGGAGTTCCAGCCCATCCACCCCGACCTTTTTCAAAGCCGCTGCAACGGAAAGCACGCGCGAGGCGATCTCAGCGATACCGTTTTCTTCATTGTAAGCAGGGATAACCACCGACAGGACTGTCATGAAATCTCATCCTTAAGTGCATGATAAATTACTCGGTCGGGCTTTGCCGCCTCCGTGCCATCGATCGTCTTGATCGGTTTGGCAGGGACCCCTCCGACAACTGTATGAGGCGGCACATCCTTTGTAACAACTGCCCCCGCCGCGACGACCGCGCCCCGTCCCACTCGCACGCCATCCGTGATGATCGCACCCGCGCCCAGCCAGACATCGTCCTCGATCACGATCCCTTGCGCGGTGATCCCCTGTTCCACGAAGGGACGGGCAGGATCGTCAAACACGTGGTTGACCGCAATGATCTGCGTAAAAGGTGACGTGTACACGCGGTCCCCGATCTGCACTCCGCCCTGGCCGCGGATCACCGAATATTCGCCGATCAGACTATCGCTGCCGATCCTGATGCGGGAATGCGGCAGATCCCGGAAGTTATAGACGTGCAAAACGGCTCCGTGCATGACGATGGTCCGGGGACCGATCTCGATCCCTTTGGGACAGGCATGCAGGTACACCCCTTCGTCAAGATAAACACCGTGACCCAGCCTGATCTGGTCCGCAAACCGCAAACGGACACGGCTCTCGATCGCCGCCAGGCCATCCATGCGCAGGATCAGGCGGTAAAACACGCCCCGCAAGCCCACGCCCACGATGGTAGGGATCCATCCAAACAAAGACAGGACGGTCTGTTCGAGCAGATATCGAAAAAGGGAAGACGCCTGGCGATCAAGATAGAGACGAATACTGTTTAGCATAATTTCCCAAATGGAGTCCAACGTCTCCCGACTTTGGACTCCATATCGAAATCATAAAACCTGTTCCGAATTTTTGAAGTAAGCCACTGTTTTCTCGATGCCCTCTTCGAGGGTCAGAGTTGGCGTCCAGCCAAGTGCCTGGGCGGCTTTCGCGGCATTCAGATAAATGTGGCGCGTCTCGCCCAGTTTTGCAGGTGCATACTGAGCCGGATGGGAATAACCGGTCACTTTTGCCAGGGTGTCAAAGATCTCATTAATGGAGGTTGGGCGGCCCCATCCAAGGTTGTAGATCCCGGGCTGATGATCGACTGTTACTGCCAGATAGTTGGCATGGGCACAGTCGCCGACATACACGAAATCCCGGGTTTGCTCGCCATCGCCATTGATGATCGCAGGTTCGCCCGCCAGCATTTTTCCGGCAAAGATCGCCACGACTCCCGCCTCTCCCTGCGGATTCTGCCGGGGCCCGAAGATGTTCGGGTAACGCAATACCGTGTAGTTCAAGCCATAGTTGGCATGGTACATATAAAGGTAATGCTCAACCGTGTGTTTGCTCGCCCCATACGGGCAGATCGGATTGACTGGATGCTCTTCATCACAGGGCAGCCGTTCCGGCTCACCATACGCGGCGCCCCCGCTCGAAATGTAAATAAAATGCTTTACTTGAAACTCCCGGGCACATTCAATTAAATTGATGGACCCCAGGATATTGACCTGGGCATCGAACAGAGGTTCGGCGACGGACCGGCGCACCTCCGCCTGCGCGGCGTGGTGGCTGACGTAATCCGGCTTCTCGGCCCCGAACACATCCCGGACCTCCGGGCTGCGAATGTCCATTTGATAAAGCTTGGCACTCGGATTCAGATTGGAAAGCTTTCCGCTGGAAAGGTCATCTAAAACCACCACTTCAAACCCCTTCGCCAGGAACAGGTCCACCACATGTGACCCGATAAAGCCCGCCCCACCCGTGACTACTATTTTTGCCATGAAGACTCCTTTTTGATCAGTTCGATGCTCAAACGTTCGACCGGGATTGTTGAACAACTGCTGCAGATTTTGTTCATGGAAACTGACTGAAAACGCGGTGACTCTCACCCCGGCAGCCGGCCCATCATCCTCCAGCCATCCTATAGTCATCCTACAGTCATCCTTCGCTCATCCTATAGTCATCCTATAGCGCGCCTTATTTCGCCCAAAACAACCTGTCATTACGTGGAGGGCTATGTTTCGATCCTTGTGTATCCTTCAGGTCGGTTGGCTAAATTTGTTGTGATCTGGTCATCCGACAAGTTTGCCGGACCACTCCTGTTTTGACAAGTTTTCAGACGCTCTCTTATTATATTTTGATATGGGAAATCAGGGTTGAACTCAAAATAAAAACATCCCGCCACACAGCGGGACTGCCTCTTGTTCCGGCTTTAAAAGCCCGGGGTCCAACACCCTGACCAGATCTGATCATTTCGGGTGGTAGACCCTGCTTTTGATGACTCCGGGGGGACTCGAACCCTCAACCTAAGCATTAAGAGTGCCTTGCTCTGCCAATTGAGCTACGGAGCCATGTCGTGCGCACGGTATTATACCCGATGCAGAACGCCTGTCAATAACGGAAGGATGCGTCCCCACAGTCCAGACTTCCTGTATAATTGGGCCGCACTAATTCATCCTACATAACATCGCATGAACCCTTCCGAACCCGCCCCCCCGCCCCAATCTGAACCAACTCCCGAGTTTGTTTCCGCGCGCGCCCGCCGACGCCGCGCACAGCGACGGGCGTATTTCCCTACCGATGAACAGGAACGCGCCGCCTTATTCTCGCATCTCGTCCGCCGGGCGTTTCCCTCCTATGAACTCTTTGTATTCTCGCTGGTAGCCGGTGCGATTTTAGGATTGGGGTATTTATTCAATTCACAGGCATTGCTCATCTTCGGCATTCTCGTTGCCCCTTTGTTGACGCCGTGGATCGGCACCGCGCTGTCCATCGTGGCGGGGGCACCGCGTCTTTTCGCGCAGACCCTTACAGCTCTGTTCCTCAGTTCTCTGATCATCTTCCTGGGCGGATTGCTCGCCGGTTTTGCCTCGCGTCTTTTTCAGCCGCTGACGCTCAACGAAGCTTTTCTTCACAGTCGTTTATGGCCAGCTGATCTTGTGGTCCTGACCATCGGAGCCATCCTGATCACCATTTCGTTCGTGCGCTCGGAAGACCGTCCACACCTGCCGAGCGCGCTGCTTGCCTATGAACTCTTCCTGCCCCTTTGTGCAGCCGGCTTCGGCTTGGGAAGCGGCGTGGGGCTTGGCGAGATCTGGCCCCAGGGTTTGCTGGTATTCGGCGTTCATCTTGCCTGGGCGACCGCCTTCGGACTGATCACACTCTTCTTCCTGCGTTTTTATCCCACCTCGTTTGGCGGACTGGCATCTACCGGAATTACGCTCGCTGCCCTCATCGCAGTCGTGATCATTTATTCGAACTTTGGCAATTGGGTCCTGGTAAAGACCGGTCTCGCTACGCCCCCGCCGGAGCCTGTTGCCATGGTCGCAGCGACTGCCACTCCTGCCGCGCTCGCCTCGATCACGCCGTCGCCAACATCCGACCAGGCAACTGCGATCATCGGCGTTCCCACAAGTACACCTTCACGAACTCCCAGACCGACTGCCGTAACTCTTCCCGCGACTGAGACGCGCACTCCTACTGTGACCGCCGAACCGACTCCGATCGTTGCGATCATCCGTGCCTCTGAAGGAGGCGGCGCGTTCATCCGTGAGGCGCCGCGCGGACAGGTATTGGTCACACTTGGCAACGGCTCCACCGTCACAATCGTCCCGAACGACCTGCAGGAGGTCAACGGGGTGATCTGGGTGCACGTTTTTGCCACGGTCAACGACAAGCGCGTGGAAGGCTGGATGATCCAGACAGTACTACAGACTGCCACTCCCATTGCAGATTGGCAGCCTTCTCCTACACCTTGAACGACAGGCACCTTAATCAAAAAAATTTCATATTCACAAAGGAATATTCATGCCCATTCACTTCGGAACGGATGGCTGGCGAGCCGTCATCTCAGATACATTTACGTTCGACAACCTGCGTATGCTCACCCAGGCGATCGCGGATGCGGTCGCCTCAGATCATTGGGATAAGTCAGGAAATGGTGGACCCAAACCGGATCCAAAAAAGATCATTGTCGGTTTTGATACACGCTTCCTCTCGGATCGTTATGCCGGGGAAGCGGCGCGCGTCCTGGCGGCAAACGGATTTACCGTCCTGCTCGCGCAATCCGACGCGCCGACCCCGGCCATCTCCTATGCGATCAAAAATCATCATGCCATTGCGGGTGTGATGATCACCGCTTCGCACAACGCGCCGCGCTATAACGGTGTCAAGCTCAAGGGCGCGTTCGGCGGCTCGGCTTTGCCGGAACAGTGCAAGCGTGTGGAGATCTACATCAACGTCAATGAGCAGCGGGCGCGTGGTCCCAACCTGATGGACTTTAGCAAGGCGCGAGAAGCAGGGTTGATCCAGAAATTCAATCCGCTGCCATCCTATTTCGACCACCTGCGGACACTGATCGATACAGACGTCATTGCCGAGAACCCGCAGTGCTTCGTTGTCGATGCCATGTATGGATCGGGGCGCGGCGTGATCAAATCCTTTTTGCAGGGCACGGGCTGCGAAATCTCGGAAATCCGCGGGGAAATGAATCCGGGCTTTGGGAGCGTACACCCCGAGCCGATCGCCAAATACCTGGGAGCATTGGCATCTGCGATCAGTTCCGGGATCGGCAACTTTGGCGTCGTGACCGATGGCGACGCCGACCGCATCGGCGCCATGGATGAGCGCGCCACGTTTGTGGATCCGCACAAGATCATGGCGCTTTCTCTCAAATATCTGGTCGAAAAGCGCGGCTGGACCGGTTCCGTCGTGCGGACCGTTTCCACCACGCGTATGATCGACCGCCTGGCAAAACGCTATGGTCTGTCGCTGCATGAAACCCCGGTGGGCTTTAATCACATTGCCGATTACATGATGACCGAGGATGTATTGATCGGCGGCGAAGAATCAGGCGGCATTTCCTTCAAGGGTCACATCCCCGAGGGGGATGGTCCCATCATGGGGCTGTTGCTCGTAGAGATGATCGCGGCTTCCGGGAAAACGCTGAATGGTCTCGTGGAGGATCTACTCAATGACGTGGGGCCCGCGTTCTACGAACGCGTAGACCTGCGCCTGAATCGCCCGGTCGCCAAGACGGAAATGACAGAGTTTCTAATGAAGCATGCCCCCGCGGCGATCGGAGGCGAGAAAGTCTGCGACATCGGCCAGCGGGACGGCGTCAAATACATCATGTCCGATGATTCGTGGTTGCTGATTCGTCCTTCCGGGACAGAGCCGGTCTTGCGCGTGTACGCCGAAGGACGAACGCAGGAGATGGTCAAGGCGCTACTGGGATACGGAGAACACGTCGCCAAAAGTGTCGTTTAGTTCTTAACAACTACAGTTTAGGAGTAATTGTGGCTGACGAAATTGTCATCTTCGACATCGATGGCACACTGGCAGACGTTTCCGAGCGTATCCATCATTTGAAGAAAAAGCCGAAGAATTGGAAGGCTTTCTTTGGCGGCATGGCACAGGACAAAGCCATCCATTCCATGGTGCGTCTATGCAATGTTCTCCATGCTTCCGGGATTCAAATCATTCTCTGCTCCGGGCGTAGTGATGAACACCGTGAAGAGACTGTGAAATGGCTGGCTGAACAAGGCGTGAATTATCACGATCTGTTGCTCAGAAAGGACCATGACCGCCGAAGCGACACCGTGGTCAAGCGCGAGATGCTGGCAGTCATCGACAAGAGCAAGGTCTTATTCGTAGTGGAAGATCGCAGCCGGGTGGTCGAGATGTGGCGTTCAGAGGGCCTGGTCTGTCTGCAATGCGCGCCGGGGGAGTTCTGATTTACTCCGGTAAGATGAGCAAAAAAAGCCCCTCAAGGCATGCTTTGTGCAGCCTTGAGGGGCTAACTTATTCAAGAATTACTTTACTGCGACGGTGAGGCTCTTAATCGCCTTACCAGGAAGATCACAGCCACCAGCACCATGGCGATCACCATCAAACCGGAGGCGCCAATATCATCGACAAAGCCGGTATTGGGCAATGCCGTGGAGGTGGGAATGATCGTCTGTGTGGAAACCGCGATCTGGGTGAAGGCTGCGCCAACGGTTGCAGTGGCAGGATTCGGCGTCGCGGTGAGCGTCGCAGTCGCTTGTGCGATCACAGGTGTATTGGTCGGCGCAACGGTGTTTGTCACGGCGGCGGTCTGCGTCAGAGCCTGGGCTGCAGCGGTTTGTGTTAACCCTGCTTGAATGGTTGCCTGTTGTTGCGTAGCCTGCGCCTCCGCAGTCAACTGATTTTGATTCGTCGCGCCCCTGTTCAGGAAAATGTATCCGACAATGCAGAGGAGTCCCAGAAAAACAAGCCCGCCGAGGATACCGGCGATCAACAGGAATGTACGATTATTTGATTCTTCAGGCGGATTTGCATCATCGAAAGTCACATTGTCATCATCAAATGTTGTCATGTTGCACTCTCCTCTAGATTGCGTTTATGAATCGTACCTCTTGTTGCATAAATCACTGGCGTTTCTGAACAATTTGCGGGCAAACATCAAATTATTCATGTAGTTATCTATACGCTGTTGTGTATTATCCCACAACTTCCAAATTTACCAAAGGCACGAGCGCCGTTTCACCGTTTTCAAGCTTGACTTCCGCCGCAGGCGCGCGCAGGCCACTGAGCAATGTGCTGAGGCCCGCAGGCAGATTGGATAACGTGCCAATCATGCCGGCGCTCGGCGGACGGCGCAGGCGTACTGTTTGTCCCACGGTAAACGTTTCGAAGCTGTTCGGTTCAGGCGGTTCTGTGGAAACAGGCAGGGGAATGATCACTTCGGGGCGGTTTCCACTATAACGATCGAAGTGCTCGGCGTTCACTGTCACTTCGCGTTTGTTGTTGGTCGTTAAAAGTCTGAATGCGGCTGAGTTCATCGGCATGCCGCCAAAGCCGTCCATCACAATGATCGGATAACGCATTTGATAAGCGGGCACGATCAGCGGGGAAAGCAGGCTGGAAAGGATTAAACCGCGCACCGGCAGGTCTGCGGCGGCCTTCAACGTCTCCAGGTCGCGCACATGCCCGCCCAGGATGACGGAACCGCGCAAACTCACATCGAGTCGTTCGGCGTTCAGAACATCATCCGGCTTTTCCAACAAGCTTACCATCAGACCGTTGTCAATGCGGCCGTTCCCCCACACACCCTGAATGAGTGCGCCCGCCGTACGGATGACGACACCGCGTTCGGGCAAAACCTGGGTCACTACTCCTGGTAAACCTGCCTTTAATTCCACCCGCGTATCACCGACCTCCATCAACACCTGTCCTCCGCCGGCAATCATCACGCGCCCGGCACGGGGAGCTTTGACCGTACGCGGGAACAGACCGCGACCCTCTGCCACGAGCGTACCCTGCGCCAACCGGTCGCCTTCCTTGACTTTGATCATTTTATCTGCCGCAGCCGGGGAGACGCCAAACGTACGGCCCACATCCAGCAGGACATGTTCACGCGCAAAACTTGCTTCCGCGATCACATCGGTTGGATTGACACGCTGGTTGATATGCACATTCACTTTGCCTGCGACCGGCAGGGTTCGTTCGCGTATGATCGTGGCAAGAGGCAGGATATGAAGCACTGGAGCAAGCATATTAACCTCCCACCGTGTAGGACCATCTCTTCATCAGTTCACGCCTGCGAACTGGATCGTTCGGGATCTGTAGCGGGCGCCCACGCGCGTCGATAACCACTCCCAACGCGCCGCCGGTCACCGGGACAACGCCGCTTCTTCCGGGGCCCAGGCCTGCATCCGATCGATGCAGGGGTTGCAGGCTGAGGCGTGCAGTCTGCCCACTGGGAAGGGGCAGGATCTCCAAGCCGCCGAATTTGACTTCGGCGCGCGCTTCTGTTCCATCCGCATAAGCCAGCCGGGCGCGCAAAACCTGATCGCCATAATTTGCCGAAGCGATGACCGACACGACGGTCCCCAAGCCAATGAACGCCCCCGACTCAATGACTTGCACCGGAAGGTAATGGCTGCGCGTGGCTGCCACACCGAGCAGTGGCAGCAGGTTGTTCTGGTCGAGCAGAATGGGCATGATCCCCACAGGCTGGATCGCGTCGAGCAGCAGCAACAGGCTTTGTCCGAGTGACGCTCCCTCGCTGACCACTCCGCCGCCGCCCAGGATCAGATCCAGCGGAGGCATCATCCCCACGCGGGCGGGACGGACGTGGGCAGGAAAATCCTTTTGTGCCGCGCGCACCGCCAGGTATAACGCCTGGCGCGCAATTGCCTGCGAAATCGCCTGCTCATCCTTTGTGGCAGGGATGGAGGAGGGATACAGCGATTTTTGGAACAAGTATTCGCGCAGCATATTTGGTGAAATATCCAGTTGCAGCCAGCGCATGATATCTGCGATGTCCGTCTGCTGCAGCAAACCAGCCAAATTTTCACCTAGCGCGTACTGCGGGTACACACCCAATGTCAGTTCACCGTTGAACCCGGCTGCAACCGTGGTTGCCGATGCCCCTACGTTCACACACAGCAAACCACGCGTCGATTCATAGAGCTTGCTCAAAAAGCGGATGATGCGTCCCTGTGCATATGCCGTCGGCAGAAGATTTCCGGCAGACCAGAGGTTGAGTTCCTCCACGCCTTTGATCTGTTGCTGGCGCAGCTTCATTACCAGCAAGGCAAGATCATGCCGCCCGGGTTCCAGGTCTTCCGTTTCCAGCGAGGGCCGGACATTATGACTGACCTCCAGCTTGCCAACATGGCCGCCAAGCAATTCCTTGACCTCATTGCCAAGTTTTTGATTACCTGCATACAGCACCAGAGGGCGTTTTTCCATCGGCATCAGGTAACAGGCCAGCCCGATCGCTTCGAGCATCTTTTGGATCGAACGGGAGGCGCCGCCGTCTGTCCCTCCGGCAAGCAGGACCAGATCGGGGCGTGAGCGCACGATGCTGTCCATTTGCTGATCGGGCCGGCGGTGATCGGAAAGACTGAGCGTATCCACGATCCGGCTATAGGTCGATTCCGCCAGCCGCCGGGCGCTTTGCAGGGAAACATCCGCGAGCAGACCCACCACGACCGTTTTCACAGCGGGACCGGCGGAAAGGGTCGCGACGACCGCGTCCACACCGGAACCATCCGATTGTGAGGGAGCGATCAAATTGTTATCCTGCGGTCCCAGCAATGTTGCGCCGGTGACCTTTTGCAGGTTGAGGATGGCTTCCCGGACACCGATCCCAATATCCTTGAAGGGCGCGTCCGCCGTCGAGGGCGCCTGGCCCGAAGCGACGAAACGATATTGTCCCTCAACCACGTCGAACAAGACCGCGCGCGTCGCGGCGGCGCCGACATCTATTGCAAGTATGGATTCGTTTTGAACCAGCGATGCAGGCATAAGTTAGATACCAATCAATTGTCTGATGAAATTAATGATGGAACTCAACCGTTCGATCATGGCTGTCAGGGACGCCATGTACACTCCTGCAAACAACACGCCGAATGTAATGGCGATGAAGATGCGGCCAACCCAGGCTGCCCCCTCGATGATGGAATTCCGCTTGGGAGTGCCGTCCGCGGCGCGCCCGGCGCTGAAGTGGAAGGATGCCAGCGTAAACACCGTCCCAACGAGCATCACACCCCCTTCAAGTAATCTCGAGGCTGTATCCAGGCCGACTCCTGCGGAGCTTACATCGAATACATCGATAGAAGCCTGGAACTGGGGAATGATGGTTCCCAGCAATGCCCCGCCAATCGCCGCCGCGGCGCCCACACCGACCAGCAGCGCCATCGCAAGATTCCCGATCCATGAAATGCGTGGAGAAAATTTGGCTAACAGCGTAGCGCCAAACAACAATGGGATAATGGTAAGAAGCAGCTGGGAAAAATCGTTCGTCCGCAACAGACCGAATTTGGGGATCAGCACATAATACACGATCACAGTCGCGGCATACCCGGACGAAACGCCGATGAAAATGTAGACAGCAATGCGGAACAGGGCGTTATCTCCAATGAGATAACTGAAGATCATTAGCGTAAAGAGAAATCCAATGGCTCCCGAGATGATTTCGATGTCTGACATTGTTTATCCCTGTTCTGCTTCTGCGCGGCGGGCGCGCATTCCTGTAAACAGACTCCATAGACTGCCGATCACGATCAGAGCAATGGACATCATCAAACCGACCCCAAATGCATCCCAGTATGAGCGGGCAATTCCGGGCCGGGTGCCGTTCATAAACTCATATCTCGCCGCGTCCGCCAGGCCGCTGATCATTCCGGTGATTTGACCTGAGGACAGGTAGGGCTGAAGCAAAGGACCCGCCTGGGCACTGGCGAGCACGATCAGTGGCTGGCTGCTTAAGGCAGGGTCAACCTGTCTCACCCGCTGCGCATGCAACTGTTCCACCCAGGTCCGGCCTGCTTCAGCATGGTCAGTCATCACGATCACCATGGCATAGTCTGAGAACTTTCCAACTCCTGAAGCAGGGATGATTTCGCCAGGTCCCTGAACGAACCCCAACACACCGGCTGCACCACCGGGCAGGAAGCCCAGGTTATGATACTCCGCACCCAATTGATCGATTCCCGTTTTGGACACTAATCGTTCAACCAGCGCCGAACCGTTTGGTGAAGTGGAAACAAACGAAAAAGCCGGATGGCTGGTCAGAGTCATCTGATCCAGTACAGGGCCGCCAATAGCTTCCATCTCGCCTGCCAGAGAGGGTTCATAGTCTATCACCACCAGCACTTTTCCGTTGGCAGGTACACGGACCACGGCGCTGGAGGCATTATCACCATCGAGCGGCAGATCGGCAGAGATCGGCATGGTCTGTGACCGCAAAAAGATCACAGTGCTTAATATGAACAGGAACAACCCGGCTACTATCCAGCGCAGTACCCGCTGGGATGCAATAAACGAAGAGGTGATCAGCGCCCGCGGATTGGTTTCACTCCCCAGGATCTGTTCCAGTAATGCCGCGCTGGCTTGCTGTTCATCGGTTGCCTGCAACTTCAGGGAGATCGACTTGGGCCGCATCGAGGCGCCGATAGCCATGCCAGGGATCACACCCCGCAAACCGGCGAGCGGGCCCTCGGTTTCCTCGGGCTCATCTTCAGCACTGGCACCGGTTTCAGAGATGACCGCTTCCATGGGCCGCATGGCTTGTACCCAGGATGGCAGATCGACGGGCGCAAGCGACTCTTCGCTCCCCGCGGGTGGAAAGTCAGTTTGTGAGGAAGCAGGTACATCCGCCGTAGGTTCGGAATGCGCAAGCCAATCAGGCATCTCGACCGAGAAAAGCGAATCGACATCCTGGCTCGCCGTAGACGGTGGTTCGCCTGGAGCGGAGAACATGTCCGAAAACGGAGGAGACTGAGGCGTGCCTAAAACGGGCGCCGACCCTTCTTCACTGGGCTGGTCTTTATCGGTGAACCAGTTCAAAGACACATCGCCAGGCGGCGGCATGGAGGGCACTTCCATGGCACTCTTCAGCCAGTCAGGCGGTTCCAGTTCTTCCTTTCCCGCCGGAGCAGCTTGAGAAGCACTCTCAGAGGTGGATTCGGTAAACGGCGGAGTAAACTGCTGACCCGACTCCCTGCCAAGATTATTGAGCCAACTCAGATCCTCCTGCGATGAAGATAAGTCCTCCGGCGCAGCCTCGGCGGGTTGCGACGGCTCCAATGTTCCACCCAGATTGTTGAGCCAGCTCAGATCTTCTCCCGAAGTAAAGGGTGCCGCGGAAACCGGCTCGGCAGGAGAGGTATCAAAAGGCTGAGACTCTACTGTTCCGCCCAGGTTGTTCAACCAGCCCAAATCATCGCCTGCTGTGGCAGGCCTCTCAGACGCCTGCTGCGGAGATTCCTCAATGCCACCCAAGTTATCCAGCCAGCTTAGATCCTCCTGCGAGCGAGATGGCTCGGAGGGCGTGGATGGCGTTTCAAAAGCTTGCGCCCAATCCGCACCCTGTTTGGGCGACTGAAGCTCGCCGGTTTGTTTCGAGGCATCCTCAAGATTGTGAAGCCAGCTTAAATCCTCTTGCTCTTTGGGAGCAGGCTCCTGCTGAGAGCGCAAAGGCGCATCGAAGGGACTTACCCAGGCTGCCTCACCCGGACGTTCCGTCTCCGGGTCAATTTCAACGATCTCTTCCGGTTGGGCGGATGCCTGTGCAAACCATTTCGATAGCTCATCCTCCGTGGAGGCTGGCGTTTGATCCGCAGGTTGCTCTAATGGGGAAGAAACCTCCTCTTGAGGCGGCTGACTGATCGGCGCAGGTTCACTTCGATTGAACTGCGCAAAAAAATCTGATTCAGGTGCAGGCGTGGAGGCAGGGGCTTCCGGCTTGAGACTGGCTGATGGGTTGATGCTTGCCAGCCAATCTGGAATATCATCGTCGTCGGCAGCGCTTGATTGTGAAACAAGTCCTGCTAAAAGATCGGGCGGTTCATCCTTCTCGACCTTGGACTGGGCTGGCATTTGCGTCTCTTCCTCGGCGGAATCCTTTGCCTGTTGACGCACATTCTTGAGCCAGTCCGGCAGGACGGCTTCCAACTCCCCCGTATTTTTCTTGATAGGAGTTTGACCAATGCGCAGCACGGAATCCGGCTTGAGAGGTGCCTGGCAAAATTGACAGACCTCCAGAAGATCCGGGTTATTCTTTCCACATTTTGGGCAGCGGAGCGTAGCCATGATCAATTCCCCCCATAAGGACGATCGACACCGAACAATACGCGCAAGCCCGTCAACAATGTTCCCAACGCAATGCCGATCAACAAGCCGCGTGCGCCGCCCCGTGAGAACATCCCCAGGAAATCAATCATCGCTCGATCGCCGGGAATAGGACCGAAGGGAGTCGGCATCATCAGGAACAAAAAGACCAGTGCAACCACCAGGAAGATCACGCTCATCACATCGACACGGCGGCGCAGAAGACGGATGCTGGCATAGATCAATGTGACCGCCAGGATCGCCATCAGGGAAGCTTCCACCGGTATAATGATCGCCTCGACCGTCAGGCGCATGTAGGGATTCTCGGGTCCGAAAATTAATCCAAGTCCAAATGTGACAACCAGTGACAGAACCAACAGGATGCCATACATACCGCCCTTTTGACGAGCACGGAACTTTTCCATTTGCACCGCAGCCAGGTTGAAGATCCCAACCAGGATCGCCATCCCCGCAATGATGATCGCCCCGTCGATCAGGCGTACCTGTAGTTCGACCAATGGGCCCACCTGGAAAAAGTATCCCGCGAGAACGAACAATCCCACAACAATGGCGAGCGCCGTGGTGATGACACGCATTAGATAAGTGCTCCTGCAAATTTGACCAATGAACCAACGATAATTGCAAGAATGATCAACCAGCGTAAAACATCCTGCACATTCAGGCTGGCTTCATGCGGCGTACCGGCTCCCACATATGCGCCCGCAGCGAACAACTCCTCCCCGATCAATGGCTCCTGCGAGGAGGCGTAAAAAATGGATTGTGCGGAAAGATTATCGCTTGCCGCGATCAAATTCGCGTTCTCGCGATCTGAAGCTTCCACCAGCAACCCAGCCTCTGCTCCCAGATCTCCCACGATGATATTTGTGGAAACATATTCATCGTGGATGATGGGGATGGTTCCCGCAGCGTAGGAGAAGGGCGTCAGACCTGTCAAACGTCCGGTAGTGAAGCGGTACTGTTCCTCCGCGCCTGCCGCGCGGTAACCGGACTGTAAAGTATCCTGGGAAAGAATAGCCAGCGAAGCATCCCCTGAGGTGGCAATCGGCGGGCGGTCGCTCACCGAGGTACGTTCGGCAAGCCGGCGCAGCATGGCAAGTCCGGCGAGCGCCGAGCCACCACGCGCCGTGAAGAGATTGCCGCGTCCAAGCGAAATGTGCAGACGGGTCCCATCCTCCACCGCCAGCCCGACAGAACGATTAAGACGTTCGTAGGCATCGATGATACGGAACGACCCGCTTGATTTACGTCTCAAAAATATGAACAGCAATAGAAGGATCGCTGCAAGAATGAACAGACCGAGAGCAGGTGACATTAGGAATCCTCCCCGCGCAGGTAACGAGCAAAGGCTTGCACCTCTTCATCTTCTTCGAGCATCTGGGCGAATGAACCCAATCCTTTTCCCCCAAAAAACGGCTGGCCGATATAGAGCGCCTGTGCACCCAATATGGTCAGAGGTGCACCAGCTTCGAACAGCCATGAAGCAAGTCCATCCAATTTGAAGCGACGCAGTGTTTCAGCCCAATGGGACCACTCTGGACGTGATTGCATGAACGAAGTATAGCATATTTTAATCATGCCCCGACGCACTGTAAGGCGCTTGAAATTTCAGCCTCATTGCGAATTAATAGCTGTTTTTGGGGCATTCGCCGTCATAGTATAATGACGTCAGTTTTTTACGTGGAGGAACCATGACGGAGAAGAAAATCCGTGTGTTAGTTGCAAAGCCGGGGCTGGATGGGCATGACCGCGGCGCAAAAGTAGTTGCCCGTGCCCTGCGCGACGCCGGTATGGAGGTGATCTATACGGGGTTGCGCCAAACCCCGGAGATGATCGCCGAAGCGGCGCTGCAGGAGGATGTGGATGTGGTAGGTCTATCCATTCTCTCCGGCGCGCATATGGCGCTCGCCCCGCGCATTTTGGAACTGCTTAAAAAGAACGGGCAGGACCAGGTCCAGGTTTTCATCGGAGGCATCATTCCTGATGAAGATATGCCACGATTAAAAGAGATGGGCATCACGGGCATTTATGGTCCGGGTGCCTCCACCGAGGACATCATCAAAGAGGTCCGTGAAGCCATGAAATTACGTGGCGCCTAGGCGCCACGTAATTTCATGTATAAGAGAAATATGTCACTGACAGAATCTGTATTGGCAGGGAACCGTCTGGCGCTGGCACGTCTGTTAACACAGGTGGAAAATGATTCAGCGGAAGGCCGTGCTGCGCTGACAGAACTCTTCCCACATACCGGCAAGGCACACCTGCTCGGTATTACGGGCGCGCCGGGCACGGGAAAGTCTTCGCTTGTCAATCAGCTCGCCCTGCATTACAGAAAAAACAGCGACAAGAAAGTTGCCATTGTGGCAGTGGACCCCTCGAGCCCGTTCACAGGCGGCGCGGTGCTCGGTGACCGCGTGCGTATGCGTGACCTTGCCGGCGATGATGGCATTTTTATTCGTTCGATGGCGTCCCGCGGCTCGTTGGGCGGCATTGCACAAAAGACGGCTGCGTTCGTGCAGGTCTTCGATGCCGCGGGCTATGAGATCGTCATCATCGAAACGGTGGGCGCGGGTCAGAGCGAAGTGGATGTGGCGCGGCTGGCGCATACCACCATCGTTGTGGAAGCGCCCGGTCTTGGCGATGAGATCCAAGCGATCAAGGCCGGGATCCTGGAAATCGCGGATGTGCTTGTCATCAACAAAGCGGACCGGCCTGGGGTCGAAAATACGGAACGTGCGCTGCGCTCCACGCTCGAGCTGGCTCACCCGACGAGGCGCGTCTTTCGCCATCACAGCCAGACGATATCTGTCCCCACCTCGACCGTCGATCCAACGATTTGGATCCCTCCGATCGATAAAACGGTTGCCACGGAGGGCAAAGGGATTGCGCAGGTGATCGAATCGATCGCAAAACATGCCGCGCACCTGCGCCGGAGCGGGGATTGGACCGCGCGTGACCGCGCCCGGATGGAGTCAGAAATGGAGACGCTGCTCCGGGAGACATTGATGACGCGTTTTCTGGAAAGTGTCCAACAAGTAAAATATGAAGAGATGATCGAAAAGGTCGTCAACAGGCACATATCCCCCTATGAAGCCGTTAAATCCCTGTTGAACGGAAAATAGGTTTGATATTTGGAAAAGGTTTAAAACGCGAGGAGCAACGATGTCACAACACGGTCATGAAATCAAAATGTACGGGGAGATCAAACTCTACGCCGGTTCAGGTTCACCGGACCTGGCGCAGAAGATTGCAGATTACCTGGGGCAACAGTTAAGTCCACGAGAAGTCATCCAATTCCCAAATGAAAATATCTTTGTAAAGCTGAACACCAGTGCGCGTGGGCAGGATGTGTACGTGATCCAGACGACCGCCTCCCCGGTCCATTACAACCTGATGGAATTGCTCATCATGATCCAGACCTTGCGCCTGGATTCAGCAGCCCGCATTACCGCGGTCGTTCCTTATCTTTGTTACGGCCGCTCGGATAAGAAGGACCAGCCGCGTATCCCGATCACAGCCCGCCTGGTGGCAGACATGATCGAGAGCGCCGGCGCTGACCGTTACATGACCTTCGACCCGCATGCGGGACAGCTCCAGGGTTTCTTTTCCATCCCCGGCGATGTGTTGACGGCTACGCATATGATCACCGACCATATCAAGGATCACCTTCAGGCTGGGATGAAAGATCCCGTCGTGGTTGCCACGGACCTGGGCTTTGCAAAGAAAGGTCGGAACTATGCTCTCGACCTGGATGTACCGATCGCTTTCATTGAAAAACGCCGCACCGGCAACGACGCCAGATCCGAAGCCCTGACCCTGATCGGCGATGTAAAAGGGCGCGATGTCATCGTTGTGGACGATGAAGTGGATACCGGCAATTCCACTGCGCAGGCTGTGGAAGTAGTCCGGAAGGAGGGTGCCCGCGATGTCTATCTCGCTTTTATCCATCCCATCTTCTCCAAGAGTTGTGTGGAAAAACTGGCAGACCTATCCGTCAAACACATGATCACGACCGATACAGTGGGCATCTCCTCCGATAAAATGAAACTACTGGAGGGAAGCATCACTGTATTGTCCATTGCGCCCATGCTGGGTGAAGTCATCCGCCGTGCCCACGAGGGCCGCAGCGTTGGAGAAATGTTCAATGAGTAAGTAGCGATTAGCAATTAGCGGTTAGCTTTTAGCTAAGAGCCAATCGCCGAAAGCTAACCGCTAAAAGCTAAGAGCTGACAGCTACCTATGCCTGAATTACCTGAAGTTGAAACGATTGCACGTAAATTAAGACCGCAACTGCTTGGAAGGGTGATCGAAGAAGCTGACTTGCGCTGGTCTCGTACACTTGCTTTGCCTTCCCCCAGAAAGTTCAAGGAACTCATCAAAGGGCGGGAGATCAAGGAAGTTACGCGCCGCGCCAAGTATTTCATTCTTGATCTTTCCGATCTCAGTCTCCTCATTCATTTGCGCATGAGCGGCGATCTGATGATTAAAGGGAGTCAAACGAAACCCGAAAAACACGATCGGCTGATCTTAAGATTGCTCCCGGCTGCAAAGTCTGTGCAGATGACCGCCGGGAAAAGCAGCCTGAGCAATCTGGTCTTTAACGATACACGTAAATTTGGACGCGTCTGGTTAACGGCAAATCCGGAGGAAGTGTTAGGCAAACTGGGTCCCGAACCCTTCAGCAGGAGTTTCACGTCGGAATGGCTTCACACTGCCCTGCATGCCAGGCACCGCCAGCTCAAGCCGTTACTGCTGGACCAGACGTTCCTGGCAGGGCTCGGCAACATTTACTCAGATGAAGCTCTAAATCTCGCGAAGCTGAATCCGCTGGCGGCTTCCGATTCCATCACGGCAAAGCAGGCGGAGGCGCTGCATGCCGCGATCCGCAGCGTTTTGAAGGAAGGCATTCGCCGCAACGGTGCCTCCATCGACTGGGTCTACCGCGGCGGTGAATTCCAAAATTACTTTCGGGTGTATGATCGGGCAGGAAAGCCCTGTCCCACCTGTGGTGTAAAGATTCAACGGATCATCGTGGGTCAACGCAGCACACATTTTTGCCCGAAGTGTCAGATGAGGTAACAAATGGTTGAGCTCACATACCTTGCCATCATTCTCATCGCATTGGCAGCCATGTTCTTTGGTTATGGTTTTGGCTGGTTCGAAGGCCGCGGCAAGGGGTACAAAAAGCGAAAAGCGGAAGAAGAACAGGAAAAACAAAACCAGCCTCCTCCCCAGCCTGAGATCGTCACAGAGACTGTTACGGAAACCGTGACTGTCACCGTGGATGATCCCGGTCTGCTGCGACTCAAAAATGAAGGCGGAGCCTATACGCTCGACCTCGACGGCACGCGCGTAAACCCGATCGCTTTGCCATCGGAACAACGCAAGCGGCTGATCGAAGTCTTGAGCATCATGCGGCCCTGGCTGGAGGGGCGCTCCGCGCCTGTGGCCCCTCCTCCTGCAACAACCTCATCCCCTCCATCAGGGCTACTCGATCGGATACAGTCCGCGGCTGCTTCGTCATCGGCACCCGCTAGTCAGACGCCGTCGGCATCTATTCCCTTTAAACCTGCCTCGTCTGCTCCTCTGGGGAGTCCACCGCCCACATCACCTACGGCAAGCCCACAATCCGCTTCATCATCTCCTCCAGCGAGCTCACAACCTGTCGCGCTTCCTCCTGCAAGTCCACAGCCCACCGCCTTACCCAAACCCGCAACGATCGCAAAAGATGATCGTCCCGCTGCGCCAGCCAACAGCATGGTTAGCCAAATTGATGCCATCCTGCAAACGCGCCTGATTGGGACACCGCTCGAAAGCCGCGGCATCTTTCTTACGCAGTCCCCGGAGGGAGGCGTGAACGTTTACGTGGGCTTGACGCGCTATGGTGGAATTGATGAGGTTCCCGAACCGGAGATCAAAGCTGCCATCCGCGCTGCGATCACCGAATGGGAAAATAAATATACGCCGGGTTTGTAGAACGAAAGAAGGCGCTTGCACTACCTGGGCATATGCCGCACAGTCAGCATGGGGCAATTTGCAGTTTCTGCCACTTCAGCAGTGACATTTGGGGTATAGAGTTGTCTTAACGCATGGGTACTGTAATGTGAGCCCATGCAAACCATATCGTAATTTCCAACCCTGACCTCCGTTAAGATCTGCTCCACCACGTGGCCCTGCCGGGTGGTCAGCTTTGCATTCAATCCTGCAGCTTGCGCGGTATCCAGTGCCTTCTTCAAACTTCTGCCCAGTACTGTATTCGTATCCTGAAGATCTCCCTTGTGCTCGCGTACATCGCGCGTCGTTGGATAATCCAAGTCGGTCGGAGGGATCACGTGCAGGATGGTGACATCTGCGCGGCTGACAGTTGCCACCTGCAGAGCAAGATCCTCCGCAGCCATTTCATACCCCAATCCCCCGGCGCTGATCAACAGCCTTTTTAAAGGCAGGCGTATCTCGGGCACGTATAGGATGGGACCTTTAATCTGTTCCATCAACCCATGAAAGGACCGTCCGGTCAGCCAGTGACGGAGGCGCGAGCGCCCCAACGGGCTTACGACCGTTATAAAATCGCCTTGATTCGCCTTCGCGGAGATGACCTGTTCCGCCTCTCCGTTCCGGATCTCCAGGCGGTATTCCACTCCGTTTTTTTGGAACAACTCCACCGCGCTGGCGAAGACATCCTCCAGGGGATGATGCTCATCGATCGCTGCGGGGCTCAGCTTCTCTGCCACACCCAGAAGCGTGACCTTCATCTGCATGGATCGAGCGAACCAGGCACCGTATTCGATCGCGCGCCAGGTCCCTTGAAAACCATTGGTTGCAATGAGTACTTCAGATTTCATCCATAACTCCGTTGACCATACAAAAGAACTCCCAGGAGGCCCGCTCCCAACAGGACCAGCGGAGAGGGAAGTTCCAGCCAGAATGCCCCCGCGCTCAACGCGGCGATCAACACCGCCCGCCGGTCGATCGTCTTTGACGAGGTGGCACGGAACAATTCCCAAGCCACGACCACGATCAATGCTGCCACCGCCGGGCTCATCCCCGCCACAAATCCATCGATCCAATTCGACTGTTGAAAGCGCTGCAGAATGGCGGATACGATCAGCATCATCACGGTCGGGGGAAGGATCGCGCCCAGTAACGCAGTAAAGACACCGGGCATGCCTCCTGCTGCAAACCCCACAAACATGGCAAGCTTCAACGCTTCACTTCCGGGCAGGACATTCGAAAACCCAACCGCCTCGACGAACTGGGCTTCGGTCATCAACTGCCTGGTAACCGCCTCTTTGTACAACAAGCCAATCGAGGCAGGCCCCGAAGGCGAGAGGAGGTTCACCTTCAGGAACATCCAGAGCAGGCTCCACCAGACCATCAGCTTCGTCCGGTTCATGATAGGAAGAGTACTCCGATCACACCTGCGATAATGATCACAATGCGTTCAGGCACTTTTTTGGATAGCATCCCTGCCATGCTGACCAGCCCGATTGCCCAGGCTTCCCATCCATCCGTTCCGCCCTTTTGGAAAATCTTCCAGGCGGTGAACAACATCAGCATGGCAATTGCCGGTGTCAGGCCCTCGATAAAACTGCTGATCCAGGCTTCGCGGCGCAGGCGGTGCAGGATCACCGTCACGCCCAGGATAATGACCGTGGGCGGCAAAATGGAGGCAAGTAACGCGACCAGTCCGCCCGGGATCCCGCCCACCGCGTATCCAATGTACATGGCAAGTTGTAATGCGTCGCTCCCGGGTAGAACCGAGGAAAACCCCACTGCCTGGACAAACTGACTTTCGGTTACGTAGCTGCCCACCATCTCATGGTAGAGTAAACCCACGGAAGCAGGCCCTGATGTACTCAGTAAATTAACTTTCAGGAATATCAAAAAAAGAGGCAGAAGGTTTTCCAAGTGTTATCCTAGCTTTAAAACGCAATTGTAAGGGATGCAGGGATAAGAAAACAGGAGCGATTTCGAATCGTCGCTCCTGCATCCACCGTCATTGCGAGGAGGGCGTAGCCCGGCAAAGCAATCTCATTTACGGTTTACAAACAACGAATTTTAGATGAGACACCTGCACCGACCGTGATTTGCTTAGCAAATCATGCGGTGTTGCTTTGCCGCTTCACGGCTCACAATGAAGGGACTAGAGGTTTTTTGAGACAAATTCTAATAAGGTCTTGCCAACAGATCATCCAGCACTTGATGGGAACTCTCATCGACCAGGGCATGCTTGCTTTGGCCGTGTGAGTCCATCGTGACGACGACCGGGAAATTCTTCACCTCGATCACCCACATCGCCTCGGGGACTCCGAATTCTTCCAACTTATAGACTCCCAGAACTTTTTGCACGGTCTGAGCGAGGAAGGTCGCCGCGCCTCCGACGGCGTGGAAGTAGACCGCGGGTGTGTCTACACAGCCCTGCAGGGTTTTCGCGCCCATCCCGCCTTTGCCGATCACACCCTTGAGGTGAAAGTGTTTCATCACATCGGCCTGATACGGTTCCTCGCGTATAGAGGTGGTGGGTCCCGCCGCGACAAATTTATAGTCTTGTGTTTCAATTCCCGAGACGACGGGTCCGCAATGATACAGCACGCCTTGATGGAGATACTTCTTGATCTCTTCATAGACTTGCAGATCATCCCCCTGCGGCTCACGTGTCTTTTTGACGAATGTCTCGATCATCCATTTGTGGACCGCGTCGCGGCCCGTCATCATGATCCCGCTCAATTCCACGGGATCGCCGGCGTGCAGGCTGCGAATGGTTTCATCATTGATTGGTATGCTTATTTCATGCATAGTGTTCTCCTGACCATGATCCTAATCGTATTCCACTGTCGCGCCTCGCACCGTCATCCTGCGGCGGCGATATGCCCAGCACATATACGAGACCGACACAAAGTAGGAGGCGGGAAGACGATGCAGCCCGGTGATCTTTGTATCGAGCACGGTGGTCTGGCCGCCAAAGCCCATGGGACCAATGCCCATCTCGTTCGCTTCCTGCGTAAGCCGTTCCTCCAGTGCCGCGAGCTTCGGGTCTTCGTTGCGCGTGCCCATCTTGCTGAACAACACTTCCTTCGATTTGATATAGGAGGAACCGCGGTCCCCGCCGATGGACACGCCTAAAATGCCCGGCGCACAGCCCTTGCCCTGTGCTTTTTGCACGGCGTCCAGCACCACTTTGCGGACCCCCGCCAGGTCGCGTCCGGCGCCCAATTTATTATCGGGCAGGGAATATTGCGCACCGACATTTTCACAGCCGCCGCCCTTGAGCATCAGTTCGATGACCAGAGGCTGGTCGGCATCGACTTCTTCAAAGTGAATGGAAGGGAAGTCGTCCCCGCCGAGATTGTTCCCCGTGTTCTTATCGTAGATGGCGTCCACGGCGTTCGGCCGCATGTACGACCGTTTGGTGGCTTCCGCTAAAGCGGCTTTGATCTGCTCCCGCAGTTTGCGCGTGGAGGTCCCTTCGGGGTAATGGACATAAAAGATCGGCGTGCCGGTATCCTGGCAGATCGGCGTGGAGTTAGCACGCGAGAGTTCGATGTTCTTGAGGATCGTTTCCAGGGCACCGCGCGCCGCCGAGCCGGGTTCCTCCTTTTCAATGGCTACCCGCAGGCGGTCTTCCACATCCCTGGGAAGGCTGGATGATGTGCGGCGGATCAGTTCGAGGATTTCGCTGGTTAAATCAGGCATGGTGGCTCCGATCTCCTTATGATTTAATGACTTTTACCCTCATCACATATTTATTCACCCCTCCAAAGCGATACTTATATTCCTCATCCCCGCGCATGAAATCAAACTCGGTGCGCCCGTTCTCACAGCACCACTGAATGACGTACGCCAGCAGGACCCAGCCCGGGGAGAGCTCCATGTGTTCGCGACCGACACCGGAATTGTAGCCCCAAAGTTTATTCTTGTAATCGAAATTGAGCGAGGCCGCCGCTTTGGCTCCAGCCACCTCGAGGAAGCCGAGCCAGAGATACCCCTGGGCGTGCGCGTTCTGGATGGTGACCGTCATTTGCTCGCGCATGGCGGGGTGCAGGAATTCCTCCTTGTTGGCGTCCTGTACCATCAAATGGAAGAAATCCTCGACCTCCGTATTGATGTCCACAGTCCCATTGACGACATAAAAGCGGACGTTCTTCTCGCTTTCTGCGGCGCGGCGCATCTTGCGGCGGATCTCGTGGCGCTGCTTTTTGTCGATGTGCGTCAGATATTCCTCGAACGATCCGTTCAACGGGATGCGCGGCGTGGGACGATACACCTCTTCGTGATGAGTCCAGCCGCGTCTCTCGGATTCCGCTTTGAGCGCCGCGAGCGTGGGCGAGTCGTCTGGGAGGTTGTACCAATCGAGAGCAGACCAATCACCAGCTTCGCGCGAAGCGAGAACGTCCAGCAACCCTGACATAAATCGCGGCAAATCGTCCGCACGGACGATCAAATCCAGATAATCCGATATCTCGATGCTGCCAACGAGCATCAGGGCACGTTGACCGTCGTATTCCGCGATGAATAACGGAGCAATGCCAATGAGTTGATCGTTTTCTTTTGCAGAAACCAAAACCAATTCGGCGTTCCCCCATTCCCCACCGCCCAATGTCTGCCACCATTCGCTCAGATACTCATGACGTGAAAAAGGTGTGTCAGCAATGCTCTGCTCGACGAGCGCGTTCCAGGTTGCTTCAGAAAAGTCGGAAAAGTCCTTGTGCAAGGTGAAGTTCATGAAAAATATTTATCCTTGGTCTATCGTCTTCGGTCTACCGTCCCGCAACGAAATTTTACCAGTATAATGATAGCAACCTTTCGATCATTCTTACGCTGTGGCTACACTAGACCTAAACATCCTCCCCATTCGCAGAATCAACGGACAGGAGTCGGCTGAAATGCCCGGCTTGCTGGCTGTCACACCGCCACGCAAGACGGCGCGCGGACGCGAGCAGAACAGCCTGGTCGTCTATCTCGCGCTTGCGGGCAATACTTCCCTGGCTGCTTCCGAACTCATGCAATTAGCCAGTGACGCGGCCGGCTTGTTCTATCAATCGTCGGGTCCGCTCACTTCTGCCATGCGCAATGCAGCCGGCGATATCAACGCCAAATTGCTGGCACGCAATCTGTCCACGGCAGGTCAGGGGCAGCAGGTGTTGGGTTTGCTGGTGCTGGCAGCGATCCGCGAGAACCAATGCACACTGCTGCTCAGTGGTCCCACACATGCCGTTTGGGTCACCGATGGTGGTTCCCGCCACGTGTATGAACCCGCGCTTTCCGGCAAGGGACTGGGTGCGGGCCAAAGTGTCAGTGCCTATCTCTCCCAGGTGGAGCTGCGCCCGCAGGACCTGCTCGTCTTGTGTGCAACATTTCCGCGGGACTGGGAAGCCGACCTGCTGAACGACCGTCCCCCGGCCTCGCTGGATGCAAGTTATCGCAAGTTGACCTTTACAAAAGGCGACTTGAACGCGGTATTGGTCCAGGCGCAGAACGGACATGGAATGATCTCCCTGTTGAGACCGGATGTCCCGACGCGCCCGCCCGCGCTGGTGGTTGCCCCCGTTGTCGTTCCCGCGCTGGAGGAGGCAGTTGCTCCGCAAAAAGTGAAGCCCCAGGGAGTCGAAGAACAGAAACAGAGTGAGCCAATCTCCGATGACCAGCCTGCTGTAACCGAAGAACAACTTGACTCGCTGGCGGACTTCGCCGCACACATGGTCCAGCCATCGGCATACTCGATCCCGCCGCAGCCGGAGGGTACATTTCCTGCTGTCAGGGATGAAGTGAAACCGAACGGGGCGCGGGGATTCCCGGCATCCATTCCACGTGCAAGACCCGCGGCACCGGAAGTTCCGTTGCCAGACATTGCAGAAGTCGAAAAAGAGGCAGCCACCCCTGCCGAGGAAGAGGCTGCACCACCCCCGTCTCGTATTCGGCGGAAGCGAAGGCTCATCAGGATCAATCCTGAGGTGGGTGCCAAAGCGACTCGTCAGGTGGCAAAGGCTGCGGTTGGCGGGATCAAGGTCGGGCGGCGCGTGAGCGAGAGCTTTCGCGCGTTCCTGCAAAAATTCATCCCGCGCCTGCTGCCCGGTTCAGATGCAAACAGACCGCTCGCCCTGCCCACCTATATGCTTGTATTTATTGCCGTGTTCATTCCAGTGACGGTATCCTTGATTGCCTGGGTCATTTATGACGCGTACGGTCTCAGCGAACGGTATCGCCAGCTCTATGAAAACGCTGTCACAGAGCGGGCACGCGCGGTGAGTGAAATCGACCCGGCGCGCCAGCGCGATCAATGGCAGGAAGTGTTGCAATATCTTGATGCAGCTGGCAAATACCGTGAAACCGACGAAGTGAAAACTCTGCGCTCCGAGGCGCAGTCCAAACTCGATAGTCTCATGGGCGTGATCCGGCTTGAATTTATACCGGGTTTTCCAAACGGACTCGGCGGCTCGACCCAGATCAGCCGCCTGGCTGCGAGCGAGAGCGACCTCTACATGCTCGACGCCGAAGATGGGAAGATCCTGCATGCTGGTTTTACCGGCCGGAGCCTGGAACTGGATAACGCCTTCCAGTGCCAGCCAGGCTCCTATAGCGGTTACCAGGTAAGCACGCTGGTGGATATCCTGGCGCTGCCAAAGGTCAATGCCCTGAATGGGACTGTTCTCGGGATCGATGCCAGCGGGAACCTGCTGTACTGTGCTCCGAATCAGGTGCCGCAAGCCATCCCGCTGCCGCCTCTCCCCAACACGAACTGGAAACGGATTACTTCCTTTGCATTGGATAGTGGAAACTTGTATGTCCTCGATGCTGAATCACGCTCGGTATGGGTCTTCCGCGGCAAGGACAGCACGTTCATCGATACCCCATACTTTTACTTCGGGAATGAGATTCCCACCAACATCGACAGCGCCATTGACCTGGCTGTGAGCAGCGATGATCTGTATTTGCTTCACGCTGACGGCCATCTCTCCACCTGCACGTTCAGCCGCATTTCTGAAGTCCCCACGCGCTGCCAGGACCCGGCGCCGCGCGTCGACAACTATCCGGCGCACCGTGATATTGACATCTTCGCACAGGCGAACCTGACACAGATGGCGATCACCAATCCGCCCAACTCTGTGCTCCTTTTGCTGAATTCCGAAGATCAAAGTGTCTTCCGTCTCTCACCGCGTTCGTTCGAATTCCAGAATGAGATCAAGAGCTATACAGGCGAAGCCTATCCCTTCCAAAATGGACCGGTAGGGGCATTGGCAGTCAGCCCCAACTATGTACTCTACCTTGCCATCGGCGATCAGGTATACTTCGCGACCAACTTGCCCTGATATGCTAATTGCGGAAACACAGAGACATTGAGGAGACATCTCCAGAAATAATTTCAGCCACGGATTTCGCAAATTCGCGGCAAGAGAAGAACCGATCCACCTGTGTTCAATAAAACCAGACTTTCCTGTTTGTTTTATATTTCATAGTTCTGATTATGAGCTTCTTTGCGTCGTTTTTTCGCAAACGAAAACCATCCGCTCCCCCGCCCAGCCAATCCAGGGTTGCTCCCAATCCATTGGAGGAGACCCTGAAAGTGACGATCCTCAAGACCCTCGTGATCGTCTATGATCCGGTGGTTGACTCCAGGAGCGGCAAGACCCTGTCACAGTTCATGCGCTGGAACCGCGTCGAAGATCTCGCCACAGGCTTCATGAGCGACATCCTGCAAATCAGCGGTGGGCTGGCACGCTACCAGATCATCCAGCGCATCGACGTGGATGGCTTCCCGGCGAAGGTCGACGGGTATCAATACGATGCACGGACGTACCTGGATGTGGTGCGCGGCGCAGCCCCTCCGTACATGCCTCAGGAGGCAAATTACCACGCGATCATCGAACGCTTCAATATTCTGGAGCTTGTCGCGAGCCATCAGATTGACGAAGTCTGGATCTTCAACTTTCCGCACGCGGGTTTTTACGAATCGATCATGGGCGGACCAGGTGCCTTCTGGTGCAATGCCCCGCCACTCAAAAACACAGCCGCCTCAAAACGACGTTTCGTGATCATGGGGTTCTCCTACGAACGCGGCGTCGGGGAAATGCTCGAAAACATGGGGCACCGCACCGAATCGATCATGGAGAAGGCGTTCGAAGACATACCTGGCGAAGATAATTTATGGCGGCGATTCATCCGCTATCAGAAAGCCGCGCCGGGCGTGACGCCTGCGTTGGGCAATATCCATTTCGCACCCAACAGCCAGCAGGACTACGACTGGAACAATCCGCATCCTGTGCCAAGTGAATGTGATGACTGGCTCCATAACTTTCCCAATTTCCAGGGCGTGGTCCGCACGGTCACCTCTGCGGAATGGGGCCGCGGCGACATCCGTGAACATCACAAATGGTGGTTCAGGCATATCCCCAAGGTGGCAGGCCGCCGCAGCGGGATCTTCAACAACTGGTGGCAGTACATCATGGATCCCAATCAAGTAAAAACATAGTCGGCAACAGTGCCAGCTCAGAGCGTGTCTGAAAACTTGTCGGATGACCAAATCACAACAAATATGCTGCGATGATCCCCCAGACTCTTCATTTATTTTTAGGGTCGAAGCGCAGCACTACACGCAGTGACAGTTCATTTTGGACGAAATCGGGCGCGCTATAGGATGACTATAGGATGAGCGAAGGATGACTGTAGGATGGCTGACCCGGCTGCCGGGGGTGGGAGTCACCGCGTTTTTAGACAGTTTCTACAGGGTGACATAGGTTATTTGTCTTCGAAATCAGGTACTCTCATTAAATAATTAGGACACGGAAAATTCCGTGTCCTAAAATATTATGCTTAACCCGAACTATCCTGAGACTTTGAGCGCGACCATCGTCACATCATCGACGAGCGGCTGGTTCCCGCCGAAGGCGCTCAACGCCTGGCGGACTCCCTGAAGCAGGTCGGGGGCGGGCCGATCAGCAAATTGATGGACAAGCTGCGCCAGACGTTCCTGCCCAAACATCTCGTTGCCGATGTTCAAGACCTCCGTGACCCCGTCTGTGTAAAGCAGGATGGAATCACCTTCGGCGAACGAGATCGATTCCATGCGGGGATGAAATTCCTCCGCCAGACCAACGGCAGGCGCCGTCGGTTTCAGCCAGGTGATCGTCCCATCGCTGCGGCGGCGGACCGCCGGCGGGTTATGCCCGGCATTGACATAACTAAGCGTAAGAGTCGCCGGGTCAAAGCATGCCAGGAAAACCGTCACAAAGGTGGTGAAGTGAATATTATGAATATAAAAGTGGTTGATCCGCTCCAAAACCTCAGCCGGTGAATCGGTTAGAGGCGCCATGGTGCGGATGGCCATTTGCAGGCTGCTCATCAACATCCCTGCCGACACGCCGTGCCCGCTCACGTCCGCGATGACCAATCCGTGGGTGCCGTCGCGGAACTGGAAGAAGTCAAAGTAATCCCCGCCGATGATCTCGGAGGGCCGGCTGAACGCAGCCAACTCCACGCCCTTTATCTCGGGCATGTGCTGCGGCAAGAGCGCCCGCTGGACAATTTGGGAGAGTTCCAGTTCAGATTCCAGCCGTTGTCGTTCTTCATCCGTGTAGTGCTCCAGGCATACAGCTGCCGTGTAATCCATCTCCAGGAGTTGGGTATCGACGTGTCCGTGACAGATCACACAAACGCCGAGAGTCTGGTCCTCGATTTTCTCCAGGCTTGTCTCGATGACCTCCAAATGTTTCTCTACAAGGTCCTCCTCGTTGCAAAGACAGACCTCTTTTTCCGTCTCCGGCGCGGTCTCCAGGAATTCCACGATTTCCTTCTGCTTTTCCTCCAGCCCTTCCTGAATGCGTTCGTATAGTTCAGCGACCATCAAACCTCCGATCCACTTGCCTTAAGTTAGAACATTTGTCCGAGTCTTGACTTTGTGAGGGTACCAAATCTTACACATTTTAGGCGGGCTTCCAAATCTGATACAACCCCAGGTTGCCCGTATCGCCGTCTGAATAAAACGTTTCGACGACGCGGAATCGGCTGGCTTCCGCAAGCGTACCCAATTCCTCTTCATTGAAGTGATGGACGTACCGCAAACCTTTGCCTCCGCTGCGCCAATCGAGCAGAGTATCCCCTGCGTCCACCTCCAGCCCGGAGAGGGCTACGGCCCCCCAGGGCTGGATCCGCGCTTTGAGCTTTTCGCTGTTCAGGAACTGCCAGTTGGAATGGACAAAAATGCCATCCTCTTTAAGCAGTTGATGGACAGTCTGCAGGATATTCAAGCGCAATTCCGTGGAAGGGATGTGATGCAGAACGGCAAAGGCAGTAATCAGTGACCAGCGCCCCTCAGCCAAAAGCTGACCGCTAAAAGCTGTTAGCTGCGTCAAATCCGCTTCCATAAATTCGACAGAGAACCCACCCGGCTGAGATTCCGCTTCCCGCAGCAGGGGCAGGCTGAAGTCCACGCCCAGATACGAGCCGCGCTGACCGCGTTTCGCCAGTTCACGCGCCAGTTCCCCGTTCCCGCATCCCAGGTCCAGAATGGATTCATCCCCGTTCAGCCGGGCGAGCACGCGGCGGACTCCCGGCTGGATGCGATGGCGCGTCGCCGAGAACGAGCCGCCGAAACGGGTATAAAACTCCCGATTAATTTCAATTAAGTGTGCCGCCGTGCTTGAATCCATATGATGATTATAACGGGTATAATCTTCGCATGTTTTTGACCGGTGACATCGAGCGTCTTTCTGAAGAATTCGAAACGAAGACCCCGCAGGAGATCCTCAAGTGGGCTGTGGATATGTTCTGGCCCCAGATCGCGTTGAGCTCGTCGTTCCAGACACAGTCCATGCCATTGCTGCATATGGTTTCGCAAATTCGGCGTGATGTTTTGATCTTCTTCCTGGATACGGGCTATCACTTTTGGGATACGTTAATTTTCAGAGAACAGCTTGCCTCCGAATGGCATTTGAATGTCCTGGACTTATATCGCGATACGCGCTGGG
>Ga0105104_10000309_pt1 | contig 36592 bp, 30 predicted proteins | sample PPLLaktember2015_3_FD_87034 | JGI IMG/M metagenome (GOLD analysis project Ga0105104, IMG submission 87034) | Freshwater sediment microbial communities from Prairie Pothole Lake near Jamestown, North Dakota, USA - PPLs Lake P7 Core (6) Depth... | ecosystem: Environmental > Aquatic > Freshwater >... | reverse complement strand
GCAGCGTTGGTTGTTTTGCTATGGCACTTTCCGAAAGGAGCTAGGAGTCAAATCATGAAGAACTATAAGCTATTCCCACTTCTTCTAATCACTATAATCCTGCTCGGTGCATGCGCCCCGGCCGCGCCTCAGTCGATCAAGATCGGCGTCAACGCAGAAATCACCGGAGACATTCCCAAGGTCGGTGAAGGCACCAAATTCGCCGCTGAAATGTGGTTGGAAGAAATCGGGGGCGTAATTACTGTTGGCGGAAACGAGTACACGGTGGAACTGGTCATTGAGGACAACGAGGCAAAGGGCGAGTCCGCCGCGGCTGTGAACACCAAGCTGATCACACAAGATGAAGTGTTGGTAATCGTGGGACCGCAGGCTTCCAAGCAGGCTGTACCGGCTGGCGCGGTGGCCAACGACCTCCAGACGCCTATGATCAGCCCGTGGTCGACGAACCCCAATACAACTCTTGATCGTCCGTGGGTATTCCGAACGCCCTTCCTGGATCCCTTCCAGGGACCGGTAGTTGCCAACTTCATTAACGAGGAATTCGGCTTTACCAAGGCTGGAGTCCTGTATGATGTCGCCAGCGACTATCCCAAGGGTCTGTCCGAATTCTTCCAAAAGGGCTGGGAAGAGATCCATGGTGCAGGTTCCGTGGTGGCCTTCGAGAGCTTCACGACGGGCGACGCTGACTTCAGCGCGCAACTGACCAAGATCATGGACGCCGGCGCTGAATTCATTTTCACGCCGCAGTACTATAACGAGGTTGCGCTGATCGTGCAGCAAGCACACGAACTTGGGTTTGAGGGACCGATTGTCGGTTCTGACAGTTGGGGTTCTGCCGAGTTGATGAACCTGTGCGGCGATGACTGCAAAGGACTCTTCTTTAGCACGCACTACGCCGCCGAAGGTGCAACTGGCGCGACAAAGATATTCATCGACAAGTACAATGCAAAGTATGGCTATGTACCGGATGATGTGGGTGCGCTGACCTGGGATGCGTTCAACATCGTGAAACAAGCCATCGAGGATTGCGGCAATATCACCGGGGACCTCCAGGCAGACCGCACATGCGTCCGCGACGCAATGGCGAAAATCAAGGAGTTCCCTGGAATCACGGGCAGTATGACTTTCACAGAAGAGGGGGACCCGATCAAGTGCGCAGTGATCGTGAAGATCAGTGAAGAAGGCAAATTCGCCTTCTACAAGCAGGTATGCCCGTAAACGATTGAACGGATCGAAATCAGCCCGGAGGGCGGGACGCACAAGATCTCGAGGTTCCGCCCTCTTCAATGAAGAGGTACATTCTCGATGGAATTCTTTCTTCAAAACCTGATCAATGCCCTCCAGTGGGGTAGTTTCTATGCACTTATTGCCGTAGGCTATTCGATGGTCTACGGCGTATTGTTTCTCTTTAACTTTGCTCATGGCGATGTCTTCATGGTTGGCGCCTATATCGGCTTTTTTGTTTCGAGCGGACTGCTGGCGCTCAATGTTTTCGGTGCGCTGGCACTCCCAGGCGGCGTGGCGCTGGCACTTGTGCTGGTCTTGACGCTGATCATCTCGATGTTCTTGAATTCTTTTGTCGGGATGTTGATCGAGCGCATCGGCTATCGACCGCTGCGTGGCGCGCCGCGCGCCTCGGCTGCCATTACAGGACTGATGATCGGTATCATCCTCGAGACCGGCAACCTTGCGATCCTGGGACCTCAGCGACTGGCGTTTCCCGAACTTATCCAAACCGCTACGATTAATGTGGCCGGCGTCAGTATTACAAATAAGAAAATCCTCATAGTGCTTGTCTCGACTCTGCTCACGCTGGCACTGCACCAGTTCGTCCGCCGGACAAAGTGGGGCATGGCAATGCGTGCCATGGCGTATGACTATGTTGTTGTGCCGCTGATGGGGATTTCGACCAACACCATCGCACTGCTCACATTTGCCCTTGGCTCCGCACTGGCGGCTGCCGCCGGGATCCTCTATGGTGTTGCCTACCCTGTGCTGGACCCTAATATGGGCATTCTCTTTGGCTGGAAGGCCTTTGTGGCCGCCATCCTTGGCGGTCGCGGATCGATCCTTGGTGCAGGGCTGGCAGGTTTTCTTCTGGGTTTCATCGAGATTTTTGTTGCCACGATCTTTCCATCGACGATGCGGAATTTGATCGCGTTTGGCATCATCCTGCTCATTCTGAGCTTCCGGCCACATGGCTTTTTTGGGGAGCCCTACAGCGCGCAGTTGCGCCTGTAAAACAGATAGGGTCTGGAGAAAAGGAAAAGTGATGATAACGCACCCCACCTCATTGCCCACTACCCGACAGCGCATCCGTGCGGCAATTTCAAAATTGTGGCAACCTTATCGGTCTGTGCCCCTGCTTGGATGGTTGGCAGCCGCGCTGGTCGCCGTCGGTCTGGAACAACTGATCGGTCTGCTGCTTGCCAGAGTGCTGGGAATGTCCAAAATCCCCGCACTGTTTGGCGCACTCGAGATATTGAGCGATCCGCTCTCGATTCCCAGCGTTTTGGTCTTCATGGCGTTGATTTACATTCTGCCAATGGCTATTGTGGCGCGCTTCACGGCGCCGCTTGCCAACAGGATCGCTGCAAAGCTGATGAGTTACCCGTTGATTGTAACGGCGCTCATTCACCTGGTACTCACCTATGCCGTGCTCCACATCTGGTGTGACATCAGTGACTATCGCGTCCTGGTTGCCCGTCTGGCGATGATCTCGATCATCCTCACACTAAGTTTGAACGTTGTGAATGGCTACATGGGTGAGTTTTCCTGTTCGCATCCCGGCTTCATGTCCATCGGCGCTTATGTCGCATCCGTATTCACAATCGTTTTGTTCGTATCCGAGAACCAGTTCGGCGATGCGATCCTGCCGCCCCAGTTTGGACCCTTCCTGTTCCCACTGGGGCTTATCCTGGGCGGCTTGGTGTCTGCCGCTGGCGCATTGCTTGTCGCCATCCCGTCGTTCCGCACGCGCGGGGACTACCTGGCAATCATCTCGCTGGCTTTCATGTTCATCGTGAAAAGCCTGTTCGAAAATATGGAAAGCGTTGGTGGCGCACGCGGGGTCAGTAACCAGCCCAACTATGCCAATTTGCCGGTCGTGTTCATATGGACCGTGTTGGCAATTTGGATCATCAACAACTTCGTACGCTCTACCATGGGAAAAGCCTTGAACGCAATCCGGGATGATGAACTGGCCGCAAGCGCGATGACCGTGGACACCCGCAAGACAAAGATGATTGCATTCCTGTTCGCGGCATTCTGGGCCGGTGTGGCGGGCGGTCTCTTCGCACATGTGCTGCGCTATATCAACCCGGACACATTCGGCATCCGCAAGTTAGCGGAAGTCCTGGCGATGGTTTATTTCGGTGGATTGAATTCGGTCACCGGGTCGATCGTTGGAGCGATTGGACTGAATCTGATCAGTGAGGCGCTGCGACCCCTCGATATATACAAGTGGATCATCATTCCCATCATGCTCATCCTGATCATGATTTTCCGGCCGACCGGCTTGATCGCTTTCACCGAGTTCAACGTTGAGAAGCTGTTCCAACCTAAAGACAAAGCCTCGGAAGGAGAGTCACATGCCACTGCTTGAAGTCCGGAATATGACTCACTTGTTTGGCGGGCTGCGCGCCGTTCACAATTACAATCTCGCCGTTGAGGCAGGTCAGATCCGCGGTCTGATCGGACCGAACGGGGCCGGAAAGACCACGGTCTTCAACCTGATTACCGGGATCTATCATCCCAGCGAAGGCAAGATCCTGCTGGAGGGTGAGGACATCACCAGGTTTGAAACCAACCAAATTGCCGATAGTGGACTCGGCAGAACCTTCCAGAACCTGCGGTTGTGGCGCTATCTCAGCGTGCTCGACCATGTGAAAATGGCCCGGTACTCGAAACTCTCCTATGGCATCCTCGGTGCGTTTTTCGGCACCGCCAAACGTGTACGGGAAGAAAAGGAGACCGAGTCACTGGCAATGGAACTTCTCGAACTGGTCGGGATCCCTCATTTGGCCGATCAGATTGTCACCAATCTGCCCTATGGCGCGCAGCGGCGCGTGGAGCTTGCGCGTGCGCTGGCAACAGAACCCAAGGTGCTTTTCCTGGATGAACCCACGGCTGGAATGAACCCCGAGGAACTCATCCAGATGATGAGCATCATCAGGCGGGTACACAAGGAGATCGGGATGGCGATTGTCCTGATCGAACACCGCATGAAGGTCGTTATGGATCTCTGCGAGGTCATTCAGACGCTGAATTTCGGTGAAGTCATAGCCGAAGGAACGCCGGAACATATCCGCAACGATCCCCAGGTTATCGAAGCCTACCTGGGAAAGGATGTGGTGATCTGATGCTGCTCACTGTCGAAAACCTTTCCGTCTCTTATGGCAATATCAAAGCACTGCACGGCATCAACTTCGAAGTCGAGGAGGGGGAAATCGTGTGCATCATTGGTGCAAACGGCGCTGGAAAGAGCACCACCCTACGCGCCCTCTCGCGATTGCATCCACCGGGACCCGGTTCCAAGATTCAGTTTCAGGGTAAGAACCTGCTTGATTACACTGCGGACAAGGTTGTGACCACCCTGGGCATCTCACACGTGCCAGAGGGCCGCAGGCTTTTTGAAAACCTGACGGTGATGGAGAATCTGACGCTCGCCACCTTTTCTCGCAAGGATACCCAGGCAATCGAAAGTGACCGTGATCGAGTATTCTCGATTTTTCCACGGCTAAAAGAACGCATTCATCAGAGGGCAGGTACACTGAGTGGCGGCGAACAACAGATGCTCGCCGTCGGACGAGCGTTGATGAGCGCTCGCAAACTCATGCTCCTTGACGAGCCGTCCATGGGGCTGGCTCCGCTGCTGATGATAGACATGTTTGCTGCGCTCAAAAAGATCAACAACGAAGGAACCACGATCCTGCTCGTTGAACAGAACGCCCGTATGGCATTGCAGTTTGCACAGCGCGGTTACGTTTTAGAGACCGGCTCGTTGGTCCTTGCGGGGCCCTCTCAGGAATTGTTGGAAAATCCCGAGGTCAAGAGGGCTTATCTCGGAGGTTAGGACACTAACCTCCCACTCCTTGTCACTTGAAAGTTCTCTGCTGGCAGGCAACGTTTCCCTCATGAGTTAGTCATATAAATCGGTTATGAACACGTACTCAGCCCTTACATCGGAAGTCATATCCCATCTTGCTCAACTCGTTGGCGAGGAAAATCTCAGCACGCGAAGGTCAGACTTGGACTTGCATGCTCAGGATCAAAGTGCTCATGAAGCGCACTCCCCTGAAGTGATCCTCTGGGTGGAAAACGCGGAGCAAGTTTCACGTGTGTTGGCATACGCCAACGAAAAATATATTCCTGTCACCGCCTGGGGAGCGGGTACATCCCTCGAAGGGAACCCAATTGCATTGTATGGTGGAATTTTGATTTCGTTTGCGCATATGAACAAAATTATCGCCATTCATGCGGATGATTTTCAAGCCACAGTGCAACCGGGTTTGGGGTACAAAGACCTCAATATCCAGCTTGCCCGTCATGGCTTGTTTTTTGCTCCTGACCCGGGTGCAAATGCATCCATCGGTGGAATGTTGGCTAATAATGCAGCAGGCACCCGTACTATCAAATATGGCGCGACCAAAGATAATGTGTTGCGCATGCAGGTGGTGCTGGCAGATGGTCGTATTATTACAGTCGGCTCGCGCTCCGTTAAGCAGTCATCTGGTTATGATCTTGCTCAGCTCTTTATCGGTAGTGAGGGGACACTGTGCCTCATCACGGAAGCCACGTTAAAGGTGGCGCCAATTCCTGAACATATCAGTGCCGCGGTGGCATGTTTTGACCGCGTTGATGATGCAATTCAAGCCGTTGTTGCGGTCCGCGGGTGTGGCGCTGAACCCGCCGCGCTGGAATTTCTAGATGGGTTCACTTTAGGTTCCATCTCCGAAAGCAATGGACTTGGCATGCTTGCTAAGCCGGCTATTTTCATGGAATTTCATGCTTCGCATGTCAGTGCTTTGGAATCCGTTCTGGATACCGTGCAGGGAATCTGCCGGGAAACAGGAGCGTTATCGATTCAGACAACCACAAACAACGCCGAACGATTGAAGCTCTGGAATGCCCGTCACCACACGTATGAAACCATCGTACGGCGTCATCCTGGTCAAAAAGTTTACATTAGCGATGTTTCGGTTCCCATAAGCGCCTACCCTGAATTGATTGCATTCATTGAAACATATCGCACAGAGCGCAACATGATTGCTTATGCCTTCGGTCATGCAGGCGATGGGAATATCCATATTTGTACGCCGTTTACGAAGGATACATTTCCAAGCGTGCATGAGATGAATACCGAAGTTGTCCACAAGGCGATTTCATTGAATGGTACGGCTACGGGGGAACATGGAGTTGGAATTGGCAAATCCCGTTTTATGAAAATGGAACATGGTATTGCGTTGGATGTCATGCGTGAAATAAAACAGACTCTGGACCCAAATTGGATCCTGAATCCCGGAAAGATATTTCCATGAGAGTGGATTGAAAGGGAATGGGAGTTCATCGATGTGAGCATTCTGAAGGACTGAATTTGTCGCGCGGTTCGTTCAAGTTTCGCAACTGATATTCGGGAACGAATCATGAGGAATAGCTAGCAGCCTGCTGCTTATGTGGGGACTTTCTAAGAATTAGGGGATTAGACCGTTGTTCCAAACTTAACAACTTTTGGTGCCTCGATAGTCTTGACGAGTGATGGTAGGTGGAGTACACTGGTTCAGTCTGGTATATACCAGTCCGTACAACTATACACATTTAACTTCTTCTTGATTTACGTTCAACATCATAGCCATCACAAGCAGATTTGTTTGTTCCCGGCCTCATTTGAGGTATCACCTAGTGATTTTGAAAGGAGAACATCATGCAGCGTGCAATTCATGTTTCTGCCCTCTGTCTGCTTTTGTTAACGCTGGTCCTGCCGACCAGCGCGTCCGCCGGACTGGCTTTTGATGAGCCTGTCGCCCAATTCCGCGCTTTCTGGGTGGACGCGTTCGGGCTAGGGATATATACACCGGCTGAGATCGACCAGTTGGTGGCCGACACCAAAGCGGCAAATATGAATGCCCTTGTGGTTCAAGTAGGTCGGCGCGGCGATTGTTTCTGCAACCGGGCGATGATGCCACGGACTCAGGCAGCCATCGCGCCCGAGCCTTTCGATCCGCTACAGTATCTCATCGACAAGGCGCACTCTGAGGGCATCGAGGTACATGCCTGGGTGATTGCCACTGCGATTTGGAATAGTGTCACTCCTCCGATCAATCCCAATCATGTGTTTAACCAGCATGGGCCATCCAAGACCGGTCTCGATAACTGGCTGATGTATCGGTCTGATGGCGCTTTCCGGGCTGGGAACGATTATTTGCTTGACCCCGGCCATCCAGACGCGGCCGATTACATCGTTAGGATGTTTACCAGTGTTGTTGCCAATTACGATATCGACGGCATCCACTTTGACCGTATCAGGTATCCTGACTTTACACTGGGAACACTCATCCCCTCGTGGGGATACAACCCAGTGGCTGTCGCTCGTTTTCAGGAAGTAACCGGACGCACAGATATCCCCGCGCCCAACGACCCACAATGGACGCAGTGGCGCCGCGATCAGATCACGAACATTGTACGGCGCGTATACCTGGAAAGCACGGCTCTCAAACCTCATATTCGCGTGAGTGCCTCTACGATCACTTATGGATACGGTCCGCAGAGTACACCGGGTGGCTATGAGGGAACTCGCACGTATGGCGAGGTGCTACAGGATTGGCGCGGCTGGATGCAGGAGGGCATCTTGGACTTCAATCTCCCGATGAACTACAAGCGCGAGCATTTTACGACCGAGCCGAACAACCAGCTACGCATGTACGAGGAGTGGAACGAGTTTGCGAAGGACAACCAGTATGACAGGCAAGTGGTCATTGGCTCAGCTGCATATCTCAACTTCATCACGGGTACCGTGACTCAGGTTCGCAAAGCTCTGGCACCCAGCGCGGCGGGCAATATGGCAGTCGGCTGGAGCGCCTATTCATACCGGACGCCGGATGCGCTGACGAACACAAACCAGGCATTGGGCTCGGCCCAACGAGCTGAGCTCATTCGCGCGCTCACCCAGCCCAGTGAATATGATCCTCTTACGCCGCCGGTTTTTGAGTTCTCTGTTCCTGTGCCCTCTATCCCCTGGAAGGATCAGCCTACCAAGGGACATCTGATGGGCACCGTCACGACTCCAGGCGGCGTACCGTTTGATCAGATTCGCGTCGATCTGTATGATACTGAAACGGATGTCTTGATTGCTTCCCGCGTCGCTGATGGGAACGGCTGGTTTGGTTTCGTCGATCTGACGCTGGGCCGCTACAAGGTGAAAGTGGATCGCACCCGCGCTCATGGCCCTCATCAAACAGTAACCGTGACAGTATCCGCCGGCCAGGTGGCCACGGTGGAAATGACGCCATTTATGTGGGGACAGGAAGGCAATCAGCCTACCCCCTCAACAAATGGGTTTGACCCGGGCGATCCTGATCTGTTCCTGAACGGCGATCGATAACGGGCCAGCCTACTAGGTTATACAATGAAGCTCAAGCGCGAATCTCCCACTCCTCTTTATCTTCAGCTAAAGAATGCGCTGGTCGCCGATATAGGTGCCAGACAATACAAGCCGCACCAACGGCTGATGTCAGAACGTGAACTGGGGGAAAAGTTCAAGGTTAGTCGTATGACAGTGCGTCAGGCACTGAACGAGATGATTCGCGAGGGTATTCTCTACACTCAGGTCGGAAAAGGTACCTTTGTCAGCGAATCAAAGATAGATCAGCAGTTACGCAATCTGACAGGATTCAGCCAAGAGATTAGTACGCGCGGGGCACGCCCCTCCAGTAAGGTGCTTTCTGCGCAAGTAGTACTGGCAAGCGCGCACATGGCGGCTGTGCTAAAAGTGATGCAAGGCGCCGAAGTAGTTGAACTCTCTCGTCTGCGCCTATCCAATGAGCTACCTCTGTGTATCGAGGTTGCCCACATACCGCATTATCTTTGTCCAAATATCTTAAAAAACGATTTTATTCGTGAATCGCTTTACCGTGTCTTCGAGAGTGATTATGGACATCGCCTCGTTCGCGCTGAGCAGACGATGGAGGCCAGCCTGGCAGATGCCCGCGAACTAGAGTTATTGCAGATGACCTCACCAGCCTCGGTACTTCGTATCGAGCGTTTCACCTACAATCAGCAAGATATCTTGCTCGAGTATGTGACGTCGGCGTATCGCGGCGATTTATACAAATTTAGATTGACGTTGCAATAGGATGACCAGAGTCATAATGGTACGCACCGGCTTAGATCTATGGATAGGCAATCCCGCCCCCGAATTGCAGGCACTGCGTCTGGGGTTAGTTTCGCATCCTGCGGCAGTCCTGCCCGATCTGACCGGAGCCGTCGATGCGCTTCGAAACGCTGGCTACAACCTGACCGCGTTGTTTGGTCCTGAGCACGGTTTTGGCGGCGCGGCATTGGATGGTGCGCACGTGAGCAATACTGCCGATCCACGGACAGGACTGCCTGTTTTCAGCTTGTACGGCGTGGTCAATGAGCCCACCGCCGAAATGCTTAACTCTGTAGATGCGCTTGTCTTTGATATGCAGGATGTCGGCGTACGCTTTTACACGTACCTGAGTACTCTATTCTATCTTCTGCGCGGCGCTGGTAAAGCAGGCAAAACCGTTTTCGTACTGGATCGACCCAACCCGATTACCGGAAATATCGTTGAAGGTGGGCGCATCGTGCCTGGGTTCGAGTCGTTCGTGGGCATAATCGATATTCCGATGCGTCACGGGATGACGCTAGGTGAGCTGGCGCGCTATATGAACGTGGAATACGCACTCCACGCTGACTTGCATGTGATTGAGATGCATAGCTGGCGGCGCGAGATGTGGTTCGATGAAACTACCCTGCCTTGGGTACCGACTTCACCGGCGATACCACACCTATCTACTGCGGTCCTTTATCCGGGGATGTGTTTGCTTGAAGGTACTAACCTTTCCCTTGGGCGGGGGACTGCCTTGCCTTTTGAAGTGTGCGGTGCTCCCTGGCTCGCGAATCGTGGCGATGCCCTGGCGGAAGCATTGAACGCACTCCAATTACCGGGCGTGCGTTTTCGGGCGACCGTATTTACCCCTTGCGCGTCCAACCATGCCGGGAGTGAGTGTCATGGTGTGCAGGTGCACGTCACCGACCGGGACGCGCTTCGTCCGGTGGAAATGGCACTCCATCTTATCGTTGTCTCGCGGTGTTTGTCGGGTGAGGGTTGGATGTGGAATGCACATTTCGAGCGGTTAGCAGGTGGCAGTGGTATCCGGTCTGCCCTGGAAGCAGAAACCGGGGTGGCTGCGATCATCGCATCCTGGGAAGAATCAATTTCTATGTTTGTACGTCAAAGAGAAAAATACCTGATGTATTGATAAAGGAGGTCGTTTTGAGCAAGCTAGCCAAACGAAAAACTCTCTTCATATGTGCCTTCAAAGGTTTACGTTCCCCTCTGCATGGTACTTACGAAACTTCATTCCGCACCTCATGACCACGATTACAACCTCCCAAACAACTCCGCATCCGCTGTTGGATAGCCTCCGGAAAGTTGCTTCCAGCTATCTTTTGCGGCGGCTAGGCAAGGCCTTGTTCACGATTTGGTTTGTCGCTACCATCACGTTTTTCGTGATCCGGGCGATGCCAGGCAATGCAATAGATATCTTAATGCAAGATTTGACAGCCCAAGGGGTTTCGGCTGAAGATGCCAGAAACCAGGCAGCGGCATTGATGGGTATCGATCTCGATCAACCGCTTGGTAGTCAATATTTAGATTATCTGAACAATGTGATACAAGGCGATTTCGGCCATTCCTATAGGTCTGCCGGTCTATCAGTAACCAAGATGATCACCACAGTATTACCATGGACATTGTTCAGTGTTGGTTTGTCATTAATTATCACCTTCGTATTAGGGATCGCGCTGGGGACGATCATGGCTTACAAGCGGGACACCTGGATTGACCACCTGCTGAGCAATCTGGCTGCGACACTCGATGCTGTTTCGCCTTATCTGATAGGGTTGCTAGCCATCCTGTTTTTTGGCATCATCTGGAAACTGGTGCCGATCATGGAGATGCGCGGCTCGATGTCGTCTGGCATGAAGCCTGGCTTCACCTTGGCATTTCTGGCAGATATCTTTAAACATGTACGCGTCCTGCTTCTAGTGTATGTACTTTCATCCATTGGTTCATGGATGCTGCAGATGAAGAGCAATACCGTGGCAACGCTCGGCGAAGATTACGTTACGGTGGCGCGGGCGCGTGGACTCACAGACGGCCGTATCCTCACGGCTTATGTAGGCCGCAATGCCACCTTACCGCTGTTCACCAGGCTAGCTATTTCGGTTGGCTTCATTGTGGGTGGTTCTGTGCTGTTGGAAACACTTTTCACCTATCAAGGGATTGGCTTTCTACTGGCGCGTTCAATCTCTGAGCGCGACTATCCTGTGATGCAAGGCGTCTTCCTGGTCATTACTGTCTCGGTTGTCTTTGCCAACTTGCTGGCTGATTATGTGTATGGCTGGCTCGATCCTCGCATTCGTCTTGTAGGAGGCGATAACTAAGATGCACACGTCAAAATCAAGCGTGCCTGACTTTCTCAGTGGTTTTTGGCGGGAAAGTATCAAGACGTTGAAGATACTTAGCCGTAACAAAATGGGACTCTTCGGATTTATTATGATGATCCTGATCATCCTGCTCTCGTTCGTAGGCCCGCTCATCTGGCCGCCAGAGACATCCGCGAACGTTGCTGAAATAAATAAAGGCATTTCAGCTAAGCATTGGCTGGGAACCGATTTTCAAGGTCAGGACAACCTGCGCAAGATTATCAACGGTGGCAAGGACATCGTAACCATCGCGTTGATCACGGGTGTGCTCTCCATGTTGATTGCGGTGGTCGTCGGTTCGTTCAGCGCTTTTATTGGCGGGCGAGTGGACAGCCTCCTCATGGAGTTTGTGAATATCTGGCTGACCATTCCCAAGTTCCCTTTGCTAGCCGTGTTAGCCACAGTGCTGTCTCTGAAGGATGTCATTATGCTGTCGGTGTTGATGGCACTCCTGGATTGGCCAGCTCTGGCACGGCAGGTGCGCAGTCAGGTATTGTCGCTTAAAAATCGGGAATATATCGAGGCCGCCACGATGTTGGACCTGGGTACACCGCGCATTATCTTCCGTGAGTTGTTGCCGAACATGATGTCATTCATCGCCATCTCAACGATCTTCGAGATGACTCATGCTATCTACCAGCAGACCGGTCTGGTTTTTCTCGGCATTGTGCCATACTCCAGCGCGAACTGGGGTGTGATGATCAGCGCAGCAGAACGGCGCGGTGTGCTGTTCAATCCGCAAGCGGCCTGGAGCATCTTGGCACCAATGGGCGCGATTGTCCTCTTCCAGCTTGCTCTGGTGTCCTTTGCCCGTTCCTTGGACGAGGTATTCAATCCGCGCCTGCGCACAGGCGTGTAGATATGGAATGAATGATTGTTGGCGATCTATTCTGGCTGGCAGCGTTTATCGAATAAGTACCTATGAGTGAACCAATCCTCTCTGTTCGCGATCTTTCCATTATCTATGAAGCCCGGCGCGGCCAGGTCCAGGCCGTACGCAATATTTCCTTTGAGGTTGAGCGTGGCGAGGCTGTGGCATTGATCGGGGAAAGCGGCTCTGGCAAGACCACCGTAGGGCTCGGCCTCATGCGTTTGCTGCCGGCCACGGCGAGTATCGTCGGCGGCAGCATTGTTTACCGCCGTTACTCAAATGGTTCAAATTCTGCCAGGCGTGAAACAGAGGTATTGGATTTGAAGGGGGACAATCTGCGCCAGTTTCGCTGGCGCGAATGCGCCATGGTATTTCAGTCGGCCCTCAACGCTTTAAATCCCGTTCTGCGCATCTCCGAGCATTTCGCGGATACCGCAAAAGCACATGGGTACCTCTCTGGATATCGGCAGACCAAGGCGCTACGAGAGCGCTCGTCACAGCTTCTCTCTATGGTTCGGCTCGACCCGGAGCGGGTCTGGCACTCGTTCCCCCATGAACTTTCGGGTGGGATGCGCCAGCGGGTACTGATTGCCCTGTCTCTGTTGCTGGAGCCGCAATTGTTAATTCTTGATGAGCCGACCACTGCATTGGATATCCTGACTCAACGCAATATCATGGATGTGCTCAAGGAACTGCGTGCCAAACTTGGTTTCTCGATGCTCTTCATTTCGCATGATCTGGCACTGGCGGCTGAGCTCGCGGATCGTGTGGCAACAGTTTACGCAGGAAAAATCATCGAAATGGGCGATGTGCGGACCATCTTCCAGCGCCCGTATCACCCTTATACCATCGGGCTGATCAAAGCTGTCCCGACCCTCACCAGTGATAAGTCCAGCCTCGTTTCTGTCCCAGGGTCGCCGCCGGACCTCATCCAACTACCAACAGGTTGTAAGTTTCATCCGCGTTGTCCCCTAGCTGATGAGCGCTCTCAACGCGAGGAGCCTGAACTAACTGAGGTAGAACCCGGGCACCACGTGGCTTGCTGGCATTGGCCACATGCGCGTGAGGCCTTGAAATCGTACAGAGCAAACAGTTAATGTCAAACATTAGGACCCACCAGATGTTATTTACTACGAACCGCATAGCAACAGAATATGTATCAGGATGCGGATGCCAGAGCAACTGATTACTCTTGAGCATGTGACGCGCACTTTCATGGTGAAGGGGCAAACCATTAAAGCTGTAAATGACATCAACCTGACAATCCCGGCCGGGGATGTGTTGTGCCTGGTAGGCGAATCGGGATGCGGCAAGACAACTACCGGCAAAATGATCGCTGGCCTGTTGCCGACCTCATCCGGACGTATCCTGTATCGAGGAAAGGACATCGCGACACTATCAGGAAGGGAACGCAAAGACTATCGCCTGGGAGTGCAAATGGTGCACCAAGATCCTTACGCCTCCCTGAATCCCACCCAGACCATATACGACATGCTGGCAGCACCTTTACAACATCACCGCTTCACACGGGGTGAAGCAGAGACAAGACGGCGCGTACGCGACTTACTGGAGATCGTCGATCTCACTCCTCCCGACGATTTCCTGGAAAAATATCCTCACCAGCTTAGCGGCGGACAGCGCCAGCGCGTTTCCGTCGCACGCGCTCTGACCGTGCAGCCTAAATTTATTGTGGCTGATGAAGCTGTGTCGATGGTGGATGTTTCCATCCGTATTAGTTTGCTGAACATGTTCACGCGGCTTAAGCAGGAAATGGGAGTAGGTGTGTTGCTCATTACCCATGACCTGGCGCTGGCCAAGTATTTCGCGTGGGAGGGACGCATCGGGGTGATGTATCTTGGTCGTCTGATGGAGATCGGACCGGCGCGCGAGGTTGTAGAGCATGCCCAGCATCCCTACACTCAGGTTTTGTTGTCCGCTATTCCTGAAGCGGATCCGGAGGCGACACGTACCAAGAAGCATATCGAGTTACGCAGTACAGACATGCCCAGTCTATTGCATCTTCCATCGGGATGTACTTTCCATCCGCGCTGTCCAGTCTTTGCGGGGGAGGTATGTGAAAGAATCGTACCGCCGTTGGAGAAAGCCAACTGGGGGAGCGATGTAGCTTGCCATTTGGTACATGCGCATGAATCCTGAAGCTGGACAGGCTTGGTTTCGGATCGCCATGATGATTACCTTGGTGTCTGCGGTCCTGGTCTACTTGACCGAACCGGAAACTGCCGAACGAGTCGTATCGGTGATCACATTGCTCATTGGCCTGCTGTTTATCGGCATCATTGTTGTGTTGGTCCGCCGCAAGCGACCCTGAAGGAGGTGAGCGAGCCAGATAAACGTATCCCGTTTTCGATGTGTGAACCTCGTGTTCCATTCGAATCCCAAATCAACAAAGGAGAAAGGAGAAAGTCCCCATGTCCAAGAAAGTTTCGACCCTTTTCAGCCTGATCGTTCTGCTCGCGCTCGTGATAAGTGCGTGTGCTGCACCTCCAGCTCCCACGGAGGCGCCCGTGGCGACTGAGGCTCCGGCCACCGAACCACCAACGCCTGAACCCACGGAACCTCCAACGACTGCTGAAGCAACTGAGGCGCCAGCAGAGGATTTTCCGGAAGGAGTCACTGCTGTCATCACCATCACCTTGCCCGAAGGCGCTACATGGAGTGATGGCAGCGCGTTGACATCCAAAGATCTCGTTGGCACCTGGGACATTTTATGGATGCGCAAGAGTGCCATATGGGACTCGCTGGCGGATGTAGTTGCCAAGGATGACCAGACAGTTCAATTCCAAATTACTACTCCCGGACCGGCAGTTCTGGATGCCATCGTCCGCTCCAACTCGCCGCGGCCCTACTCGCAATATGGCAAATGGATGGATGCGGCAGCCGAGTTCCGTGCCTCGGGTGCGGACCGCGATAGTGCAGATGTCACAGCTCTCAGTGAGGAGTTGAATACGTTCACCCCTGAAGAGGGTGTGACCTACGGTCCCTATAACATTGATCCGGCTTCTGTGACCGAAGCGCAGCTTTCGATGGTGAAGGTGCCCACTGGCTTCAACGCAGACCAGATTGATTTTGATACAGTAAGTGTTTATTATGGTGACACCGCTCAGGATCTGCCGCTTTACCTTTCGGGTGAAATGGACTATTCCTCCAATGCTTACAGCCCTGCCAACCTGGAAGCCATTCGCGCCATGGGCCCCCATATTGTCGTACTCGGCGGACCGGCGACGAACGGTCCCGGGATTTACTTCAATCACGACGTGTACCCGCTCGGGTTGAAGGAAGTGCGCCAGGCCATTGCTTACGCCATTGACCGTGTGGAGAACTGTACCGTTGCATTTGGGGAAAGCTGCCGCCCGATTCGATACATGGCCGGTTTCACAGATGCTGCGGTGCCCACCTGGCTTTCAGAAGACCAGATCGCCCAGCTCAACACATATGATTACGATCTGGCGAAAGCGGAAGAATTGCTGACCGGGTTGGGCTTTACGAAAGGCAGCGATGGCATTTGGGTCGACGATCAAGGGAACCCGATGGAGTTCGACCTGAGCGTGCCCGCTGACTTCACCGAATATCTGGCATCGTCTGAGAATGTGGCCCAGCAGCTCGTTGAATTTGGCATCAAGGTTAATGTCCAACCCTATCCATCTGCCGAGCGAAATGATAGGCACAAAGTTGGTAATTACGAGATGTCCATGGACATCGGCATGCGTTTCACCTATTTCCACCCGTTGGTGTCTTATGATTACAACGTCCGCCCCGGAATTGGATTCAAGAATGACCCTGAAGGAGCCGAGGGCGAGCGCGGCATGAATATGCCCTACGATCAGATGACGGCCGATGGGAAAGAGATCAACATCAAGGAATGGGTGGACAAGATGGCGGAAGGGTTCGACATCGAAGCTCAGAAGCCGTATGTGGCCGACATGGCTTCCATGTTCAATGAAAACCTGCCTGTGGTGCAGATGTTCGAGCGCTATCTCACCGATCCGGTGGATACGCAAACGCGCGTGGTTGGCTGGCTGCCGCCCGATGACCCGATCTATAACAATAACCAGAACAACTCGCCTGTTGCGCGTCAGTTCCTCAGCGGTATGCTGCAGCCCAGCGAGACCAACACCACGAAGGAATTTAAGACGAGTTACCCCTACATCCAGCCCCCCAAGGGCAATTACAACCTGTACTCACCAGATACGCTCCTGCTACAGGGCGCGGTATTGAGCACGTTCCTCTATCCACCCTTAACCTTCTACGATGTAAATGAAGGTGAATACGTCCCCTTCTTCGCTGAAGATTGGGAAATCCAGATGATCGAATAGGATTAAGCCGCAGTGACCGGCGCGGTCTTGCGAAGCAGACCGCGCCGGTCTAACTGGAAGACTCCCGCCGTAAATATTGTTCCTCTCTGGAGCGGAATTTTTCTCGCGGTATTCAGTTCTATTCATGGGATGCACGACCATGCCGACGCTTAACACGACTCCATCGAAACCCACAATTTCTCTCGCAAACATGACGACTGACCAAAAAGTGGGGCAGTTGATCATGATTGGTTTTGACGGCACGACTGTCGATGCCGAACTGCGCCGCCTGATCACTGAATATCATATCGGCGGCGTGATCTTGTTCGCGCGCAATGTGCAATCTCCTGAACAGGTTGCCCGCCTAACAAATGAGCTCCAGAAAATCGCCCTCGAAAGTGGATATCCCGGACTATTTATCGCCATCGATCAGGAAGGCGGCCGCGTTGCTCGTTTGACAGAAGACACCGGCTTCACCGAGTTTCCTTCTGCCATGGCGATCACTGCCACTGGCGATCCCGAGAATGCTCGCCGCATGGCCGCTGCGATGGCTGCCGAAATGCGTGCGGTCGGCATCAACGTGGACTTTGCACCTGACCTCGATGTGAATAATAATCCATCCAACCCGGTCATTGGTACACGTTCCTTTAGCTCCGATCCAGCCAAAGTAGCCGAATATGGGATCGCGTTTGCAAAAGGCTTGCAGGAGAACGGCGTGCTGGCTTTTGGGAAACACTTCCCCGGTCATGGCGACACAGGCGTTGATTCTCATATTGATTTACCGCGCGTCCCGCACGATCGCACCCGACTCGATGATGTGGAACTCTTTCCCTTCAAGGCGGCTATCCAGGCCGATTTCGCAGGGATCATGTCGGCGCATGTGACCTTTCCCGCCATCGATCCTACGCCTGGCATGGCTGCTACCCTCTCACGTCCAGTCCTCACAGGCTTGTTGCGCGATGAGCTGGGCTACCGCGGCCTGATCGTAACTGACTCGCTGGAAATGGGTGCCTTGGCTGCTAACGGCTATCCTCCGCCGGTTGGGGCGCCATTGGCTCTGGCGGCAGGCGCGGATATCCTGCTTTTCAATCGTGACCATGTCATGCACAGAGAAGCCTTCACAGGGCTGTTGCAAATGATCGAAGATTGTAGGGTTTCGCAGGAACAACTTGACGCCTCCGTCCGCCGAATTTTGGATGCCAAAAGAAAATTTGACATTCTTTATCCCACGCTGATAGCCGAACCTGCTAAGGCAGGCGAATCAACAGCTACAGCCGAACATCATGCGCTGGCATCGGAACTTGCCCGAAAAGCCATTTCGTTACTGAAAGATGAGGCTTCCCTACTGCCGCTCCAACTGAATGAACGGCTGCTTGTGATCGAAACACCTGCGGCCAAAGGACTGGGAACCTTGCTCGACGCGACAACGCTTGAAATCAACAATGACCCAGATGAGAATGCCATCATTGCTGCCCTGCATATGGCACTGAGTGCACATAAAATCGTTGTCGCCACCACCGACGTCAGTTTTTATCCCGCTCAGGTTAAGTTGGTGACGGAACTCCAGGCGAAAAATCCGAACGTCATTATCGTCTCTGTCCGCACCCCATACGAAATCAGTGTGCTTCCCATGGTCCCCACTGCCCTGGTGGCCTATGGTAGCAATCTGCCAACTCTTCGAGCCATTGCTGATGTATTGACGGGCAAATCAGAAGCATCTGGTGTTTTGCCAGTCACCTTGCCATGATGGCATCAAAATGCGCCCCGAAAGCCAACCTCAGGTGATGCGTAAGAACAATCCAGGGTTTATACCTTTCACCTCTGCCTATACCGATGATGCGATCGGGATTTGGAACGCGGCAGTACATCCCGACTATCCTCTCAACGAGCGCTTCCTGTGCTACAACCTGGTTCCAAGCACCGGAGAACTGATCGAAGGTCGAGTCGCCATCCATCACGGGGAAGCGGTTGGGTTTGTGCTGGTAAGCGCGATTATGGATGACCCAACGCTCACACTCGGTTGGATCAGCGCGATCGCCGTCGAGCCATCAGCGCAGAGAGAAGGGATTGGCGCTAAACTGCTCACCTGGGCAGAAGGCTGGTTGAAAGAAAAAGGTTATACACGTATCCGCATCGGCGGGAATTTACGTCCTTTCCTGCCGGGTTTGCCTTACGTTATGCGTGAAAATGTCGCTTTCTTTGAGAAGCATGGTTACCAATCTCTGTCGAATCAGCCCTACGAATATGATATTGCCCGCGGCCTGAAAGATTACGAGCCAATGTATTCCAAGCCCACCTCTGTTGATCTGACTCCCATGCAGCCTGGCGAGGAATCCCTCTTGCTTGACTTTCTGCACCGTGAATACCCCGGACGGTGGGAGTTCGAAGCTCGCGAGTTCGTCAAAAACGGTGGGCAAACATCTGATTTCCTGTTGCTACGTGTCCATGGCGACGTGGAAGGGTTTTGTCGGTTGACCCTGCGTGACTCGGAGCGCCCGATAGAACGGTTCTATCCGCAGCGATTGCCCAAGCCCTGGGGACAGTTCGGCCCACTGGGCTTGTCGAAAGCGGTCCGGGGGCAGGGGTTGGGCGGCTACCTGATCGATGCCGCTGCTGTGCATATGCAGTCGCTTGGCGTGGATGGCTGTGTCATCGACTGGACTTCGTTGGTTGAGTTGTATGGCAAGTTTGGGTTCAGAATCTATAACCAGTATGTGAGCTTGTTCAAGGTATTCCAAGAGCAATAATACAAACGACTTTCTTTTCCGTTTACTTATTATGGACTTTTCCAGAGCAGACACGATTCTCTCAGATGCAATAGGAACCATTACTCCAGCGGCGCAGTTAGTCATCTGGCATAAAGGCGCGGCGGTTCACGAAGTGGCGTTGGGGTTCTTGGATCCGGAGGCAAAGACGCGTCCCATCGATGCCAAGACGCTTTTCGACCTTGCATCTCTCACCAAGCTGTTTACTACAACAGTATTTATGACTTTTTTCGAGCAGGGGAAAGTATTAGTAGATGATCCCGTACGTAGTGTGCTGCCTGAATTCAGCGGGGACCGTCACATTCAACCCTATGAAAATCCACTGGACTGGGGAAAAACTGTCAGCGTGACGGACCAGTCAGGCGCGGTCGACGCAGGCCGGGTCACCTTCCGCAACTTGCTGGCGCATAATTCCGGTCTTCCGGCGTGGCGCGCTTTCAAAGACCAGCCTGATGCCGAGTCCGCCATGCGGCTGGCGCTCAATACGTTTTTCTCATATCCGATCGGAGCGCGCGTGGTGTATAGCGATGTCGGGTTGATCCTGCTTGGTTTGGCGGTAAGCAGGCTTGCGGGGAGTCCGCTCGATGAAACCATCTATAAGCATGTGACCAAACTGCTGGGACTGAGCGCTCACTTTCAGCCGGCGGTTCCACTTCAGTCCACTCAAAATATTGCTCCCACGGAGTTTTGCAAATGGCGGAAGCGGCGCATTGTCGGCGAGGTCCACGACGAGAGCGCATGGCGTCTTGGTGGTATGGCAGGGCACGCCGGGTTATTTGCCCATGCAAGCGATGTCGCCGCGTTTGGGCAAAGTTTTCTCGACGCGTCGCTGCTCCAGCGCGAAACCATTGCCGAGATGACGCGCTTGCAAGCTGAGTTCGAGAACACACGGCGCGGATTGGGGTTCGCGCTGTGGAGCCCTGACCCCGAAGCCAGCAGTAATCCGTTCAGTCGCGCGACGTTTGGGCATACGGGTTTTACCGGCACATGCCTATGGATTGATCCGGAGCGGGCGCTCGTAGTTGCACTTCTTACGAACGATGTGTACGGTGGACGTGAAGGGCGCGGCATCGCGGACTTACGCGTGCAGATCCATCAGGCAATTGTGGAAAGTGTAGACACATCGTGATTGTCATCGGCTTGATGTCGGGCACGTCGGCGGATGGTATAGATGTAGCGGTAGTGCGGCTGGAGGGAGCGCCACCATTCTTGACTTGGGAAGTGCTCGCGCATACCCATCGTCCGTTCGGACCGGAATTACACACCGAAATATTTGCTTGTTTCCGTCCTGAAACAGGTTCCGTTGACCGCTTGTGCCGGCTGAATTTCGCGCTTGGAAGGGAATTTGGTGCGGCGGCGCTGGAGGCAGTGAACTACGCGGGTTTGTCAATCAGTGAGATCGACCTAATCGGCTCGCATGGGCAAACTCTCTGGCATGAGCCGCCAGCCGGAGATGAGAGCGGTTCAACATTGCAACTCGGTGAGCCTGCCATCATCGCCGAGATGACCGGCGTGCCGGTAGTGAGCAACTTCCGCACGCGCGATATGGCGGCAGGTGGGCAGGGCGCTCCACTCGTTCCTCTGGCAGATTGGCTGCTGTTGGCGCATCCCACCAAGATTCGCGCTGCCCAAAATCTTGGCGGTATCGCGAATGTGACGTTTCTACCGCCTACAGAAAAACAAAGCTTACAGAAGGCAAGTCAACAGGATGTTCTTGGCAGTTTAGCGCATCGCGTTTTGGCATTCGATACCGGCCCTGGCAACATGCTGATCGATCAAGCCGCGCGCCTAGAAACAGATGGCGCGTGGAATTATGACCACGATGGTACCCTTGCGGCGCAAGGTCATGTCGACGAGTCCTTGCTCGCGGAGTGGATGACGGAACCGTTTTTCCGGCAACATCCGCCGCGCACAACTGGGCGTGAGTTATTTGGTGCCCAGCGCGCGATGGAATACTGGTCACAGGCCAGTCGGCGCAAACTCAGCCCGAGTGATATCGTTGCCACTCTGACGGCGCTGACCGCTAGCTCGATCGAGCACGCCTACCGGACCTTTTTGCCGGTCTTCCCTGAAGAAGTGATTGTCAGTGGTGGTGGAGCGAGCAACCACACGTTGATGGCGATGCTTGCCGAAAGACTAATACCGGCACGCGTGACCACATCTGAAGAATTTGGCTTGGGCATTGAAGCCAAAGAAGCCGTTGCTTTTGCGGTGCTGGCATACGAGACTTGGCATAGACGTCCCGGCAATATCCCCACGGCGACGGGTGCATCACGTGCTGTAGTGTTAGGAAGCATAACGCATTGAATGAAATATCGGAGTACGTATGGATTTAACTCTAACTGAAGAGCGCAATTCTCTTACAAAAGACATTGACACCTTGCCCACGTTCGACATGCTGACACTGATTAACGCCGAAGACCAGAAAGTGGCTCTGGCGGTGCGTAACGAACTTCCCAAGATTGCCGCTGCTGTGGATGCTATCACAGCTAGGATACAAGGTGGAGGGCGGTTGATTTACATTGGCGCGGGTACCTCCGGGCGCCTCGGTGTACTGGACGCCTCAGAATGTCCGCCCACGTTTGGTACATCTCCCGAGCTGGTAGTAGGACTCATTGCAGGAGGTACAGCCGCACTGACGGATGCTGTGGAAGGCGCGGAAGATGATCGCGAAGGTGGTACGAGGGAAATTGCGGAATTGGATGTCAATGAAAATGACTCCGTCATCGGCATCGCGGCCAGCGGACGCACGCCCTACGCAATTGGCGGTTTGCAGGAAGCCAAAGCACGCCGTGCTCTCACCGTGAGCATTACCTGCAATCGCCCATCCCCACTCGGGGAACTAGCAGAGATTAGTATTGCACTCGTTGTCGGTCCAGAGGTGGTCTCTGGCTCAACGCGACTGAAAGCGGGGACTGCCCAGAAGATGGTGCTGAATATGATTTCCACAGGCGTGATGATCCGTTTGGGCAAGACCTACTCCAACCTGATGGTGGATGTCCAGCCAACAAATGTCAAACTTCGTCAGCGGGCACGGCGGATTGTGGCGGAGGCCACTGGGTTGAATGCGCAGCGGGCAGCGGAAATCCTGTCTGCATGCAATGGCGAAGTCAAGACGGCGATCGTGGCAACTCTTGCAGGAGTATCACCTGAATTGGCGCGGATCAGATTGCGCGAAACAGGTGGATATGTGCGCAAAGCAATTGGGTAAAAAGGAAGTGGCGGTCGTAAGTCAACGGAGACAAAATGGAATATATTCTCGGAGTGGATGGCGGCGGAACAAAAACCGTGGCCTTGCTGGGAGACCGGAATGGCAATGTGCTTGCACGTGGTGTCAGTGGACCATCCAATGCCAATGCAATAGGTTTCGAGGCAGCTTGTATCGCTTTGGAAAGCGCTATCAGTATGGCACGTACAAATTATCCTGGACACGTTTCCGCATTGTGTTTAGGATTGGCGGGGGTCGGACGAAAAGAGGATATTGATAGATTCCATAATTGGGCAGTCCATAAACTTCCAAAAACGTTCGTGAAGGTTGTCAGCGATGCCGAGATCTTGCTGATGGCAGGTGCGCCATCCGGCCCGGCACTGGCGTTGGTTTGCGGCACAGGCTCGATTGTCTATGGACGAACGGTAACAGGAGAGCTCATCCGTGCAGGAGGCTGGGGTTACCTCTTCGGGGATGAGGGCAGTGGATATTCCATGGGTATTGCGGCGCTGCGGGCGATCATGCAGGCATATGACGGGCGTGGATCAGAAACATTATTGTCAGAATTAGTATTAGAGCGGTATGGTCTACACACTCCACCAGAGCTTGTCAGCACGGTTTACCGTACAGAATTCCCTCCCTCCATCGTGGCAACCTTGTCGGAGTTGGTAGAGCAAGCAGCAGAACAGAATGATTCTGTGGCGATCGCAATTTTAGAAGAATCTTCGCTGGAGTTGGCGCGAACCATTGCCGCGGTCTATTCTAGACTGGGTACATCCACTGTTCCACTGGTGATTACTGGCGGAACAATTTTTCATGGGAACCATCTTAAGAAGGCATTCAACCGCGCCTGTGAGGCTGAAAGCTTGTCATTTGCAGCGGTTCATTATGTGGGGGAACCGGCAGTGGGCGCACTGAAATTGGCTTGGCAAATATCGTTGGGTTGAACCAATTTTTTGGTTTCTTTACTGCTTGCGTCAATTATATAGGCAACAATCTACAAGTCTTTCTGAAAAATTATGTGGCAAGACAAATATGCTTAGTTGGCAGTATGTAGAGTGATATTTGTATTTCACCTCGAAAGTAACTATCAGAATTACTTTTCTGCAGAGCTGTCAATAATTTGTAAATACAAACAACTTCATGAGATTTCATCAAACTGCCCAGATAGGCAGTCTCGATGGTTTCGAAACCCTGACCTGAGCATCAAAAAAAGTCTAGGCTCTGGGGGAACGTGCGAAAACAGCATTCCCATAAGGAATTTTATTTCCCTCAAACAAAATATTCATATTAGAGGGTCAGTGTACCTCACCTCATTGAGATATTCACGCCGTTTATCAGTGGTTTCCTACAACTCGTTTTCAATTCTAAGCGTCACACCATTACCCACATAACGCCGGAGCCTACTTTAGTATCGCATGCCGAGGTTGTAATTTCATTACATGCCCTACTCTTCCACGTTTCCGGACTTCCGAAGCCTCATTTCTGGTTTTGCTTCCTGTCCGCCCGGCAGGAGCGGGTCCCAGGTGCGCCCTTGGCAATGGTCTTCACGAAGCACCCCATAGGGGCTGACCGAGGCAAAAGAAAACCGAAGAGTCTCACACCCTTGTGCAAGTCAGGACGTGTGCCGCGCAGCGGCAGACCTTGCGCCAGCAAGCCCCTGCTCAGTTCGTGAAAGCCCGGCGGGCTCCAGAATTGAAACTCAAGGCGACGGGGGACACTTCCCAGCATCATCCGCGGCGAAAATGGACCAGATCTCCTCCGCACTCAATGCACGGTCGTACACGGAGACTTCATCGATCAGTCCCTTGAAGTAGTGCCTGCCGTCGCAGTTGTCACAGTGCGCCCGGCCGTCCTCCGAGCCGATGATCAGAAAGCTGTTGGGGAACGCGGGAGCCAGTTTTCCCCGGTGCTCTAGAGACTGCACTTCCTGCCCGTTCACATACAACCGCAGGTGCTGACCATCGAATGTGGAAGCAATGAAGGACCATTCGCCCGCCGGTACCTGGAATGCCGCGTTCTTTTCGTCGCTGGTTGATTTGAAGAGGTTGCCGTTATTGATGGCAAAATTGACCCCCGTCACCTGTGACCAGCCACGCGATATGTCCACGAGAAAGTACTCCGTGCCGACGAGTCCCTGGCAGCAGCGGTCCATCTCATTCTCCGGGTCAGGTTTCAACCAGAATTCGATCGTGCCCTGGCGTATGTCCAGGCCCCCGATGCGTGGGATATCGACCGAACCGCGGTCGTCGAAGCTGAACGCCTGCCCGACCTTTCCGGCAGCAAAGCCCACTCCGTCGTTCAGTCTGCCATCATGCCCTGCGACCACGTCCCGGGCATCGTCACTGCCAGGCCACCAGCCGACCAGTCCGGCAGGCGCAGCGGTACATTGATTGGCAGCGGGTACGTCCACCATCGGCGTCGCGTCGGACGAAAGGATCACGGCAGACGTTGGGGTATCCGTAGGGAAAGTGATGGCGCTAACCGTTGGCGTGGCTGGGGGGATCGCCACCGGTGCAAGATTGCAGGCGAGCAAAAGAAGAACGAAGCACATGCCTGACAGGCCTCTATGTTTCGTCGTGATTGAATTTTTCATAATGTACCTTTCCGATAAATGCTTTATTGATGGACAACACCCCCGAAGAAGACGGCGGCCGCGTGTCCACTTCTTCTAACGTTTCAAACTGCAGCATTGTTCCCAGGTGGAGATATCTATCCAGTAGGTCATGCCTGTTGCGAAGCACCCTGACGGGGTGGCGTGACATCTATTTCTTACTCGCCGGGGCTGATCTTCATCCCCTAACGGGGACCTTCGGCAAGGCGCTGCGCGAAGCCCCTTGCTCAGTTTTGTAAAAAGCCGTTTCGATCGCGAAGCACTCAACGCGGCGCCTCCGGGCTTTATATTCCTCTCTCCCGGTAGGAAACCTGTGGCGCACTAAAGTCCCCGAAGCGGGAGACCTTACGCCAGCAAGATCTATTCCCCAAAAGGAAGCTATTTCGCTTTCGAGCCCAACAACAGCAGGAGTTCGAAGAGGCTGCTATCGTAAATCGACATTTTCATAAACCATTTTTTGTTTCACCAGCCTGAAACGCTGCTTTCGCCAGTGCCCAATGGTGTGCGTTACCCGCGGGTGGGCGGGACGAGATGACGCCACTTTGACGGAACCAGGCCTGAGCCATGAAACTGCTTGAAAACGCGGCACGTACCCACCAGTCGGATGCACGCATCATTGGGCAGATGGAACTGCCACACTAACTCCTCAAGCCACTTATAGTTTTGATAGATAATACTCATGTTGCTTTTTGAATAGATCCAGTAATTCTGCGAAAGGAACATTCTTCACATCGCATATCTCAATCAACTCAGCCCCACATCGATAGTATTCTCGACCGTCCGAATATCGATAACGATAGCCTTGTGTGCCATTACAGTTGCCACACCCATAGCAACCTGTATATTTGAAATCATATTCCTCAAGTGTGACCCTGATCGCCTCATGGAAGAAATAGGAATAAGTTGAAGAGGCAAAGAACTTGAGCCGGAGGATCGGCTTTCCCTTAATACTCGTAAATCTGAGAATAGGTTTCCTGATCTTGCTGTGGGTGAAGGTATAGCCGAGGGCATTGGTTTTATCTTTCTTGACCTTGTACCCGAGATTGAAAGCGTACTGAGCAATAGCTGAAAATATCGTTCTTTCGTCAGCAGCTATGGTCGCCAGATAATCTTCCATAATGATTTTCCTATCTTCATGCATTTCAATCTGCCCAATGGTATGTGTTACCCGCGGGTGGGTGGGCGAGACAACGTCACTTTCGTCTTTTTGAACGTATCTTCGGGGTGAGTGAGACAGTGGACGCAGTAGGTGGTCATGAAGATATTTTACTATCCAAATGGCTAAAGAATGGGCTAGATACTTCTTACCACAGAGAATACTGAGTTCAACACCTGCCATCCCATTCGCTCTGTTCGGGACTCTGCGCGTGCCGGGAAAGATCACAAAGATTTTTTGAACCGCGAAGATCGCTAAGGAAGACCTTTAAAATCTTTGTGTTCTTCGCGCGCTTCGCGGTTAATTTCTCTGTGCTCTTTACACTTGCCCTGGCGGGCAGTGCCAGGGTTATCCCCTTTAGGGGACTGTGGTGAAGTCTTCGGGTGCGAACAAAGGATTGATACCACTAAAGAGATGACCTCCATCACTACCCCGTTCCCCGCGAAATTTGTACACTTGGGTTATGCAATCCTCCGAAAAACGGATCCGGGTCGGCTGCCCGGCACATAACTGCGGCGGACGCTGCCTGTTGATCGCGCACGTGCGCGACGGGCGCATCGTCCGGCTCGACGCGGATGACCGCCCGGATTCGGTCGCGGCGCCGCAGCTGCGCGCCTGTGTGCGCGGGCGTTCCTATCTTCGCCGCCAGTACCACCCCGACCGGTTGACCAGGCCGCTGAAACGGGTCGGTCCACGCGGGGACGGAGAGTTCCGGCCCATCGCCTGGGAGGAAGCGCTCGATACCCTCGCATCACAAATGGAAAAGGTCAAACGCCAGTATGGTCCCTCAGCATTGTTCGTTCCATACGGAACCGGCTCCTACAATCAACTGAATGGCTCGCACGTCGCCCGGCGCTTGATGAACTTGTACGGCGGATGCCTGGGCATCTACAATTCCTATTCGTGGGGGGCAACCAATCTGGCGACGCCCACGGTCTATGGCACGCTCGTCACCGGCAACCAGCGCCAGGATTGGCTGAACGCCAAATACATCCTGATGTGGGGCTGGAATCCGGCGGAAATGCGCGACGGCACCAACAGTGATTACTTCGTCAAGCTGGCGCGCCAAGCCGGGGCGCGCGTGGTCTGTATCGACCCGCGTCACTCGTTGAGCGCGGCATCCCTGGCAGACGAATGGATTCCCATCCGCCCGGGTACCGATACCGCCATGATGAGCGCCATGGCATATGTAATGCTGACCGAACATCTCTACGACGCCGAATTCGTCCGCACCCATTGTGTGGGCTTTGATGCCAGCCAGATGCCGGTCGAGGGGGAGGAAAGTTATCGCGACTATATTCTTGGCAGCCGCGACGGGATCCCAAAGACACCGCAGTGGGCTGAGTCCATCACAGCCGTCCCTGCGGAAACGATCGCGCGCATCGCACGCGAATATGCCACGATCAAACCTTCCGTTCTCTACCAGGGCTATGGCATGCAGCGCCGCGCCTATGGCGAACAGGTGGTCCGTGCCGGGTGTGTATTGGCAGCGATCACAGGGAATGTCGGTGTACGCGGCGGCTGGGCAAGCGGACTGGGATTACAAGCCCCGGACGGAGGCGGCTTGTGGACAGTCTTCCCTACCGGCGAGAATCCCGTCAAAACCAGCATCCCGGTCTTTCTCTGGACCGAGGCGGTTCTGCGCGGCAAAAGCAAAGTCCCGGCGCTAGCCGGGATGACCTCCGCTGATGGCATTCGCGGCGCGCAGAAACTCGACAACGATATCAAGTTAATCTACGCGGTAGCGACCAACTGCCTGATCAACCAGCACGCTGATGTGAACCGCACGGCTGCGATCCTGCGCGATGAATCGAAGGTCGAGTTCATCGCGGTGCAGGATAACTTTCTGACACCCAGTGCCCGCTTTGCCGATATCATCCTGCCGGCCTGTACGCAGTTCGAAACCTGGGGCGTGGAGGATGGCTGGAAGTATGGCGATGAAGTCATCCTGCAGCCCAAGCTGGTCGAGCCGTTGGGAGAAAGCAAATCTGATTATCGTATCTGTGCCGAGCTCGCAGAGCGACTGGGGATCGGCGAAACCTTCACGGAAGGCCGTGATGAAAAGGGCTGGGTCGAATATTGTTTGAATGAATTCCGCCGGCTCCGCTTCCCTGAATTACCGACATTGAAGGAATTTATCGAAAAGGATCTGGGTGCCTGGACGCGACCCGCCACAGAACCTGCCATTGCCTTTGCCGATTTTCGCCGCGACCCGGAAAAGTACCCGTTGAAGACTCCCAGCGGAAAGATCGAGATCTTCTCGAAGCAGCTTTTCGACCTGAATAACCCGGAAGAGATTCCACCTATCCCAAGATACATTCAGGAATGGGAACATCCATTCACCACAGAGAACACGGAGAGCACAGAGAAATTTAAAAAAGTCTCCGTGGTGAAAAAATATCCTCTACAGGCAATCGGTCACCACACTTTGCATCGCGTCCACTCCACGCACGACAACAACGACTGGCTTGAGGAAGCCTTCCCGCAGCGGGTCTTCATCAATCCGATCGATGCGGCGTCACGCGGGATCAAAGACGGCGATGAGGTCAAAGTCTACAACGACCGTGGCGCGCTGATCCTGCCCTGCCGCCTCACCCCGCGCATCCTCCCCGGCGTGGTGGATATCCCGCAGGGAGCGTGGTATGAACCCGATGAGAACGGCGTAGACCGCGGCGGCTGTGTCAACGTGCTGACATCCCATCACTGGACCCCCTTCGCGTTCGCGACGACCCAGCAGACGATGATGGTCGAAGTAAAGAAAGAAGAGAGAGAAAAGAAAGTCCGACAGCCATCTTTCCTCGTTCCTCTTTCCTCGGAGGGCAAATGACCTACGCCTTCACCTTCGACGCCGCATTCTGCTCCGGCTGCAAAGCCTGCCAGGCAGCCTGCAAGGCCAAGAACAATCTCCCTCTGGGCGTGCTTTGGCGGCGCGTGATCGAGGTGTCCGGAGGAACATGGCAGCAACGCGGTGAAGCCTGGCACAACACGGTCTTTGCCTATAACGTATCCATGGCTTGCAACCACTGCCTGCATCCCAAGTGCGCCGGCGTTTGCCCCACGGATGCATACATCGTCCGCGACGATGGCATTGTGCTCCTCGATACTGCAAAATGCATGGGATGCGGCTACTGTGCCTGGGCTTGTCCCTACGGCGCGCCTCAATATGACCCCGAAGCGGGTCACATGACCAAGTGCAATTTCTGTTTCGACGACCTCGAACAGGGACTGCCTCCAGCCTGCGTCGCGGCTTGTCCCATGCGCGTGCTCGATTATGGCGAGGGGACAATTGACTCGGCAACGAAAACGCTCCGGTTATGGGACGTCCCGTCAGAAACACATCCCTATCCCCTGCCAGGCTATTCACACACCGGACCGCGCCTGGCGATCAAACCACACGCCGCGATGAACACGCCGGAAGAAAAGATCGTGGGAAACCTGGAAGAAATCCGACCGCGCCTGCCATCGCGCTGGGAAGAATTGCCACTGCTCCTGTTTACCCTCCTCATCCAGATCGCTGTGGGTGGCTTCTGGGCAATGTTATGGATGTTCCCACACGCGGGGGACAGCACGACATTATCCCACTGGATGCCTCAGCTTCTGATCGGCATATGCCTGGGAGCAGGCATGCTCGCCTCTCTGGCTCATCTGGGTACAAAAAGAAATGCCTGGCGCGCACTCGGCAATTTGCGTAAATCGTGGCTGAGTCGCGAAGTCTTGTTCACCGGTCTCTTTGGAATTGGCTGGCTATTCACCACGGTGATCACCCTGATCTGGCACCGCAGCACCGCCGAAGGCACGGCATTGACTGCCGCGCTCGGGCTCGGACTGGTCTACAGCATGTCCAGGGTATACCGTCTGCCAGCCGTCCCCGCCTGGAACACCTGGCGGACAAACGCCGTCTTTATGGTCAGCACGCTGCTGCTGGGTCAGTCGATCATGGCTACTCTACTGCCATATGGATCGACCCTGACCAACAGCATGATCCTGATTTTGCTCCTTGCGCAACTATCCCTGATGCATAAATCACTTTCCCGCGCTCCATTTCATCATATTCGTATTGGGTTGATCCTCGCCGGAATGGCCCTGACCATCATGAGTCTCTTCCTGGGTGATGCAGCTTCTATCTGGCTTAACATGTTGATCCTTCTCACGATCGTGACGGAAGAAGGTCTTGGAAGATGGCTGTTTTATCAGGTCGCGGACGGATCATTTTCATTATTATGAAGAGAATTAACCGCGAAGAGCGCAAAGCACGCGAAGATTTTAAGGTTTTTCTTCGCGCTCTTAGCGTGCTTCGCGGTTAGAAAATCTTCGTGATCCCGGGCAGGGAAATCAACCGCGAAGAGCGCAAAGCGCACGAAGATTTTAAAGGTTTTTCTTCGCGGTTAAAAAATCTTCTGAATTGGAATCTTCCTGATGAACCGTCAAAATATCATCGTCCTTTTGTGGCGCAAAACGGCTGCATTGCTTCTGATTGGGGCTGTTCTCCCGGCGGGCCTGGTCCTTTACACGTTTTGGGATCTGCCTTCCATCGACTCGCTTCCCGAAACATACATGACTCCCAGCGTCCGCATTACGGATCGAAACGGGCATTTGCTGTACGAGATCCTGGCAGAGACAGGCGGGCGAAATACCGTTTTAGCGATCGAAAACTTTCCGCAATGCATGAAGGATGCCACCATCGCCGTGGAAGACAAATACTTCTACAGCAATCCCGGCGTGGACATCACAGGGATCCTCCGTGCCCTGTGGATCAACATCCGGGGCGGCGAGACGATCGCCGGCGGGAGCACCATCACGCAACAGGTCGCTCGCAATCTGTTGATGACCCAGGAGGAACGGACAGAGCGCACCCTGCGGCGCAAGCTGCGTGAAGCCCTGCTTGCCTGGCAGATGACCCGCAAGCTTTCCAAGGATGAGATCCTCGCCCTCTATCTCAATCAGATGAATTACGGCGGGATGGCATACGGCGTCGAAGCCGCTGCCCAGACTTATTTTGGAAAACCTGCCAGCGAGCTGCTGCTGCCGGAGTGCGCGCTGATCGCCGGGATGCCCCAGGCGCCCGGAGCCTATAACCCGTTTACAAATCCTGAACTGGCGAGGGAAAGACAGCTTGTGGTGCTGGGTCTCATGGAGAAGCATGGTTATCTTACGCAGGAAGAACGTCTCCACGCCGAAGAAACACCCTTGAGCTTGAATCCGGACCCTTACCCGATCGAGGCGCCGCACTTCATCTGGATCATCAAGGACCAGATCGACAGATTAACGTTTACAGGCGTCCTCGACCCTCAGCAGAGTCTGGTCGTGCGCACAACACTGGATCTCGATGTCCAGCACCTGGCAGAGGATATTCTCGAACGTCGCATTGCAGCCTTCCAGGAAGAGGATGCCATGCTCAGCCATAATGTCAACAATGCAGCCCTGGTGGTGATCGATCCGCATAGTGGAGAAATCCTCGCCCTCGTCGGCAGTGCGGATTATTTCGACAAGTCCATTGATGGGGCATTCGATATGGCGACCTCCCCCCGCCAGACCGGTTCGGCGTTCAAGCCATTCATCTACGCCCTGGCGCTCGACCCGCGGCGGACTGAGGCGTGGACTGCTGCGACGTCCATCATGGATGTATCCACTACCTTCATCACGCGGGATGGCACACCTTACACGCCGGACAATTACGACAGCCGCGAGCATGGTCCGGTTCCCGTGCGCGAGGCGCTCGGCTCTTCGTTGAACATTCCCGCCGTGAAGACGCTGCAGGAGGTGGGCATCGAAAATACGATCGACCTTGCCCACCGGCTTGGCATCACTTCGCTGATCGACCCGGGACAATACGATCTGTCCCTGGCGCTGGGCGGCGGACAGATCAGCCTGCTCGAACTTTCGACCGCCTACGCGGCGCTTGCCAACGACGGTTATTACACCGGGGACTATTCCATTCTGGAGATCCATGACGCGGACGGGAACCTGCTTTACAGGCAGGAGAAAGACTCGCCGGTCCAGGTCTTTGACCCGCGCGTAGCCTGGCTCATCAGCGACATCCTCAGCGACGACGCTGCCCGCTCGACTGGCTTCGGTCCGAACAGCACTCTGAAGCTCGAACGCACGGCAGCCGCCAAGACAGGCACGACGACGAACTTCCACGACAACTGGACAATTGGTTACACGCCAGACCTGTTGGTCGGAGTCTGGGTGGGCAACAGCGGACACGAAGCCATGCACAACGTGACCGGTCTCTCCGGCGCCGCACCGATCTGGCATGAGGTCATGCGCAGCCTCCTGCAGGGACGTCCCGATCGCCCCTTCCAGCGACCGGATGGACTGGTCCAGGTGGAAGTGTGCGACCTCTCCGGACTGCTCCCCGCCTCCGCCTGCCCGCACACTCGCACGGAATGGTTCATCGCCGGCACGGAGCCCACGCAAACGGATACCTTCCATCAACAAGTTTGGATCGACATGTTAACCAATTCACTTGCAGACGATTCCACTCCCGACGAACGGCGCAAGTCTGTGATCGTTTTGGATCTTCCGGTGGAGGCACAAGCCTGGGCACGTGAACAGGGACTACCTCTGCTTACAGACTTTGCCCGGGCAGGAAATACTTCTCAACAACCAGACCAGTTGATCTTGCTTTCCCCGCCTGCCAACACCACCTACCGCATCGACCCGGACTTCGACGCTGCCGCTCAACAACTGCAGATCGAGATCGCCGCGGGAGGGGCGGTTTCTCAAATCACGATCTGGATCGATGGAACATTGCTTACGACTTTATCTTCGCCGCCCTATGAAACCTGGTGGTCTCTATCGGCGGGCGAGCATTATTTCTGGGCAGAGGGGGTGAATACAAACGGGGAAACCGTCAAAAGCGAAGAGATTGTCATCACTGTTCTCGACGAATAATTCCTAGTGGAAGCAGAAGATTTTCCAAACCTTTCCCGACAGTTTGCCCATACGCTGCCAGGATATTGAGCATATCCTGGCAGCATATGGGGAATATCCTGTCAGGATATTGAAAAAACATCAAGAGAAGTTTGGCAACTTCTCTTGAGAGATTTGCCAATCCCACCCGACAATTTTATGAAACTACAGGGAGACTACGCCTGGCTTCCCGTATTTCCGCTCTCCACCACTACCGTCCGCAGATCGAACCGTGAAAAGCGATGTAGTCACGATCACGGTGCTTGGTGAGTGAGATTATGAAACGATACCCATCACCAACCGGAAGCCTCTCGCAGTTGCCGGACAGCCTGCGCCATCAGTTGTTCGCCCTCGTCCGGTGTCATCTTTGATTCCCGAAAAATAAAGATAAATGTCATCCGCCCATCGAACGTGTTCACGCCGACGGTTCGTTCAAGTTCGGATGAATTGACCAGATTGTGAAAAGACTCGATCTGTAAAGGACCGACCTGCGAGGGAAAGTCCAGGCGGCCGAGATTGGTCATGGAAAAATCGTAAGTGACCTGGCGCTGGAAGAAAATTCTAGCCACCTCTGCCATTTCGGCTTTTGAAAAGTTTCTGGCAAACTCGCCAAACATAAGCGGCATCATAAATAGCTTTTCGTCTGTGGCATCCTGTTTCAGCTGCGCCTGAAACTCGCGCGCCATCTCCCAGAAATCCCTGCCCGGCTTGCAATTGAGCCTGGTCTCCACCGTGGACATGAACATGCCGGTCGTGTCACCGACCGGTTGTGTCAGGCGGTTCCGCAAGCTGACCGGGCTGGATACGCTGCGGATCCGGGAAGCTTTCCCTGGCAGTGTATTTGCAAACGCTCGCAGCCAGGCTGTGCAGGCAGCCGCGTGGATAGTGGCCCCTTCGGCTTTGCAGCGTTGAACCAAGCTCGCGGTTTGGGAAGCCGTCAGAGTGTGGGGCAGGATGCACATCCGCAGTTCCGGCGGTAGCGCTCCCGGCGTGGACGCGCTTCCTTCCACGGAAGCTGGCTGAGGCGCGGGAATGATCCGGCTGCGTAGACGTCCAAGCAGCATGGCGAGACGCATCGTCATCACAAGCTTGCGCAATTGGCGTTTGACGCCTGGACTGGCGCTCACCGACTCAGGAATTAGCGTAGAGAAATGCGGTGACAGGGGCAGCGGTGGAACTGGAGCATCCGGATCGCCAAGTGCCTGAAGCACATCCCGCATCACGTACACACCTGAAAAACCGTCGCACACGCCATGGTGGAACGTGCCGATCAGGTCAGAATGATCTTTCGATGCAACCCAGGTAAAACGGGCGAAAGGTCCATGATCCCCCGGAAAGGGCGTGCGAAGTTCCTCCCTGACGATTTCCTTCCAGCCATCGTTATCCTTGTTGTCGGCAAGGAAACACACGGGAAAGTGGGCGCTGGGCAGACGTTCATCCTCAGCCCTGGGAATTAACAATCTATGTCTTGACCGGACGCAATCCAAAGCCTGCTGCAGTTGTCCGAGAGAAAACTTCCCCCGAATTCGGACGACAATGGAAAAGTTTGAAATAAATGTCCCGCCTGCCTGCGGCTGTTCTTTGGCAGTAGATGATGCCTGGATCATGTTGATTGCCTGTGTTGAAAGACGTATGGTGTTTAGTTTATCAGACAGCGAAGAAACCTGCGCGCCTGCTTAACCACATGCATTATATCGTTTTGGCAGCTGAGTAGATATTGCCAGTTGGCGCTAACTTAGGAATTTGTTCCAATAGTCCACAGAAGGTTTTGTCCATTGTTCGAAAGTGGTTGCCTTATCCAGCCCTGGAATCCCACCACTATTCCTCTGCCAGTGTCTCCAAAAGCTTAGTTTCAAATCAAGCATGTAAAGTTGCTGATGCTCAACAAAACCAGGCTGAATTGGTTTTAGACGAAGATATTCAGTGACAAAAGCATCTGCAAGCGATTCGTTTTTGGCAAGGTAGTCAGTCACCTGTAAAGATAAATCAGCCTGACCATCGCCAAAGTGAGCCGTCATGAGGTCGAAGACCCCGCTGATACGCCATTCGCCCTCGATATTCGTCACGACTGTGTTATGTTCCCCATAATCCCCCAAAACTACACAAGGTGTGTATGCCAGGTGGAGAACAGGCGCGGCTTTGGCAATCACATGCTCTATCCATTCCAGATCGGATGAGGTTGTATGATCGTTGTAGCTTCGTGCCGCGGCTGCTTTTTCCCGGATGCAATCTATGACCCATTCACGATAATGCTTCTCGAAGGGCTGCACCCTGTTATGCTCCACATCATATTTGCCGGCGCACTCCCAGGTCAATGTTTGCACCTCCACCAACATTCCTGCCAGTGCGTACGCAGCTGCCTGCCTGTCGCCGAAGGTCAGTTGAGAGGCCACAGCTTTATCCTGAAGCTGCCAACCGGACAAGCGGGGCATGATGACAAAACTCCAGCCAAAGATATCATCTGATGATTCCAGCAAGTACGGATATGGCACGGGTGCTCGCGTCCGCGCGTGCAACTGATTGACAATGAACTGTTCCGTTGGAAATTGCCATGGATAGTGAGGTGCGCCTCGAAGCACAAATTCGCCACGGGTACTCGTCAAAAAGATATTTTGCCCGAACAGCCCAAATGAGACGGGCTCCGCTTTCACGAACTCACCGAGAGCAAGCCGGGTAAGAGCCGCTTGAAATTGTTCCGGCGAGATCCGTCCCAGGCGTTTTGAATATTCCTGCATCATCCCTCGAAGACAGCCACGGCGCGCACGGGCGAGCCGGTCCCGCCGCGTATTTTGAGCGGCAGGCCGATAAAACGAAAGCGCCCGCGACCGACCAGCTGATGCAAATTGATCATATTTTCATAGTGCGTGAAGCCCAATTCCCCGCAGACATGATGGACTTCCTTGTTGGAAACATGCAGCACGCCTGGCGCCATCGGTTCGACGCCGAACGCCGCGATCTTCTGCCTGCCCAGCCAGCGCACCGCCTCCGCGCTGACGCCAGGTCCCGCCTGCCAGTCACCG
>Ga0105104_10000308_pt1 | contig 36715 bp, 26 predicted proteins | sample PPLLaktember2015_3_FD_87034 | JGI IMG/M metagenome (GOLD analysis project Ga0105104, IMG submission 87034) | Freshwater sediment microbial communities from Prairie Pothole Lake near Jamestown, North Dakota, USA - PPLs Lake P7 Core (6) Depth... | ecosystem: Environmental > Aquatic > Freshwater >... | reverse complement strand
GTCCCCTTTTTTTCTTTTTATCTCTCACGGAGCACACAGGGGTCACAGAGAGAAGAGAATCAACGGATTACAAAGGTTATCCCGCAGCGGCTGACAGTTAAGGAAGCCGCCGGATGGCACAACATGCCATAATAATTCCACACGTAGTGTGGTTTCTTGACTGTCCCCTTTTTTCCCCCACGCAGTCACGCAGTTCACGCAGTGGGGGCTATTGAATTTTTTTTCGAAATATGTTAATCCTATATTGTATTTTCGGAGGTATTAAATGAGTATGAAGAAAGAAGAACTTCGTTGGAAAAAAAATTGGACCCTGTTCCACTATTTTTTCAAAAAAAACGAGATACAAACAATAAAAGAAAAGTTAAAAAATATGAAAACCCGGGTTATCGCCTTTTGTTCCTTTGAAAACCGGTTTGCAAAATGCGGGGGGCTGGCAGCCGTAACAATCAAAATACTTCCCTGGCTGAGAAAGTTAAAAGGCGTTGAAAAAGCTTTGCTATTTACGCCGTATTATCCTTTTATCATGAAACCGGACGCCATCGCCCGGTTGGAAAATACGGGGAAAATCGCGGAAGTGGATTTTGACAATCAAAAATTCAACGTAGAAATATATCGATATATTCCCACCGATGCCCATACAGGACATCCCCTCGACGGTGTCGAAGAGTATTTTCTAAAAGCAGGAGGTTTTTTCGATGCGAAAAACAAGTTGAATGACCCCTATATTTATGATGAAGAGAACAAAGACCGGAATAACACTATATTACGAGACAACGGTTTGTTTTTCAGCAAAGCGGTTCCGCTGGTACTCGAGGCCCTGGGAACCCGGGAAGATATCGTCTTTCATTTGCAGGAGTGGCAGACAGCCCTAATCGCCCTGACATCGAAAGAAGCGATGGTATCGGGGAGATTGATATCTTGCGGAGCGGTTCAAACCATGCATAACCCCTTTGATGCGGCACTACCCCCCGATGTACTGGAAAAAGTACTGGATGACAATTCATTAAAAAAGCACAACTTAAGAGAAACCGCGGGGTTTTTAGAGGAATTTTACGATAAAAGCCCCAGTGTGTACCAGGTGGGACTTCGATTGGTGGATGGACCGATCACGACGGTGAGCCGTCATTTTGCAGGGGAATTGACAGGAGAACTGATGCAGACGAGTTATTTTGCCCCGCATATGCAGCATATTTTCAAGAAAAACGCGGTATATGGAGTTAATAACGGTATGTTTGTCGATTATCCCGAAGAGTACAAAGATAAGACGGTTTTTTCTTCGGATGAGATCAAACGGATCAAAAACGAGAAAAGAAGCGAACTGTTGGGAATCCTGGATTCATTGAGTACGGACGAAGGATTCGGTTTGTTGACGTATAACAACGGTTCTATTAAAAATTTACCGGGGAATGTCCCGATACTACTCATGAGCGGGCGGTTGGATTTTAACCAAAAAGGGTATGATATTTTCCTTCGTGCCCTGAGAAATTTCGGCGAAGACGAGATCAAAGCGATCCTAACTCCAATGCCTACAAAGGATTCGGACCTGGATTTTTTACGAGAAGTAGCAATGGAATGCCCGGGTAATGTGACGGTTTGCCCGAAACGAATGGAACCCAAGGCATACCTGACGCTGCAAATGGGGGTGACATACGGGATCATGCCTTCGATTTATGAGCCTTTCGGGGCTGCGGTGGAATACATGGTAAACGGCACCGTTACGATTGCACGGGATACAGGCGGACTGCGGGGCCAGGTGGTTCATGGAAAGAATGGATTTTTATTTAAAGAAGACCCGGCCTGTTACACGCCTGGTGGAATAAAAACCTTTATGGATGCGGGAGACGATATCCATAAACGGGACGGTAATGCGTGGTCCGATGGAATGGTGGATGCATTCACCCGGGCATTAAAAGAAGCCGCTGATTTTTATCGGCATCAGCCGAATAAATATTACCTAATGATTATCAACTCCCTGGAAATGGCGAAAACTTTCGATTGGCAAAAGAATGCAAAAGAATACTTCGAGGTGTTTAAGACAGTGAAGGATGTATAAATCCGCCGCAATTTTTGTCTTCGGAGAGGAAACCCTTTCGAGAAAGAGTTTCCTGGACCATCCTAAAGCTTTTGGTCGTGAATGTTTTTTTAAGTTTTTAGGAATGCAAAATCCCTTGTTTTAAGGGTGAATTTTTTTTAAGACATTCAAACGCTCGCGGCGGAGATCCATATCCTGTTTTTTGTCTTCGGCGAGAATTTGCAGGCGTTCAAGCAGGTTGTTTTCGATGTCTTTGTATCCGTGCCTGATTAAATTTCCGACGGCTTTAAGACTGGATAGCCGGATGAACATGCTCTGGTTGTTATCTTCGGATAATTTGAAGAGGTTTTCCACCATGCTTTTGGAGAAACCGTTGTTTAACTTCGAGAGAACGGGGCCCAGGTCGCCGAGGGCATGAACGCAGCAATGCCGGAAATAGATATCGTGATTTTCATTAGTAGCCATGTGGAGGAGGCGATGGGCGATTTCTTTGTTTTGGAGTTCCGATTCGACCAGGTTTCCCCATTTACCTACGGCGTAGGCACATGAAGCCCTGAGGTCATAATCTTGTTTTTCGTCTTCCACGAGGGAGAGGAGTCGGTGGATGACTTTGTGTTCTTTGTCGAATTCGCCGTCTTTCCAGGTTTTCCCGATAGAAAAGACACAAGAAAGGCGGAGGTAAATATTTTGGTTTGTATCTTCGACGAGGCGGAGTAGGAGGTTGATGGCTTTATCTTTTTCGATGGGGTTCCCGATGTTTTCGACGGCTTCGGCGCATTCCCTGCGAAGGACGCTGTCGAGGTTTTCGTTTTCAGCCAGGTCGAGTAAGTGGGTGACGGTAAAATCATCCAGGTTTTTCAGGGTGGCATTATTGGGGTAATTGGGGTGATAAGGGTGGCCGTTTTGTTTCCAATAACCGATGGCGTGAGCGCATGAGCGCCGGAGATACAGTCCCTGTTTTTCGTCCTCCACCAGTCGAAGTAAGTGTTCCATGACGTCCGGTACATGGTTGGTTTCGACCCGGTTTCCCAATTTTTCCAGGACATAGATGCAGGAATGGCGGATGTCGGTTTGCTGGGTTTGGTCTTCGGCCAGTTTAATTAATCGTTCCAGGATTGTGCTGTTTCCATTGTAAAAAGCGGGTTTTTCGAAACACTGGAGGGCTTCGATACAGGAGATGCGGAGATGGTTGTCGACATGAGAGTCTTCAGCGGTGGATAAGAGGAGGTTGGAGAGGATGGAGGCGGACATGGAATCGCTGACGCGGCTGATCCATTTTTCGAAGCGGTGCCATGTCGTGCCGATATCGTCATTTTTCTCCCGATAATTCCAGGAGAAATCGACAAAGTCGTGGATAAGTCGTTGAATAAAGGGGATATCGTCAGACCATCCGCCGTTTTCGGCCACATAATTCATCAAGTCATAGAATTGATTTTGATCCCGGCTGAGGATATATGAAAGCACGCGGTGCGATTGTTGGTCATCAAGAGCTTTCAAGGCTAATAAAAAATTTTCCTGCCAGGAAGGTTTATTACTAAGAGGTAGTTCCATATTTTCAATCACCATCATATATTATACTCAATTCTCACATAAACATCAAATTTTTTTGTGATTCTCTCCGCCCATAATCCGCATCATACTTAATTAACAAAAAATTTTTGGAGGGAACCGGGAACCTTTTTATAAAAAGGTTCCCGTTTTTTTTTATTAACCTTTTCGATAAACCACGGACACCAATGTTTTGTCGTCGCCGCCCATATTGACCGATAAGCCATAGGGTCGGTTTTGTGGTATAGAGATTTGTGCATTGCCGGCTTTACCGGTCAATTGTTCCATGATAGTAACGGCTTGGTGAACGCCTGTTGCACCGGTGGGGTGCCCCCAACCGATGAGGCCGCCGGTAGTATTGAAAGGAATGGAGCCGGTGCGGGAGGTTTGGCCATCCAGGACGAAAGCAGGGCCTTGTCCGGGTTCGGCGAAGCCGATGGCTTCGGCAGCCATGATACCTGCAACTGTAAAGCAATCGTGGGTTTCGACCGTGGCAAGGTCCCGGATGGAGATACCGGCAGATTCCAAAGCCATTTTAGCGGCGACGGCGGTGGTTTTTAATTGGGTGAGGTCGTCGGGGGGTCGTGTAAGATCGTCCTGGACATGGGCAAAGCCCACGACTTCGACGGCATCGTGTTTAGATATCCCGAGTCGTTTGAGCCCTTCTTCGGAGACGATGGCGATGGCGGAAGCGCCATCGGAAACCTTGGAACAATCATAAACATTAAGATGGTCGACAAAGGCGGCGGGTGTAGGTTCAGAAATGGCGAGGGCTTCCAGGTCCTGGATTTTGTTGTGGTATTCCTGCGCCGTTGGGCAAAGTCGTGCATTTTCAATGGCGTTACGATACCAACGTGCAAAGGCTTTCCTTGCGTTATCCCTGCCGTATTTTTCGAAATAGGCGCCGGCCCTATCGCTGAATTTACCGGGGAAGAAATACGCATGGCCGGCTTTTCGTTCTTGGAACCAACCGGCTCCGGCGAGAATATCTGCACCGTAAATGGCTTTCACTGAATTTTGGACTTCGACACCGATGGTTAAAACAACTTCCGCGGTTTCTGCCAGTACGGATTTTATACCGGCAATCAACGCAAGGCCGCCGGAAGCGCAAGCGCCTTCGACAGAGATACCGGGTTTGTACCGGAGTTTTTCATCGATCATGGGAAAAAAAGCTTCCAGGTTGGCTTGTTTGTTGAACCTGGCAGACATGAAATTCCCGATGACACAATCGTCCACATTTTGGGCGCCGCCGATTTTTTCCAAAACGGCCTGTCCTGCTTCTTTGATATAATTTTCAAGTCCCGGGCGGGTTTTTTTGGGATTAAATTCATTCCGGCCTGTACCCATAGAAATGGTATTGTATCCGGCAACCATATATACTTTTCGTCTTAACTTCATCATCGTGCACCTCTTATTTCCTGGTTTCATTATTTAAAATAGTCGTTTATTGGACCATAGGAATGGTAAAACCCGGTCAACAACACCGTATTCACATCTTCTTCACATTGGGCGACATGGTCCGCCACCAATTTTTTCGCAATTTCCATCGAACGTTGGCCATATCGGACAGCCAATTGTGCACCCATCGTATTCATGCCGGTGAGTTCTTTGAAGAAGCGCTCCAGTAAAGCGGTTTTATCCTGGCTGCCGATAACGGTTTTCCAGGGAAGGGTGGAGGAGGGCATTGCGCCGAGGCGCTCATCGCAGCGGGATTGGAATTCGGCAGCGGGTACATAGGTTTTTTTCCCAGGGTCATAAACGCCCGTGGGTTTTCCTTTTTCATATTTTAAGAAGCCGTCTTTTTGAGAACCATCGGCAAATTGACCGCCTTTGATCCCGGCTGAAATGAAATTATCGAGTAAGCGACTGTGTAAATCTTCGTCTTTCACATGAGGGTTCATAACGCTCATGATATATTGGCAAACATCTCCGCCGACATAATCGATCAGTTGGAAAATCCCCATGGGCCGGACGAGGTAATCCTGGCTGATTTTATTGATCATGTAAACGGCTTCGACAAAGGGGATTTCTTTGGATAACCGTTCCACTTCGGATATACCGTGCAGGGCGTCTCTCATGAAATGGCCATTGCCGATAAAACCGGCGAAATCATTGGAAGGTACGATTTTTTTTCGTAAATTTTTCGCGTAGTTTTGAGCAAATTCCACCAGGTCATCGAGGGTTTTATCCGCTTTGATCAGTTCGACTAGTTTTTGGACAGCGGGAGGATTGTAAAAGTGAAACCCGATAATCCTGCCGCCCAACTCGGCGCGGTTATTCAGTTCGTGAATGGGGATCGACGAGGTATTGGTAAAGAACCAGGGAGTTTTTTTATTATTCCGGTCTATCCCGGAAAGGATTTCGACTTTAATTGCAGGGTTTTCGATAATGGCTTCGAAGACGAGTGTGGATTCATATGCGGCTTCCATGCGAGTGGTGGGACGGACGATGTTCAATACATCGAACACGTATTGCATGATGATTTCCTCGTTTTCGATCAAATCCCGGCGTTCTTCATATATTTTGCGAAGCTGCACGGTTTTTTTCTCGGCGGCTTTTTGAACCTGTGTCCTGAGAAATCGCATTAAGCCGGATAATGCCTGGTGAGAAATATCGATCGCATTCAGGACGAATTGCCGGTCCTTGTTTCCCGGTACGAGGCTGAGATCGGCCATTTCCATAGCTGTAAGCAGTAGGATGCCGCTGCCCATTTTCCCTGCGGCGCCTAACACCGATACATTTTCGAGTCTTTCTGTATAATTCATTATATTCTCCTATTGAATATTTACCATTTTGGGGGGCGTTTTTCCAGGAATGCCCGCATTCCTTCAGCGCCCTCATTGCCGAAAGGATCGCCAAATTTATCCATTTCCAGGTCACATCCATTGTCGAAGGACATTTGAACGCCCTGCCGGACAACAAACTTCACCAGGCGGATGGCTTTGGGTCCCCGTGAGACTATCTTTCTTGCCAGTACCATGACTACATCCATCAATTGTTCCGGCGGTGTGACTTCCTGGACTAACCCGATTCGCAGCGCTTCGTCGGCTGTAATAGGGTCACCGGTCATCAGTAATTGCATGGCATTACCTAAACCCACTAACCTGGGAAGACGTTGAGTACCGGCATACCCGGGGATAAGTCCAAGAAGGACTTCCGGTTGCCCGAATTTGGCGTTGGCGGAAGCAATTCTAAAGTCGCAGGCCATAGCCAGTTCACACCCGCCGCCGAGGGCAAAACCATTGACGGCGGCAATCACAGGGATTTCCAATAATTCCAGGCTCCTGAAAGTCTTTTGACCCACGGTTGAGAATTCCCTGGCCTGTGCGGGAGTCATATCCATCATTTCCTTGATGTCGGCACCGGCCACAAAGGCTTTACCTTCACCGGTTATTACCATTAACCGGATGTCCTCACGGGTTTTAATCTCTTCCAACAGGTGATTCATTTCCCGGAAAAACTGCGAATTCAACGCATTCAGGTTATTGGGACGACTGATGGTAATGAGCGCTATTCCTTCGCTTACGTTTACTTTTAATATTTCATATGACATAAAAAACCTCCATATAATGAAATTCTTCTAAATGTTTGAATATTCCTTCAATAGTTGAACAGCAATGGTGTTTCGTTGAATCTGGTTGGTTCCCTCATAAATTTGAGTAACTTTGGCATCCCGCATCATTTTTTCGACGGGATACTCCCTCATATATCCATATCCGCCGAAAATTTGCACGGCATCGGTGGTCACTTTCATCGCGACATCCGAGGCGTATAATTTGCAAATGGAAGCGAATTTGATTAAGTCTTTTTTTTCATCGAGGTCCACCATCCGGGCCCCATGGTAAACGAGGAGTCGTGCGGCTTCAACCTGGGCGGCCATATCGGCCAAAAGGAAACGGATGGCCTGGAACGTGCCGATGGTTTTCCCGAATTGTTCGCGGGTATTGGCATAACGTGCCGCTTCATCCAAAGCCCCTTGTGCTATCCCGACAGCCTGGGCACCGATCCCGATCCGGCTGCGATCCAATAAACCCAATGCGATGTAAAAACCTTTATTAACTTCGCCGACAATATTCTCTTCCGGGACTTCGCAATCTTCAAATATCAACTCGTTGGTTACCGAAGAGCGTATCCCCATTTTTTTTTCTTTTTTGCCTACGGAAAAACCGTGGGCCCCTTTTTCTACGATGAAAGCCGTATGCCCTTTATACCCCTGACCGGGGTCCGTAACGGCAATCACTAAGACGATATCGGCTACTTCTCCATTGGTGATAAACTGTTTTACCCCGTTTAATACGTAATGATCTCCTTTTTTAACAGCACGGGTTTTAATCGCCGCTGCATCGGAGCCCGCACCGGCTTCCGTAATGGCAAACGCTGTCATAATTTTGCCGTCCGCGATTCCGGGCAAATATTTTTGCTTTTGCTGTTCGGTACCAAAGAGAACGAGTCCTTTTGTCGTTATGGCATCAACGGCAAATGAAACGCCGATACCGCCATCACCCCGGGATAATTGTTCGATCCCCAGGCTGACCATCAACTGGGAATCCGCCATACCTCCATATTCTTCCGGCACCATTACCCTGAAGAAATCCTGGCGGGCCATCTCGCTGAAAATCTCATAAGGATAGTCTTCCTCTTCATCCAATTTTCGTCGAAGTGGGATAATCCGCTTGTTCACGTAGTCGGAGAACAGGTTTTGTACTATCTCTTCTTGTTCGGACAAGAAATAATTCATTAAAACCTCCTGAGGGGCAATACCCTCCAGTGTTATTTTAAGTGCTGGCGCTGCAGCTATTGGCCTTATTCTTTAAATCTTCGATAAATGAATCGTCTACCAACCGGTTATTCTTGCTGAAAATCATGATCAAATACGCCCGGTGTTCCCACTCGATTTTGGTAAAATAGAGGTTTACATCGCGCAATTTTTGGATCAATCGACTGATCAATCGCTTGTGAGAACAATAGGAAATCACCACGATAGTCCGGTTGGATGACGGGATATGTTTAGACTTAAATAATAGTTTGTCCGGGGCTATATTCCTGGATTCGTCGATGGTTTCGGAACATAAACGAATCAACTCCAGGAGTAAATTGGGAGAGATTTCAATCTTATACAACTCATCGATATTAAAATAGATTTCGCGGATTAATGATGCGTCTACATTTTTCAATTGATCCAACAGTTGGTTCAGGATTTTTACATAGATATCCCTGAACCCTTCATCAAAATCCCGGATATCCCCGTAAATTTTTTTGACGATGTCTTTGATGGTATTGTATATCTCTTTAATAGAGGAAAACCCTGTGAAATTGACTTTCAACTTTAAAATATTGATTTCGATCAGATTATAGTGAATTTTGGGAGGGATGGTGGAATTGATATCGATACCCGGGACCTGGCTCAAACGGGAGATCAATGAAAATATGCGGGGTTTCCTGGATTTAAAACTGACGATAATCACTTTGAGGTTGAGTAAAAATTCGGTTTTACTGTCTACATTAATAAAAACCTGGGTCAATTTCGTGTTTTTCAACTCTTCCGACAGGAAAGGAATAATGGCTCGTGCATAGTGTTCGATACCGCCGACCGATTTTAACTTGGTGAATTTTTCACTGCATGAAATCGTAATCAGTTTATCCATCGATGATTCGATGGATTTGAACAGTTTTGTGTCCAGGGGACGCGCATTCTTATCCAGGATTTCGATCCGATAGACCAAAATGCCGTCGCGGGTCACATAACTTTTATGATGCCGGATGACATGGCCGGGAACAATGTGCTCCAGTGTTTTTAAAAAATCCTCGATGGAAAAGAGGTCCTCCCGGCAAACAAAAGTGATACCGGTCAGTTCCTCGGTGCTGGTCTCGAAATTTTTTATTTTAATCACTTCCTGGGCCTCTCCGCTTCTGACCATATTTTGGGCGAGAAAATTCACGACGATGAGGTTCCCCATATCTTTGACGCTTCGCTCTTCCAGGTACTCGCGGGAACGGGCGGAAACGAATTTTAAAATCTCCCCGCTTTCCTCGATTTGCTTTAATAACTCCTGGTTGGAATGGCTCTCTTTTAATCGCCTCAATATTTTGTTATAGATTTCGACTTTAACCGCCTCATCATCCAGTAAAATATACCGGTTTAACCCACCGTGGGCGGCATCTCGGATTTCCGTTAAAATTTCTTTCTTATCCTGCAAAAATAAGTCGTATTCTTCTTTCGTATTCACATGAAAAGACAAAAGGACTATCCCCAATACCCGGTTTTCAAACGGAATCGTTAAGCCCTTGACGTAAGAGACATTCCGCTTTTGGTGATGGATAATACCCAAAATGGAATTGGACATCCCGGCCCAATCCTCTGCCAATACGCCGAGTTCAAAAGAAACCGGGAATTCCCCCGTATTGATTTCTTCCATCATAATGACTTCTTTTTTCTTCGTGCACTCATAGTTATCCAATAATTGGATCAATAAAACGTCTTGCCTTTCCGCCGGGAACGATTCTTCCGATGTGTTGATGCGATTCCAATGGGTCTGGATTCTTTGCGCTGGAATCCTGATGTTTTTTTGCTTCAGCATATCTTTTACGATTTGAATGGTCTCATTCTTCACATTCATCTGTGTATTTTATTCAATACGGTGTTAAAAGTCAATCCAACCGGCAATGAAAATTTGAAAATTTCCAAAGAATTCTCTTTTCGAAACCTGCATCAAGCGGGGTTCGCTGGCTTCGTCCAAAACGTGCGTCACGGAACAGTCTTGGGGTTTTTAATCTAAAAAATTGGTCACCCCGTTTATTATATTTTAAAAAAAAAAGTCAAAAATGCTGATTATAGCTTGACATTTCATTTCTAATTCACTAAAATTATTTACGGAGGTAATCATGAATAAAACAGAATTGGTCAAAGCCATCGCTGGCAAAGCGAAACTGAAACTGTCCGAAACCGAAAAATTAGTCAATGCGTTTATCGAGACAGTATCTGATGAATTAAAGAAAAAAGGAAAAGCAAAAGTTACACTAGTTGGTTTTGGTACTTTTGCTGTAGCTCACCGGAAAGAGAAAACCGGCGTGAACCCGAAAACCGGCGCAAAGATTACTATTAAATCGAAAGATGTCCCGGTCTTCAAACCCGGAAAAGCTCTAAAAGAGTTGGTGAAGTAGTTATATCACCCCGGAACTCTTTACTGAACAGTGCCCTGCGGATATGTACAATGTTAATGTCATAATGTATATTACGTGAACTAGCCGCAGGGTCAACCAGTAAAGATTCCCACCGGTTTTTATTGTATTATCGTGCTAAGCCGGCTGTAGAAGCTGTTATTTGCTGCTGAAAAGGGCAAATACGGCGGCGCAGCCGGCAGCGATATATTTGTATCGCTTGTTATTCCGCTTCGATTTTGTGTTTTTGAATTAAAGTAAAAAGGTATTGCCGACTGATGTGGAGAGAGTCGGCCGCGGCTGTTTTATTCCACTTATTTTCTTCCAGCGTTTGGCGAATCAACCTGCTTTCAAAGTTATTCCGGGCCTCTATTAACCCCCCGGTTTGCCGGCGGTATTTTTTTCTTTCCATGGCAGTCGATTCTATTTCAAAGTCAGGGTAATAGGTGATTAATCGTTTAACACAGGATTCGAGTTCCCGCACGTTTCCCGTCCATATGCGTCCGCTAAAATAGTGGACAATATCTTGGAATTCATCATTTCCCGGGAGAAAGAAGCCATATTTTTTAAAAAAGTGCCGAACCAGCAATGGAATGTCTTCTTCTCTTTCTCTCAAAGGCGGGACATCGATGGTTAAATCCTGGATCCGGAAATACAAATCCTCCCGGAATCGATGGTGGGCTATTAATTCTTTCAAATCCTTATTGGTTGCAGAAATAAGTCGAATATTAACGGAACGGGTCATATTCTCGCCGAGGCGGCGAAACTCGTTTTCTTGCAATACCCGGAGCATTTTGGCCTGGAGGTTCAGGGGGAGATCGGCGATTTCATCCAGGAACAGCGTGCCGCCATCCGCTGCTTCGATGAGTCCGACCTTGTTTTCATTGGCACCGGTGAAAGCCCCTTTCTTATAACCGAAGAGTTCCGCTTCCAGGAGGTTTTCCGGTATTGCTGCCGCATTGACGGCCACAAAGGGTTTGTCGGATTTGCGACTTAACAAGTGGGTGGCTTTGGCTACCAACTCCTTACCGCTCCCGCTTTCGCCGCGAATGAGCAGGGAAAAATCAACCTTTCCGACTTTGATGATTTGTTCTTTGAGGCGCTTGATCGCATCGGATCGGCCGATGATAAAATTGAGCTGATGGTGGATTTTGTAATCGGTTTCGTAATAGTGATGGATCAGTGTACCGTATTTTTTAAGCCAGTCTTTCAGTTGGGCGGCAGCATCGACATGAATATACCGGTCGGTGGAAAATGCTGCCAGTAATACTCCGAATAGGGTTTCCGACATTCGCCATAATATTGCTTTTGTATTTTTGTAATCGTAAAAAGCCTTTTCACTGGTTTTGCAATAGGTCCCGATTTTATCCGGGGTTAAATTCAAATCTTCGAGGTGGTGAAAGGCATATTTAACCAGTTCATCGGTTAAGGTCCCGAAGCGGTTCCCGGTAAAAAACTCGAAGATGGGTTTTTCGCTGTTGGTTTTGTAAACCACCAGTTTGATCGGGTAATCGGGGGAAGTATCGGGAAAAAGGATTCGCAGTTCGTTGACCAGGCTTTTAAAAAAGTCCTCCGGGATTTTCCATTGGATGGAATGGCCGACCAATTGGGCGTCCCGGAAAATCCCTTCTTTCCATTCTTTTTCTTCCAGTTCTTGTTTATAGCGGATAATCCCGGGAGAGAGTTTTCTCTGGTTTTTTAAAAAGAAATAGTAGATATCGTTGAAACGCTGGGAGTCGTTTCCTGTGTTATTCGATGGAGAATCGATTTTCCCGGGAAACACATCGTAATAAATGTAGTAGTATTCATAATAAAAATAATTTTTTTCTTCGCGGCTCAAAATCATCGAAACCGACTTAAATAGTTCCAGGAGGTGGTTGGAGGGGAATACCCGGATTAAAGCCGTTATGATTTCGAACCGGGCGGCTTTTGATTCTATTTGGGAAATATGTTCGATCAGCAGGCGGGATAGTTTATGGGGTGGGGTGTTTTCCCGGGTTTGAAGGAGGTGTTGAATCAACTCCACCATTTTTTTTTGGTCCCCGGTGAGTTTTGAATGATGATGGTTAAAAAAATCCCAATTAAATTGAGGATATGAATCGGACAGCAGGTTTATTTTTAATTTTAAAAACTCACATTCCAATAAGGCGCTGGTATTATTTTTTTCTTTAAAGAGTTTCCGGGAGGTTTCGAGAAATTCAAGGGCACGGTTAAATTGGTGTTTCAGGTATTCGAGGTGTGCGAGGTTGAAATAGTCGACAGCGATGGGGGCGATAATATTTTCTTTTTTGTCGTATTTTAAATTAGCCAGGATATCTTTCCGGGCTTCTGCCCAATTGCCTTTGATTTTATTGATTTCCGCCCGGTTGGATTTGGCCAGGATGATCCCATTGGTATTTTTTAATTTCTGGTAGATGAGTAATGCTTTTTTATACCACACTTCCGCCCGCATGAAATGATCCTGCATCATGTAGAGGTTTCCCAGGTCGATGGCGATATGTGCGGAAAGGATGTGGAATTTTTTTATTTCACACTTTATAAAAAGGTTTTGATACATTTTTTCTGCTTCGGGGATGTTTTGTTGTTCTCTTCTCAGTTTTGCCCATTGGGTTTGGGCTTCTATGGCACAGCTTTCATGGTCATGGAGGTGAAAATATTCGACAGCTTGAGTAATCAATATTTCGGCTCTTTTGAAATCGCCTTTGTATATGTAATAATCGCTGTGTAGGACGGCGGCCCGGTGGGAGAAATAGTGGCCGGTAATTTGCCGGAGGTGTTTTTCTATTTTTTCGGTATTCGAGGTTTTATCGGCGCAGATGAATTGAAGGTAGTGGAATTGATCGAGGTAAGCCGGGTGTCGGTGGATATCTTTTTTAATAACATGGAGAAGCCGGCCCAATTTCCGGTATTTTTTCTCCCAGCGGTAAATCTCTCCGGCCAATAATTTTATGGGGATAGACTTAGATAGTTCGCCCGATTGAAGGATTAATTTCCTTGCCTCTTCGATTTGGGTTCCGGCGACCCACCGGGTTAATTTTTGTTCGATTCCTTCTTCGTTCGGGTCGTCTTTTAAGTTAAAGTCAAAATCGTTCATACTATTCCCGTTTTTTGGGGGAATATCGAAGGAATGGTTGGTGATGGAGGATAATTTGAGCCAATTTCCGGCAAGGTTTACCGGGGTTTCGTTGAGTTCCAGGTTAAAATCCAGCCATTGAGCGGGGGTATTAAAGCAAACCAGGATGATGCGGGGGGATGGGGCTGCGGTATCGGTGTCGAAGCCCTCCGCATCGAGAAAATATTTAAGAAAGTTTGCATCGGTAGTATTTTCGAGCGAATCGACAATCAATATCCATAAATGAAAAAAAGATTTTTTCATGTGGTCGTAAAGGATGCGTATAATCGAAACATAATCGTCCGGTGGGACCGGGTTGTTGGAATCGAAACCCGGGTTTTCTTCAAAAATCGAAAGCAATGCACGGGGTAAGTCGCATTGTGTGTTCGGTTGGTCCGGGTTCGAATGTGCCGGTATATAAGTAAGTTTCACTTCCTCCGATGCGTACCGGTTATATAATTGCAGCATAATCATTTTTTCCTGTGCGGGGTGGGAAACATTAATATTGATTTTAAGGTGGGATCGGTTCTTTATTTCGTTCAGTGAATAATTATTTAAGATGGTGGAAGCGAAATCGTTGTACTGGAAGAGATAAACCTTATCGGGATCAAAGGTATTCCCGTCGTTCAAAGGGGGATAAATATCCCCGGTGTTCGTTTCGTCCAGGTCTTTAAAATGGGGGTGGTGTCGGAAGATTTCGATGATATGTTTGGGGGAGGCGGGGTTTTCATTTTTCCCGGTGAAATCCAGGGAGAAATGGGGGATCGGTATGGGGAGGGTTTGGTAGTGGAAGTTTGAAAAATCGATAAAATCGAGTTCTAAAGTTTGAGCCATCTTGAAAAATGCGGCGGTTTGAACCCAGAGGTTTTCGATATCTTGTTTTGAAAGGTCTTTGAGCGTATCCGTCGTGCTTTGGGGAGGGGATAAGTGTGAGGGTTCGGTGAGAATCCTGATTTCGAAGTTATTATGGTCGTAGTATAGGATATTTTGGAGGAAAGAGGAGTGGATGTTGGCCAATCGGTTGATTTTTTTTAGATTGGTATGGGAAAAGAGAATAAAATGTTCTTCGATCTCTTCCGGGTGAATAGGGGTGATGGATCGGAGAAATGGGAGAGTGGAGGAGGGGAGGTTACCGGGAGGCAAGGCTTTTTATTTCTTCGTGTAGTTGGGGCACGTTTCGGTAGCTAGGTGCCAGTTGAATGATTTCTTCCAGTAATTTTAGTGCGATTCGGTATTCTTCTTTTAGTTTTAAAGTGATCACCAGTTCGTATTTGACGGCCAGGTATTCTTCTTTTCGTCGGTCGGGGGTTTTAAGGGCTTTATCAAACCATGATATGGCTTCACCGAACAAGCCTTTATCTCTAAAGCACATACCCAGGAGTCCTGCGGAGTCGAAAAATTTTGACGGGTGTTTAGCGGAGATGAGGAATTCATGGATGGCTTCTTCCAGGAGACCCATTTCTTTATAAGCGATACCGAGGTTATAGCGGGTATCGAAGTCTTCGCGTCCGATTTTTTCGTCGACACCTTTTTTGAATTCTTCGAAGATTTCCATCATATTTTTTTCGATGGTGGAAGTTCGTTGTTTTTCCAGTTCTTTAAGCCAGAAGGCGATGGCTTCGATTTCTTCCGGGATAATTTTTTCGGTTTCCAGGAAGGCTTCTTCTACGAAGATACCTTCTTCTTTTAATAAGTCATCTTCCATATCGAAGAGCATTTCCGGGGAGCTCATTTCTTTGAAAGGCGATTCCAGGTCATAGGGGGCTTCTTCATCTTTCATGATGCTGTCGAGGTCGAATTCGTCGATGACGGAGGAGGTATAGCCGTCCTGGCCTTTTTCTTTGACGGCAGGCGAAGCGGATGGGGCTTGAATGAGCATGTCTTGTTCGATTTTCATGATAGGCACGGCCGAGGTATCTTCAGGAACTTCCAGTTCGATTTCGAATGCGGGTTCTTGGGTTTCCGTTTTTTTGGGGGGAGTGGGTTTGTTCCCGGGAGGGGGGGTGATTTTACCGATTTTCAAGTCGACTTGTGAGTCCGAGTGTTTTTGGGCTATCACGCTTTCTTCGGCGATAGAGGATTCGATTGCAAATATATCCACTTCTAAATTGTGTTTGGATGGTGCGGCGTAAGCTTCTTCGGAGATTTTCAGCATGGATGAATCTTCGAATTGGTGTTTGCCGGAAGAGGCTCCGATGTCGAATAAATCCTCATCCGGGGGCATTGTCATTGGGGCTTCCATTCCCGGGCCGGTGCCGAATTGATCCAGGTCGATTTCCATCGGCATATGGGAAAAAGAGGGGTTCGATTCTTCGGCAAGTTTGAAGGATGGAGAGGAGTGAGCTTCCATATCTCCGAGGTCGATATCGATTTCCATATTGGAGTCCTGGGTTTGGTAGACGATAGATCCTGAGATATCCTGTTCTGAAGCTTTTTTTGCGATTCGTTCGGTATGTTCTCGATGGGGTGGGAATAAATTTGGTTCCCCGGGAAAGGAAGTTTCGATCTCAAAGGCAGCGATGTTTCTTTCGCGGCCTGAAACTTTTTTCACCTGTTCGTCGCGTTTTAATTTTTCTAATTTATCTATTTTTTGTAGGAGTTGTTTATTCCGTGGGTATTTTTCTTTCAATTGGTTGATCAATCGTTCTGCGTCGCTAAAATAGCCGTCGTTGACATAGAAATCGACTTCCGACAGGACCGAGGATATGTTGTCCGATTCGTCTTCTATAGATAGTTGTGGGCCTGTAACATTTTCTTCGTCTGAGAGTAAAAGGATATCGGCTTCTTCCACGTCGCCTTCGTCCATTTCCGAGCCGCTGATTTCTTCTTCCAATGCGCTTTTATCGAAATCGATCTCGATGCTGGTTTTTTCTTCTACGGATAAAGAGACCAGTTTGTCATCTTCGGGTTTGAGGGTGGAGAGTTTATGGAGTAGGTCCGCGTAATCGTCGCTTCGGCCCTGGTGTTTATATATATCCAGCAGGCCTTTGCCTTCTTCGACGGCCAGGTCGATACGATCGGTTGCCTGGTAGAAATCGAATAATTTCTGTCGAATTTCGATGTTATGGGGAAAAATTTGTTTCGATTTCTTGAGAATATCCTGTGCTTTATTATAATCGCTGATTTTTAGCGCTTCTTCTACCAGGCGCATATTGAAAGAAATGAATTCTCTTTCTCGTTCTTTTTCGCGTTGGTCTTCGCTTTCTTCTTCTTCCGGTTGTTTGGTGGCTTGGCCGGTTAAGCGTGCGAGTTGTTCTTCGTAGCTGAAGGGTGTATCGGATAGCTGGATCAATTCTTCCAGGACTTTTTCCAGGTCTTCCGTCATGCCTTTGCTTTCGAAGATGGGGATCATGGATTCGTAGAGGGCGATGAGGTTATTGGTTTTCCCGCTGATTTTAAAGATGGAAGCCAATTTGAGTAAAGCTTTGAGATAGGTGTTGTTGGAAGCGATAATGAAACGGAGTAGGGCAGCGGCTTCTTCGTATTTTTTTCCGGCGATGTTTTTGTCGATGATGGGGAGGAAGAGGTTGAAGGTTTTATCGTATTCGTTGCGCTGCATGTATACTTTTCCTAATCGCATGATCACTTCGGTTTCTTCCGGGTCGATTTCTACGATTTTGGAGAAGATATTTTCTGCCTCGCTCATGAGGTTTTTTTTCAGGTATAGTTCGCCCAATATTTTGAGCAAGTCGACATTTTTGAAGACTTCGAGTCCCAGGTCTTCCAGGATGTGGATCGCTTTGTCGTCTTCTTCTTGTTTGGTATAGAAATAGATTAGTTTTTCGATGACTTTGATATTTTTGACATTTTTGATGGTGGAGAGGAGTAATTCTTCGACGCGTCGGATTTCTTTTTTGCTCCACAGGATATCGGCGGCTGCGAGGTATTCGGATATGGCTTGTTCTTCCAGGCCTTCTTTCAGGTAATTATCGGCCAGTAGGAGTCGCATTTTGATGTTGCTTTTGTCGAATTCCAGGATTCGTTTATACATATCCAGGGCTTTTTTCTGGTTATTCTGGCGTTTGCATTCTTCGGCGATATCCAGGTAGATTTGTTTTGCTTCCATTACCAGGCCTTGTTTATTGTATAAATCGGCCAGTTTGAAAAGGATCCGTTCGAAGGCAGGGTCGAGACGGGTGATTCGTTTGTACATGGCGATGGCTTTAGCGAAGAAGCCGTCCCTGAGGTAATAATCCCCGATCCATTCGAATTGTTCGATAGCTCCCGGTATATTATTATTTTGTATTTCCAGGTCTCCGATGATTCGGCGTACTTCCGGGTCATCGGGTTTTATGGCCAGTACTTTTTTATATTCTTTGATAGCCGCATCGATTTTGCCTTGTCTAAAGAGTTTATTGGCTTGTTTCAAGAAAGCGATGCGATTATCGGCCATGGGGGGCACCTATTTTGAAGCTTTTCCTGTGGAATTCGGATAACCCGTGGATAGAGATTGCTTTCTTATGGGTTTCGGAGAGGTATCCTTTATTGGAGTGAAGGTGGTAGTCCGGGAAGTACCGGGAGAGGGATGTGATCAAGTGGTCCCTGTAGACTTTAGCGATTATGGAGGCTGCGGCAATGGAGAAACTGGTTTTATCTCCTTTTATAATGCCCTGGCCTTCGATTCCAATAAAATCCGGTTTCATACCATCCATTAAAACATAATCCGGAGAAAACTGCAAGCCCTTGACTGCCATTTTCATTGCTTTTTTTGTCGCTTCCAGTATATTGATTCGGTCGATTTCGTCGTTCCAGCACCATCCGATGGCGTAGGCGAGTGCATTGGAATAGATGAACCGGGCTAATTTTTCCCGTTTGGAGGGGCTTATAGCTTTTGAATCGTCGATTTCGTCGTTCAATTTCGTGGGATTCAGAATGACGGCCCCGGCAACGACGGGGCCAAACATTGCACCTCTTCCTACTTCGTCTATCCCGCAGATATATCTATAATTATGCTGGTGTAGATACTTCTCTATTTCATAATTACACATTACCTGAGTTCTTTTAATCGTGCGGCTTTTCCTTTTAAATTTCTCAAATAATATAATTTAGCACGTCTGACTCTCTGGTGTTTTTTGACCTCGATTTTTTGAACTAATTTTGAGTTAATGGGAAAAACTCGCTCTACGGCTATGCCGAAGGAGGTTTTTCTTACAGTGATGGTTTTTGAAATTCCTTTTCCTTTTAGAGCCACCACTGTGCCTTCAAAAACCTGGATTCTTTCTTTACCGCCTTCGATGACGCGGTAAAAAATTCGGGCCAGGTGACCGGTTCTCATTTCAGGAAGGTCGGTTCTCACTTCGTAAAGAAAACTCAAATCACCGATACTTTCTGCTTTTACTGCAACATCTGCAGGCTCAGCTTCTTTTGCTTCGACGACCTTTTCTGTTTCAGGGTCGTTTTTTCCTTCAATGGCAGCTTCTTCTTTCTCTTTCAATGCTTCGTCCATACTTCGTCTCCTGCTAAGTCATTGTTATAACTGTGTTATTTTACTATGTTTTTCACAATTTTTCAACTGGGTTTGAAATTTTTCAAAAATTATCACCCGGAAAATGATTCTCTGAAACCGTAGAACGGGGCTGAAAAAAATTTTTTGGGGAAAATTCCCCCCTGCTTACTCCTTTGATTTATATCTCTTTTTTATTCCGGGGATTTGGGTTGACATTTTATTTGATTGATCGTATATTATTGATGTTCGCAGCCTGAAATAAAATGTAAGCGGCATTGAAAGCAGCGGGGCTCGAACAAATAAGGTGATAGTGTGAATACGGATTTACAAACCTTTAAAAAGTTGATCAAACAGGAATTGCCTGCTTTGGTTCAAAGCGATAAAAGGATACGGCAATTCATTATCAAATTGTCCAAAGAGCATGCGGATGAAAAAGTAGGAAAATTGCAATCCAAAATGGATATCCGGTTTGAGCGCTTCATGGATGAGTTGAAAAAAGACCGGGAGAGGCAGGATAAGAAGTGGGAAAAGAACCAACGCGACCTGGATAAAATCTATAAAAGGATAGAAAAATCCGAGGAATTATTCCGGCAAGAGATGAAGGTTTTTCACGAAGAATCCGAACGACGACTAGAGCAAACAAATAGACAAAACGAGGAAACCAAAAGCCTACTGCGCGAAGAGTCGAATAGACAGAACGAGGAAACCAAAAGACTGCGCGAAGATTCGAATAGACTGCACGAGGAAACCAAAAGCCTGATGCGCGAAGAGTCGAATAGACAGAACGAGGAAACCAAAAGACTGCGCGAAGAGTCGAATAGACAGAACGAGGAAACCAAAAGCCTGCGCGAAGAGTCGATTAGACTGAGCGAGCAAACAAATAAAATCTGGGAATCGGTGGAAAGATTAACTAAAAAAAGCATCGATACAGACCGCAGATTCGACAGTACTCTCGGAGCCCTGGGCGCAAGATGGGGAATTCAATCCGAAGCCACTTTTCGCAATGCTTTAAAAGGCATTTTGGCGGATTTCAATGTAGACGTGCAGCGTGTGGTCGAGTATGATGACCAGGGAGTCGTATTCGGTCACCCCGAGGAGATCGAATTGGATATCGTTATTATTAACGGTAAGCAAATGATCGCCGAATTGAAATCGTCGATGAGTAAATCCGATGTCTTTATCTTCTATAAGAAAACCGATTTTTATGAAAAACTTCGCAGCCGGAAAGCAGACCGTTTGATTATTATATCCCCCATGGTGGATAATAAAGCCCGGGAATTTGCGGAAAAACTCGGGATGAAAATTTACAGTTATGCAGGAGATTTACCCACGGATGTTACAGCTTCATCCAAATAAATTCAACTCCACCGGTAGTATTGTCATGTTTATCGGTACAATTTTAAATATAAACGTTTAACCCTGATTTTGGAGGTCGATTATGAATCGTTTCTGTAAAACCCTGTGTGTCTTTTTGTTTTTTCCGGTTCTCTTCGTATCTTTGACCGTGTTCCTGTTCCCTGGAGAGAAAAAACCTTTTTCTATCGATGATCTTTACCGGGTAAAAAATATTTCTACCCCAAAGCTATCCCCGGACGGCAAAAAACTTCTCTTTTCCGTCACCGAATATAATATGCAAAAAGGATCATCCAACAGCGATATTTATCTCATGAACCTGGGGGATAACAAACTCCTCCGCTTAACCTTCGATAAAAAATCCGATTCCGATCCTTACTGGTCCGCCGATGGGCAGCGGATTTATTTTCTTTCATCGCGCGACGGTGGAAATCAATTATGGGTCATGGATGCCAACGGAGGCGAAGCTAAAAAATTATCGGATTTCTATGCTGAACTCTCTTCGCCATTACCCATCAACAACTCGAATAAAGTTTTATTTTCCGCTTACGTATACCCCGAATGCCGGGAAAACCCCGATTGCAATAAATGTAACAAGGACCTGGATGATAAATTATCCGCTGGACCGGTCAAGGCACACCTGGCGGATTCCCTGCTCTTTCGGCATTGGACGTCCTACAGGGACTGGAAATACAACCACCTCTTTTGTTTCGACCCGGATAAACCCGCTAAAGACTCGATTACTCCTATCACTAAAGGCAGTGTCGATTTCCCAGCGTATTCTTCCGGCGGCGGTGGGTACGATATTTCCCCCGACGGTAAATTGATTTGTACCACGTCTAACTATGATAAAGATGCCGCTTCTTCAACCAATTCCGATCTTTTTCTCATCGACATGGCATCGTCCGAACGAATACCTGTCAATATTACCGCCGATAACAAAGCTTTCGACGGGGAACCCGCTTTCGCTCCCGACGGCTCTTCCATTGCTTTTGTCAGGCAAAAAATACCCGGCTATGAATCGGATTTGAGGCAATTGGCCCTTTATAACATCAATACCAAACAGGTCAAAATACTGACGGAACCCATCGATAATTGGGTTGAAGATTTCGAGTGGTCTCCCGACTCCCGGTATATCTATTTTACTATCTCTGAAAAAGGTTATGAACCCCTGTACCGGGTAAACCTCAAAACCTATCAAATCGAACCCGTCATCGAACGCCAGGTGATCCGCGGATTTCAAATCACCCCCGATGGAAAGAAAGTGATTTTAAAGCGCTCTTCAGTGGGAGAGCCCTACGAAATATGGAGTTATGAAATCGGGAAAACCGGCAGCCTCAAACGCCTGACATTTTTTAATAAACCAGTGGAAGACGAGATCGATTTTCGCCCCGCAGAAGAAATGTGGGTTGAAGGCGCGGAAGGAAAGAAGATTCAAATTTTCGTCGTCAAGCCCCATGGATTTGATCCCAATAAAAAGTATCCCCTCATTTTAAATGTTCACGGTGGCCCGCAGAGCCAGTGGGCGGACAGTTTCAGGGGCGATTGGCAGGTATATCCCGGCTGCGGGTATATCGTGGCTTTTCCCAACCCCCACGGCTCTACCGGTTTTGGCCAGGCCTTTACCAATGCCATTGCCGCCGATTGGAATGGCCGGGTTATGGAAGATATCGACAAAGTGACCCGTCATCTCGCCGGGCTGCCTTATATAGACGCCGAACGCATGGGCGCTATGGGTTGGTCCTGGGGCGGGTATGCCATGATGTGGCTGGAAGGACACAATAAACACTTTAAAGCCCTCGCTTCCATGATGGGTATTTATGATGCCCGTATTATGTACAGCGGAACCGAAGAATTGTGGTTCCCGGAGTGGGATTTCGGCGGCAAACCCTGGGATAAACCCGACTATTATCGGGAGGTCTCAGCCGCATCTTATGTCAAAGAGTTCAAAACTCCTTGCCTCATCATCACCGGTGAAAAGGATTACCGTGTGGCTTATATTAATAGTGTCGAATTTTTCACAGATCTCCAGGAGATGAATGTGGATTCCCGTTTAATTATTTTTACCGATGACGGTCATTGGCCGAACCATGTCAAATCCATGCCGGTTTACTACAATGCCCATCTCGAGTGGTTTCATAAGTATTTGAAAGGCGATAAAGCCCCTTACGATACGGAGAAAATGATCCGGAACCTGGCATACGAGGAGAAATCACCCGACGGAAAATAAAAGTCTTCGAGTAAAAAATAATTCTATTAAGGATGAGTTAAAATGCTCGCAATTAAACAAAACTTAAAAAAGAAATCACTGGGGGTACTCCTGGCGCTTTTTTTCATGGCTATACCTACAGTCGATTCTATTCAAGCCTGCATGTTTGTATCCCTGGCTAACTACAAAACTGCATTGGTCGGTTATAACGAAGATGGCCCGGACCTGCGGTCGAAAATATGGTTCATCCCGGCAAATGAAAAAGCGTATGGCCGGGTTCTTTGGGGGTTTGACCGGGCATTCCTTGCCTACCAGGGGGGAATGAATGAGAAAGGCCTCTTCTTCGATATCAACTCCTGCGAAAACACCGGCTGGAAACCGGACCCTAAAAAACTAAACCTGGACCCGGAGATCGACACCATCGATTATGTATTGAGCCATTTTTCATCTGTGGATGGAGTTATTGAACTATTCGAAAAATACAATATCGATTTATCCACCGAAATGTGGGTTTTTGCCGATGCAAAAGGCCACTCCGTGATTTTCGAATGGGCGGCGAACCAGTTGAAGATACTCAAAAAAAAACAGGGCTACCAGGTATGTACCAATAACCTTCAATCCATTGTCTCCGTGATGGGCATATATCCATGCCGGCGTTGGGAAATCGCCGACAAAATTCTTCAAAATCAAACCGATTACTCCCTCGATATAGTTCGCCGCGTCCTTTCCGCTACGTGTATGCAATCCTATTATTGCGCCACATCCTACTCCACCATTTGCGACCTGGCAAACCAAAAAGTGTTCCTGTATTATTATCATAATTTTGAAGAACCCGTCCTTTTCGACCTGAAGACCGAACTTGCCAAAGGCGAATCCGGTTATTTAATGGAGGACCTTTTCAAAGTCAAGCCCTACGCCTCATACGTCCAAAAAAGAATCGGTATCAAGTGGGGCGATGAGCAATTGATGAAAATCACCGATGAAAAGGGAATCAAAGAAGCGGTTAGCTCCTTTAAAGCCATGAAAGATGAAACCCAAACGTATAATAAGTTCTTTTTCATGGAGTGGAATATTCGAAATGCAGGGTTGGAATACCTGGCTAAAAATAAAATCGAGGAAGCCATCGAGATTTTCAAACTCAACACCCAGGAATACCCGGATTCATGGCAAACGTATTATGACCTTGCAGACGCTTACATGGAAAATAAGAACATACCCCTGGCCATAGAAAACTATCGAAAGGCATTAGAAAAAAATCCCGGGAACAAAAAAATCGAAAGCATCCTGGGTAAACTGAAGAAAAAGATGAAGTGAGAAGGGCAAATCAACTACTGCCCTCTGAAAAGTGATACTACCTATAATTAAAATTGCTGTTTTCTTGAAAATCCGGTTGACAGGGAGCCCGGGGTGCAATACAATAATATACAATGAAGGAGGTATAATTCATGGGCCTGGTATATACGACACTATTACTCAGCAATCCCCGGAATAAAGAGTTAAAGCCCATCGAAGTGAAAGCTCTTGCAGATACCGGCGCATTACACTTATGTATACCGAGTCATATCGCCATCCAATTGGAATTGGAAGAAATTTACAAACGGGAAGTCACCACAGCAGACGGCCAAAAACACCTCTCCCCATACGTGGGACCTATCGAAATCAAATTTGAAAACCGCGGATGCTTCGCCGGCGCACTGGTTATCGGTAACGAGGTACTCCTCGGAAGTGTCCCTATGGAAGATATGGACTTAATCGTATCTCCTGCGAAACAAACGGTAATCGCAAACCCAGAAAGCCCTAATATCCCTACATCTATTATAAAATAGCTACTTGGAAAAAAGCAGTTTTTTAAAATGAAAATCCCGGTCGAACCGGCGAAGCCATTGAATAAACAAAAAAGTGGGTATTCAAATTACCACGTGCCGAGCTAATTTTTCTATCGGCCTCCCGGCGTTTATTGTTTAGTAAAACCGATATTTTTCATTCGACCCGAATCCAGGCTGAATCCATCGATTTGTCCCCCAGGAATGCGGGTGAATGTAATGGAGAGGTTTCCTAGCATAAAGTTGTCTTTCAGTGTCGGTGTCAACGGTATCGGTTCCTCTGCGAAGGCTCGATGTTTCAGCAGCAGCGTTCCATCTTTATAGACCAGGATTACGACAATCCCCAGCTCTTCGCTTTTATAATTACCGGCCATTTCGGTCAGTTGCGCAGGCGCAGGAGTCCAAAGATCGATGGGATCTAAGATTCGGGGTTCCTTTTCATTTGCAACCATCACTTGCATCTGGGAGCGAACACCGGCAGGCGATGCGGCGAAAGTAATTGTAATGGGAGCCCCCTCCACTTTATATGTGCCCGGGGCCGTCGGAATGAGTTTAAATTGCATGCCGGAGGCGTTTGCCATCAATTTTCCTCCCTCCAGGGCGATGCGATAGATAGCTCCATTCTTCGAGTTGCGATAAGCCCCGACTCTCTGTTCCAGTTCGGCTGCGGGAACTTCGATTCCAGGGGCAGAATCCGCAGCCTGGACCGTGGATTCCGGTTTCATCAATTCACCCAGGTACACATCGGCAACTTTCATCGCCAGGAAACTGGGGTTCATGGACCCGAGATTGCACAAGCAGGCAACGGAAAATTTCTGATCCGGGAACCGCAGGAGTTCCGCCCGGTAACCTGCCCAGGCACCCCCGTGGCTAACCGTTTTCAAGCCCCGGTATTCCCCGATGAACAACCCGGATGCGTAATTCAGCGGCTCATTGTTGTTGAGTTTGCCTGTGGTTAGCATCCAGGCTATGACTTCGGGTCCTCCGACCTTGTAGTCATAAAAGTTCCGGTCCCAAAGCAAAAGGTCCTCCACCGATGTCAGTACTGCACCGTCACCCACCTGTTCCCAATCGGACATTGAAATACCGAAACCATCGGGTTCCGGGGAATATCCTGCGGCGCGGTTCGGGATAATCCGGGTGTGACGATCATTGTATTGGGTGTGATTCATCCCCAGCGGTTTGAAAATATTTTCCCGGGCGAAATCGCGTAAAGGCTGGCCGCTCACCCGCTTAACGATCACGGATAAGAGGAAATAACCGGAGTTGCTGTAAACAAATTCATTCCCAGGTTGAAAATTGAGTGCTTTTTGGCGCGAAAGAACCTGCAATGCATCGTTCTCTGTCGTCAAATCTTCTTCATGGAATCCCGAATAAGCCAGGAGTTCGCAATAATCCCTGATGCCGCTGGTGTGATGCAGCATGTTCCGTATTGTAACGGTTTTCCCGTAACCCGGTATCTCCGGGATGTATTTCCGGATATCGTCATCGAGAGACAATTTACCGTTTTTGGCCAGCAGCATGATCGAAAATGCGGTGAATTGTTTCGAGGTCGAGCCGATATCGAAAATGCTTTGAGGTGTGATTTTGGCTTCAAGTTCCAGGTTCGCCATGCCGTATCCGCGGGCATAGATCAGTTGGCCGTCCCGGTAAACACCCAGCGCACAACCGGGGGAGCCCGGTTTATTCCATTGCTCGAAAATAGCATCGACGCGGGACTCGATATCCTGGGTTCCCGATGCGATCCCCGTGTACGCCAGGGTCATCATGAATAGAAAAACAACAGTTAAATATTTTAATAATTTTATTTTCATTTTGCGTCCTCCTTCTCGTTTTATTGACGCCGTAGGAAAATTTGTTTTACATGGTTAAGTTTAAAGTAAGTTCGGATGAATGTCAATTAAGTACACGTTTTGTCGTTTTGTTGGGGATTTTTCGGTTGAAATCCAGGGGTTGATGAATTTCAAGAGGTACGCCCTGCGCCATAATAAAACCCCGCCGTGCGGGGTTGACTGCCCCCTTTTTCCCTTTTTCCCATGTGGAATTGGAGAAATCATTGAATAAACAAAAAAATTGTGATAAGATGGAAATACCATGGAACTCAATTTAAATATTAATTATTACCAGGTATTAAAACTGGTCAGGCAGCTCCCTTATAAGTACAAAAAAAAATTATCCAATGAAATCACAGAAGATCTAAAGGAAAAACAGGCCGGTCACCATGTTACAAAACATAAAAACGAATCGGAAGAATCGAATGAACTTCAACATCTTCTCCTCGATGGCCCGATCATGACCGATGAGCAATTTAAACAATTCAAACAACTTAGAAAAGACTTCGATAAATGGCTAAACCAATAATCTGCCTTGACACTTCTGTTGTTATAGACTATTTCCGAAAAAAAAACAAAAGCAAAACTTTTTTATTCAAACTGGCAAAAGATTATGACTTTGCGATATCGGTGTTAAGTAAGTTTGAAATACTTGTTGGCTCAAATGAACAGCAAAAAGAATTCTGGGAAAAATTATTCAAGATATTTGAAATTATTCCTCTTGATCAGCCTGAAATTGAAATCGCCAGTATTGTCTATAAGGAATTAAAATCTCAAAATAAAATAATCGAATTACCCGATATTCTCATTGGCGCTACTGCAATTAACCATGATTTAAAACTGGCCACATTAAATAAAACGCATTTTGAACGGATAGAATCTCTCATGTTGATTACAAATAAGTAGAGAACATCAAACTTATTTCCCGACCCAAAGGAGGTTTGGCATTTTTCTTGACTGTCCCCTTTTTATCCCCTTTTTACAGCAGCAGGATTTAACGTGCCTTCGGAACGGTTTGAAAAAATTCCTTGACAAAATAAAAGTTTGTGCGTATAATGTGCAAACAAAATCAAAAGGAGAAATATGATGCCTATTGTAGTCAACGAAGAAAAATCAACTGCACGCACTGCCCGGTTGGGACTGCGAGCCACACCTCGTCAGCAAATGCTCATTCTTCGTGCGGCTGAGGCTGAAAACAAAAACGTCACGGAATTTATCCTTGACAGCGCTTGCACTGCTGCTGAAAATACACTGCTCAATCAACGCCTATTCTTACTTAATGATAAGGATTGGAAACGATTCCAGGAAACCCTCGAGCAACCCCCCAAAATCGTACCCGGATTACAAAAATTAATAAAGGAGAAAACCCCCTGGGAATGATTCTCTCGCCGCCGTCTATTTTATCAAAAGAACACATTATCGATGATTTCGATTGCGGACACCCACTATTGAACAACTGGCTGAAACGTTTCGCCTGGCCAAACCAGCAAGCCGATGCAGCTAAAACTTTTGTCATATCCTTTGAAAACAAAGTTGTGGGCTTTTACAGTCTTGCAGTTGGAAGCGTTGAGCATATAGAGGCACCGGAACGTATTAAAAAAGGTTTGGCGCGTCATCCGATCCCGGTTATGATCCTGGCTCGTTTGGCTGTGGATCGTCGATACCAGGGGATGAACATCGGTAAGGGCCTGTTGAAAGATGCTATTATTCGAACCGTTCAAGCATCCGAATATATTGGTATCCGAGCCATATTGGTTCATGCAAAGGATGAAACGGCTCGAAAATTCTATGAACAATTCGGTTTTGAATCGTCGACTGTCGATCCTCTTAAACTAATGCTCCTAGTTAAGGATGCAAAGAAAACCATCAAAGAACCCGTACATTAATTCAATCAGCGGCCGACCATCCAGGAAGCTGCAGGATGACGCCCTGCGCCATAATAAAACCCCGCCGTGCGGGGTTGACTGTCCCCTTTTTTCCCCGGGAACAAAAATTGAAAGTACCCCGGATTAACTAGAGAAAGCCAATAAATAATTTTTAAATTGAAATTTTTTGTTGAAAAATTTTTTTTTTTGATTATTATATTTATATATTCTATTTCAGAGAGGGGTAAGATGGATAATAATATAAAAATAAAAAATTTGATCGTTCATAAAGTCTATCACCGTAAGTTTGATTCAGCTCAACTTTCCGACCTGGAAACACCTATTCCCGAAGATGTGGAAATTTTTTTGCGGGATCATATCGTCTCACATCGAGAGCACAGGTTCACCAATATTGCCAATTTTGTGGAACCTGAAAATGGGCAGCCGGTATTTAAGGGGATGTGCGATATACTGTTGAATAATCCAGGACAATTTATCGATCAATCCAAAAATATCGCAAACCATTTATTTGGCGTAGTGAGTAAGAACAAAGCCATTTCTGACAGTGATTTGGTTATCTGCACATTCCAGGAAGGCGAAGCAAACTCGCCTATCCAGTTAGCATTGTTAAAGATGGATCCCAAAGTTAGTTTTGTTGGGGAAAGAGTTTTTGTAGGAGGCAAAGCATATATTGTTTTGAAGCCGGTGGGAGATGTCTTGCCCACAACAGCGCTGCAAAAATGCGCATTCATTTTGCCGGGGACTTTAAGAGAAAAAAAAGGGTACGACTTAAAGGTGCTTGACATGCAGCAAAAACGATATGGCGTTCAACAGCAAGTCGCTTCTTTTTTCACAAAGGATTTTATCCAATGTGAAGTACCTCCCAGCTCGGTAGACCAGACCGAGTTGTATATTAATAAAAGCGTCGAGTGGGTCACTAATAAATCCGCTATGGTCCCGGATGAGAAAAAGACTTTCACGAAAAATGTAACCGATTCTATCTTGAAAAATACTGTCGATGTCGTCACCTTTGCCGAAGAAAATATAAATACCAAGGAAGAAAAGGATGACTACATCGATTATATGAAGGATAAAGGTTTGCCCGTATTGACTTTTACTCCATCCCCGGAGGTAAAAGCCCGTTTTTCGAAATACGCCGTGTTTTATGGGGACAATAAACTTCGAATCCAAATCCAGAAAAACGATGTCGGAGAAGGTAAAATGATGGAAGTTCGCAAAGATGCTATCGTAGGCAATTATGTGATTACAATCCGGACTATTAATTGGCAAGAAAAATGAACGAAAAGAAAAAAATATTTGAAATTGATCTATTTCTCCGGTTTTGCCGCCAGATTGGGTTAAACCCTGAAAACGAAGAAGATAGAAAAGTAATAGTTGAATCGGAATCGATAAATGCGTATAGGCTGAAGTTTAATACACGTGCATGTAAAATAAAAAATGTTTTTCTCTCCGGCTGTATGGATATGATTATAAATAATTTCAGCGCGGGGCTTACTCTTACAATAAGTCATGAAGGTGGAATCGATTTCCCTATTTTTAAAATTGAAAAGGGTGTTCCTAACCCCAGCCCGGAAGAAGCTTCAAAAAATATACAAGGTCTTAATGATGAAATCCCATTACTAATTGAGCTTGGTTTAGAAAAAAAAGTTCTTTTACAAAGCCTTGGGTTTTCAGACCAATGCCACAGTATGTTATTTCTCTTTGAAGAAAACTTCCATAAATTTTTGAGAAATTCGTCGTTACTCGACCTGGATAAATATTTGTTTATAGATACCTATAAACCAACCGTTGTTATTATTTTAGATACGGACATATGCTGCTCCGGGCAATTTCTTACCATCATAGGGGGGGATCGTTTCAACAAAAACGGGATAGAATCATATCCCATCGACAAGCATACCAAAGACCGTATTACCAATTACCATACTGCTGCATCAAATAGCTTGAGTTGGAACGGCTTCTTTTTGAAAAATGTTACCCCCCTCCATCTTTTATTCAATAGGAAGGAAGGAGAATGCGATAACATCGAAAAGGTTTTGTCCGTTCATTTGCTGCATCTTTGTATTATCTATACTGCAAACCGTTCTATTTTAGAAGGAAAAAAATTCAAGGCTTCGTTTGCTAGCTCCGAGAGCACCATCTACCTCTCGCTGGAAAATGAAAATAACATTCATGACAATGCGCATATGTTATCCCAATTGGCAATATGGCCATACAGCGGAAATGAAAACGACAGGCTGGCAATATTTCAAACTACTGTCGCCAGGGAGATAAAAAACGATGATCCGCTAGAAAACTATAAGGTTTTTTGCTCTTCCTTAAATCATCTCCTGGGCGAAACTCGATGGCATTATCGAATCTTCATTGAAAAGGAAGTCGATAAACACTTTGACCAGGTCCAAAAAATGACCGACTATATGGCGAATGTTGCAAAAGACGTGTCTCAAACCATAGAATCCCTCGTAAAGGGGTTTACCGATACACTACTTGCATCCGTGGGAGTTATTGTCCTCTCCGTTATCGCCTCATTAATTAAAAAGGATGCGAAAACGAGTATTTTCCAGGCCGCCATGTGGGGGTATGCCGCTTATCTCTTTTTATTTCATGGGCTTTACCGCCTTGGAAGTATTATTCACAACTATTATCTACTGAACAAAGGATCGGACGAGCGCATGAACGTATATATCCGTCAACTGGGCCGCGAAAAAGTGGAAAAATGCAAAGCAAACTTAAACAGCCGGAAAAAACAATTCAAAACCTGGTTATGGATAACCATTATAATAACTGTTTTATTGATTGCATTGATTATAATACTTGGGATTGAAATCCCCAAATATTTGAAGTGAATCGATACCGCAGCGACAGCCCCGCGCATCCCGTAAAAAGGGAGCAATAAACCTTCCACATTCGGTCGTTTCAAAGCTCACTGCATTGCAGAAAAAAAAACAATCGGTTATAATATTGCCATGAGTATTAAACGATATAAAGTTTTCCTCGCCAGTTCAGAGGAATTGTCTTTAGAGCGAAAGGAAATCGCCCTCGCCATCTCCCGCCTCAATAATAAATGGACCGAAGATAAAAATGTCTACCTCGAACTCGTAGTCTGGGAAGACCTCCTTCACTCCTTCCGCGGTGACGGCCAACGCATCCAGGACTATTTCAACTGCGAAATGCTCAAATGCGATATCGTCCTCGCCCTCTTCTACAAAAAAGTGGGACAATTTACCAAAGAAGAGTTCGAACTCGCTTATGAGCATTTAAATAAAGGCCATAAACCCCATTTCCTCTTTGTCTATTTTAAAAGCGGTTCAGTGCCTATCGATGAAGTGACCCCCGAACTGCTTAAAATAAGCGAGCTCAAGAAACAAATCCAGGCATACCGGCAGATTTACCGAAATTTCTCCTCCACCGAGGATTTGATCCTCAAATTAGAGCATCAATTGGAGATGGTGATTTCGGAAAACGAGAAAAAGGCGGGGGAGAAACCGGGAACCGACCAGGACCGGGAAGAACGCGCCCAAATCGACCTGGAAAACTACAAACACCACCTCCACGATAAATTCAGATATCTCGATTTTACCGGGCTAAACGCCATCTTACAAAAACCCCTGGAATTGGAAGATATCTATGTGAAATTGCGGGCGAAAGAATCATCCTCCCTGTCTTTATCCATCGATCGCTTCCGGAACATCTCGGATTTGAAAAAATCGGATGAAATTCAAGCACCAATTTTAATAAGAGAAAATGCCCCTTCTGTAAAAAAAAATAAAGATTTTGTAACCCTCTTCACAGAACTATTTGAACAGGAGAAAAAAACAAAGCGGCCCCTGCGCATGCTGATCCTGGGTCAACCCGGAAGCGGGAAAACCACCCTGATGAAATGGATCGCCCTCCAATGTGTCCGGGATAATGAAGCCGGCAACGGGTTCTTCTCTTCCTTTATCCCGGTTTTCATCTCCCTCAAAGACCTCGGTAGCGACCCGGGAAATACCTTCCGTCAAAAAAATATCGCGGGGGTTGTGGAGTACCTGTATCACAAAGAAAACATCCCGGTGGATTCGTTTTTGGATGACAGCATGAAACACAACCGCCTCCTGTTCTTACTGGACGGCCTGGATGAGATCGCGGATGAGAAAACGAGGAGGGAGGCCATCGATTGGATTCAAAAGCAGTACATCTTTCAAAATCCCTTGATCGTCACATCGAGGTTTTCCGGGTTAAACCGGCCCGAAGGCCTCGCTTTCCGGGACGACATCCCGGTCTTTGAAATCCTGGATTTCGACATGAAGGATGTGGAGGCTTTTCTCCAGAACTGGTACAGGAACGTGGAGATCGCGGTGGCCGGGGAGCGCGATATGCAGAGAGCCATTACCCAGGGCGAAAAAAAATCGGAGGAATTGATTGAGATCATCCAGGACAGCAGTTATCGCAACTTGCGGGAATTGGCCGTGAACCCCCTGCTGCTCACCATCATCGCCATCGTCCACCGCACCCGCGCGGTATTGCCCCGCGACCGCCACAAACTGTATGAAGAGTGTTTGAAAGTCATGATCGAACTGTGGAACCTGGCCAACCGCAAAATAGATGTGAGTTTCTCCTATGATAACTGCATGGCCCACCTCTCCAAAATCGCGGCGGCATTAATGAAATCCGGGAAACGGGAGATGGGTAAAAAAGAGGTAGACGCCCTTTTACCCGGGACCATCGAAGGCAGAGCCCGGGATTTCTTCATGAAAGAGATGGTGTTAAAAGCGGGACTCCTGTATGAGTCCGAGGGCCAAATTGGTTTTTTGCACCTCACCTTCCAGGAGTACCTGGCAGCCTGGTATTTTGCCCACAGTCCCAATCCCCTGGAAATCCTGGATTACCGGGAGCACGACTACTGGAAAGAGACCTTTAAACTCTTTGTCAACATCGCCAATGCGGAACAATTTTTTGCGGAGATTATCGACCACCTGGAAGATACTAAGAAAAAATATTGGATCGGGATGGAGTTGTGGGAAGATTGCCTCCGGGATATGGTGGTGGAAGAGAGCCGGGAAAGAATCGAGCGGAGCTTTGCCCTAAAAGTCATCGATGGTTTGGCACATATTCCCTATAAAGAAGATGAAAAAACAGAAACCATGATAATCCAGTTGTATGCGCATTATCCTCTATGCGAATCTAAATATGCCGGGGAACTGGTGGAGAAGGGATGGATGTTATTCCGTGAGGCGCTGCATCCTTTTGTGCAATCTATTGGAAGCTCCATTTTATTTCGTGCTGGGGGGCGGGTAAGAGATGAATTGATGGAGCAGATCAAGCAGCGGATCGAGGCATTTGAAACGATGGAAGACTATACCCCTGGGCAGTGTTTGGATTTCCTCTACCGGCATAACAACAGTTTTGTCCTGCTTGTTGCAGGGACAAAAAAATTGTTGGATTTTGCTTTCGCAGTTGAGAAAGTGAAATCGCGCAATATAATAATGGCAACAATGGACCTCCTCTACCTCCTCTACCTCAGCTCCCTCAACTACCTCCAATTCCTCAGCGACCTCCACCTCCGCTACCTCCACGACCTCCCCTTTCTCCGCTACCTCCGCGAACTTCGTGATTTTCGCGATCTCCGCAACCTCCGTGGCGACCTCAGCTACCTCCGCAACCTCCGTTCTCTCCGCGACAGCCGCTATCTCCGCAACATCCGTTCTCTCCGCGACCTCCGCGACCTCCTTGATCTCAGCGCCCCCCACTACCTCCTCGTTCTCCGCGACCTCCTCGTTCTCCGCGACCTCCACGACTTCAGCTATCTCAGCGATCTCCGCTCCCTCCGCGATAATATTATTAAAAATAACGTTCCCATTATCCGGGAACACAAGGAAGAGCTGGACGCCTGGGTGGATGAAACCCTGGCGAAACTCCATGCGCAATCGGATAAGCAGCTTTTAGAAGATTTCCCCAATACGACAATAGAAGAATTGAAACAATTCCGGGAAAGTTTTATGGAGATCATTGCATCCGAACTCTCCAAGGGCAACTGCGACATTCTCAAAGAAAAAAAATTGACCAAAAAGCAGCAAAAGAGAATCGAAGAATTGGTCCATTTCGATTACTCCTCCATCGAAAAAATGCTCCAATTCGAGCTGGATGCCTGGGATGATGAAAAACAAGCCCTCCAACTGAAAGCCTTTGAAATCCTGAAAAATAAAGACTACGAATCGTTAATTCTCAACCTCAGGAAAATCACCGGTTTCCACCCTCAAATGAAAATACGCTTCAATGCCCTTTACATTATAAAAAATATGCTTTAACATAATACAATACAGGAAATTTAAATGAAAAAGATAAAAAAACTGGGAATTAAAAACGGATTACTGGCGTTCTTCGGTATCCATGAACCCTTTTTTAAAACCGCTGAACTGAAAGGCAAAGACCTTCAACGCTTCGCCGATAGAAAAAACGAAATCACGGCTATGAGAAACGCCCTGGAATGCCGCCAGAATTTCGCAGTCATCGGCGGCACAGGCACCGGCAAAAGCACTTTACTCCTTAAATTCCAACAGGAAATAGACCCCGAATATTACACCGAATACATCTATTTCTCCATGAACTCCAAAACCGACGATGAAATGAAAGAAGAGTTCTTCCGCGATATCCTGGCCAGGATACTGATAATCATCATAGATAACGATGAAATATTCGACTCCTTCGACCCGGAAGAAATCCATATCGAAACCAACCGCCTCAACTACTCCATTACCATCGAAGATCTGGAAAAAAAACAATTCGAAATCAACCCGGAAATCGAATCCAATATCCCTAAACTCCTAAAAAGCTCTTTCTTACCTATAAAATTGGACCTTAAACTCAATGCAAAAATCGGTAAAGAAAAGCAAACAACAACCACCAAACAATTTCCCCGGCATACGGAAAACACCCTGAAAGAATCCATCGGTAAAATAACAAAAAAACTCCCGGCCCCAATGGTTTTCTTTATCGATGAAATGGACCGCATCATGAAAACAGTCAGAGCGGGTGAAAACTGGATCGACGAAGTCGTCAAACTCCTCAGGTATGCTTCGGAAATAATGACCAACGAAAACCTCCTGTTTTTCTTTGCACTTCAACCCGAAATCAAGGATATATTTTTAAAAGCATACAAGAGAGATGGAGACGATTCTATTTTGAGGTATGTGCCTGTATTCACGGAGATCAAGGGTTTCGATATCGATTTTGCAAAAGAAGCGGTGGCAGAATCTTTGAAATTCTGTGGATACAAACGAAAACCTTTGGATTTATTCCCGGTAGAAGTCATGGAAATCGTATTATCTGCGGCTTCCGGCAACCCTCGAAAATTCATGCTGTACCTTACGGAATTGGTTAAAATAGCTTACAATAAAGAAAAAAAGACGGTGACAAAAGATATGGTAAAAGAATACCTGGAAGGGGTTTTCGGTGTCGAGGGAAAAGAGGATTGGCGGGGTTTTTTTTAGTTCACCTGTAAATAATAGCCCCATAGCCTCGCATAGGCAGGAATATGGACATTATGCCCCACGCAGTGGGGTCCACAGCGTCCACATGGTCCACATGGTCCACTGGGTCCACCGTCCACAAAAAAGAATTATCAATTAACAATTAACATTTATCAAGTTGAGGTAAAAGGCCCGAATTCGTCATCAGTTTTATCAGGCCCCTTTTGTAAACCATCACGGATGGACGGTTTCCGACACCTCCCAAAGCTTTTATAAAAGTATATAATCAAAAGCTTTTAGAAGTCCAGAAACCTTTTCTCGAAAAGGTTTTTGGTCGTCGAAGACAAAACAGGCGGTGGGGTATTTTAAAACTATTCCCAGCCTAAAAATGGAAAATTGGCTCAGCGATTGATAATTGATAAATGGTAGAGACGCAAAATCTTGCGTTTCGACCATACCCACCACCCTAAAAGCACCATAGACAAAGCCCTGAAAACCGCGAGGCAGGCATTTCGCTGCTGCAAAACAACCCAGGACACGATCCCCACTCCTTTTTAACTCCTTACCCGGGCACCCACCGGGAAAATCCATGCGTTTCACCCGGTATCCCGGGCCCTGGGGAAAAAAAATCGGAGCTCCGAACTCCGACGATGAATGTTAAACATTGAACGACGAATGTTAAACATTGAGCGACGAATGTTAAACATTGAGCGACGAATGTTAAACATTGAGTGACGAATGTTAAACATTGAGTGACGAATGTTAAACATTGAGTGACGAATGTATAAACATTGAGCGACGAATGTTAAACATTGAGCGACGAATGTTAAACATTGAGTGACGAATGTATAAACATTGAGCGACGAAT
>Ga0105104_10000307_pt1 | contig 36758 bp, 34 predicted proteins | sample PPLLaktember2015_3_FD_87034 | JGI IMG/M metagenome (GOLD analysis project Ga0105104, IMG submission 87034) | Freshwater sediment microbial communities from Prairie Pothole Lake near Jamestown, North Dakota, USA - PPLs Lake P7 Core (6) Depth... | ecosystem: Environmental > Aquatic > Freshwater >... | reverse complement strand
TGGCGTCGAGGTCGTAGCTCTTCACCGTGACCAGGACCAGCTTCGCGCCGCGCAACGCGGTCGGATCGTCCGTGGCGGTGACGCGGGCGACCCAGGAGCTCCCGTCGGCCTCGGTGATCCGGAGCCCACCCGTCCGTATGGCCTCGAGGTGCTTGCCCCGCGCGAGGAGCTGCACCTCGTTGCCGGCCCTGGCGAGCACCGCACCGTCGTAGCCGCCCACTCCGCCTGCACCCAGGATGGCGATTCTCATGGCCCGGCAAGGTAACTGGGAGCGGGGTGAAGTGCGACCGGACGCGCATGACTGGAGCCGCCCGTTCCTGCGGCCCGGTGCGATCGCCTCGAAGTAGGCTCGGCGCTACTCGAACAGGAACGTGGTCGCCTCGGGGAACCCGGCGGTGTTCTCGCCCCCGTGGACCAGGACCTTTCCGTTCACGAGCAACGTGACGGTCGGGCTGAGCCACGCCGGCTGGAGCGTCGGGCCCGGAGCCCAGGAGTTGCTCTGGGGATCGTAGATCTCGGTCTGCGCGACCGCGCCGCGGTTGCCCAGGTCGGCCACTCCTCCGACCACGACCACCCGGCCGTCCGTCAGGATGACGTCGGCGTGGAGAAAGCGGCCGACACGGAGGTCTCCGGCAGAGCCGAACGTTCCCGTCGCCGGGTCGTAGACCTCCGCGTGCTCGGCCCCCGGGGTGTCCGGGGCGGGCGGCAGCCCGAAGCCACCGGTGACGAGCACCCGGCCGTCGGGGAGCAGGGTGGCCCGGTGGAGCCCCCGCGGAACGGCCAGCGACCCCGTGGGGGTGAAGGTGCCGGTCGCCGGATCGAACAGCTCGGCAGAGCCGGTGGGGGTCTCGCTCACCGTATTGCCGTCGACGACGCAGCACACGAAGCCGCCGGCGATCAGGACCCGGCCGTCGTCGAGCAGGGTCGCGGTGTGCAGACGCCGCGCAGTGCCCATCGGTGAGCCCTCCTTCCAGACTCGGGATTCCGGGTCGTAGATCTCGGTCCCGGGGCCGCCCCCGAAGAACCCGCCGCCGGTCAGGAGGACCCGACCATCGGCGAGGAGCGCGCCGCTTCCGGTGCCCTGGTGCCGGACCCTCAGGTCGCCCGCCCGCGTGAACCGCTGCGCGGCAGGATCGAACGTCTGGCTCAGCAGGGGGCCGGGGGTCGGGAGGCCGACGCCGGCGTTGGGTCCCCCGCCGGCGAGAAGGAACCCGGTCCGCAGCGGCAGCACGGTGGTGAAGCCGGTGTCGATGGCCGCGGAGAACGCCAGGTCCGGGCCTTGCGCGAAGGTCTCGGAGACGGGATCGAAGCGGGAGGAGGTGTTCGTGTCCGGGACGTTGATCGACTCGGAGGTATTGCCCCCCATGACCAGGGCGCTCCCGTCGGAAAGGCTCATCGCGACGTGATTTTTTCGGGCGACCGCCGCATCGGCCAGCCGCCGGAGGCGATCCCGGTAGTGCGCGGCGACGGTGACGGTCGCGTGGGCGGTCTGCCCGGCTCCGTGGACCGTCAGGGTGAACGTCCGGGTGGCGGGAAGGATGGGCGTGTCCACCGGGGTGCCGCTCACCACCGACCCGAGCCCCTCGATCTCGGCGCTCTCGCCGGAGAATTCGGCGGTCAGCTGGGTGCGATCTCCGACGAAGACGGAGTCATTCGTGGCAGCAAAGCGGGTGATCGAAGGCGTCGCGGGAGGAGGCGCCTCGTTCCCGGGTCCGCTGCCCCGGGCGGCTCCCCCGCACGCAGTGAGCGCGGCGCCACCGTGGACGGATACCAGCAACAGGGCGGTGGCGACCTGGCGACGGCGCATCGACTTCCTCGGGAGAGTGGGTCCGGTACCGAAGAACCACCGGACGGACGCCGTTGCGAGTACAGCGACCGCAGTTTCCTGCGCCGAAGGCCGCATAACGACCCGTGACCCGTTCGCACGACTTTCGAAATGGCTCGACCCCCCGGAATCCGCACCCGGACTCGAGGGGAGACGACGATGGGTGGAAGGCACGCCTGGCGGGGCCCGCGGGGCCCGCTGCTGGCTGGCGCAGGCCGGATTGTCCGAGCCCCTCCTGTTAGCATCCCGTCTCCGAGCCAGAGGTGGGTGCACACATGATGAAGACGCGAGTGCAGAAGGTCCTCCGGGCCCGCGACCAGGCGTTCCGGCAGATGCGGGCCGCCAGTCAGAGGGCCTACAAGGAAGCCCACTACATGGAGCAAGCGATGCGCCTCGGGCTCCGGAGCATGCAGAAGGACCCCGAAACACACGCCGAGGCCATCGCGGTGGTCGAGCGCGAGCTGGCGATGATTCGCGAGCTGGACCGGGCCTACATCGAAGAGGCGATGGTCCGGGACCGGAAGCTCTACCCGGCTGGCTTCAAGGCGTGGCTGGCGTTCGGTGAGGCGCTCGACAAGGTCCGGGGCGAGCTCTGCGACAAGTGCTCCCAGCGGGTCCTCAAGGTGTTCGAAGAGGTCGTCCGCGTCGCGGAAACCGACTCGGAAAAGTTCTAGCTCCCAGTCGAGGACGGTCACCGCTTCGCCAGTGACCCGCCGGCGCGCCCCGCGTCCTCCTTCTGGTAGAACTTCTCCAACAGCGTCCGGGCTTCGTCGCGGTCGAGGCAGGTGTACGAGTTCCAGGCTTCGGTCCGGAGCTGATCGTCGAGGCCCTTGCCGATCACCTCGAGAATCGTCTCCTTCGCGGACCGGACTGCGCGCTGGGAGTTCCGCAGGATCTGTCGGGCGAGGAGCTCCGTCTCTTCGTCCAGACGATCGTGCGGGACCACCTTGGTCACCAGGTTGCATTGCAGCGCTCGCTGCGCGTCGACCGGCTCGGCGGTCAGGACCAGTTGCATCGCGACCCCGACCCCGCATGTGTTCACCAGCCGGACGATCCCCCCGTCGCCGTGGTGGAACCCGCGCCGGGCCTCGAACGAGCCGAGCATCGCCCGCTCCGAAGCAACGCGGAGATCACAGGCCAGCGCCAGCTCCAGACCCGCTGCCAGTGCCCACCCGTTGATGGAGGCGATGATCGGCTTGTGGATCCGGTGTAGCCCGCGGGTGATGCCGCCGAACCCCAGGTCGACGATCTCGCGCACCCTGCTCGGGGTTGCGTCCACGTAGTTCGCGGGCACCCAGGTCCGCAGGTCGGCGCCGGCGCAGAAGCTGTCCCCCGTCCCGGAGAGGATGGCCACGTCGACCGCGTCGTCGTCACGGAAGTCCCGCCAGATGCGGCACAGCTCGTCGTGCATCTCGAGGTCGATCGCGTTCTTGGCCTCGGGTCGGTCCAGGGTGACGAACGCGATCCGGTCGCGCTTCTGGTAGCGGATGGTCTTCAGCACGTGACGCCTCCGGCTTGGGGGGCAGGATGTCGACGGCCTGACGATACCTTCGCCGGTCAATCCTCCAAGGGGCCCGGAGTGAGCAAGAAGGTCTGGTTGCCCTGGCCCCCGGGAGGCCGATTGCCCCTCCAGCCGCTGCCGAAAGTGCCCTCTGGCGTCCACGGTCTGGATGAGATCACCGGCGGTGGGCTTCCCCGCGGCCGCCCGACGCTGATCTGCGGCGGAGCGGGATGCGGCAAGACGCTCTTCGCGATGGAGTTCCTGGTCCGGGGCGCCACGGAGCATGGCGAGCCGGGGGTCTTCATGGCCTTCGAGGAGACCGCCGAGGAGCTCGCGGCCAACGTCGCCTCCCTGGGCTTCGACCTCCGGCGGCTGGTGGCGCAGCGGAAGCTGGCCATCGACTACGTGCGGGTGGAGCGCAGCGAGATCGAGGAGACCGGCGAGTACGACCTGGAAGGCCTCTTCGTCCGCCTCCAGTACGCCATCGACAGCGTGGGCGCCAAGCGCGTCGTGCTGGACACGATCGAGTCGCTCTTCAGCGGACTGCCCAACCCGGCGGTGCTCCGTGCGGAGCTTCGCCGTCTCTTTCGCTGGCTCAAGGATCGGAAGATGACGGTGGTCATCACCGGCGAGAAGGGCGAGGGGACGCTGACCCGGCAAGGTCTGGAGGAGTACGTCTCCGACTGCGTCATCTTCCTCGACCACCGGGTCACGGACCAGACGTCGACCCGGCGGCTCCGGGTGGTGAAGTATCGCGGCACCACCCACGGGACCAACGAGTACCCCTTCCTCATCGACGAGGGCGGCATCTCGATCCTCCCAGTGACCTCGCTCGGCCTCGCCCACCGGGTGACCAACGAGCGGGTCTCGACCGGCATCCCGAGGCTCGACGAGATGCTGGGCGGCAGGGGCTACTTCAAGGGAAGCACCATCCTCGTCTCCGGAACCGCCGGTACCGGGAAGACCACCTTCGCGGCGATCCTCGCCCGGGCAGCCACCGAGCGCGGAGACCGCTGCCTGTACTTCTGCTTCGAGGAGTCGCCGGACCAGCTGGTACGGAACATGCGATCGGTGGGGGTGGATCTGAAGAGCCCGGTGAAGTCCGGAACGCTCGAGATTCACGCCGCGCGGCCGAGCACCCACGGCCTCGAGCGTCACCTGGTGACGATGCACAAGGTCATCAACCAGCGCCGGCCAGACGTGGTCATCGTCGATCCTGTCAACAACCTGGTCCGGGTGGGCACCCTCCTCGAGACGCAGGCGATGATCATCCGCTTGATCGATTTCCTGAAGGCACGCGGCATCACCACCTTCTTCACCAGCCTGACCGGAGGCGGGGACGATCTGGAGCAGACCGACATCGGGATCTCCTCACTGATCGACACCTGGCTGAACCTGGAAGTCGTCAAGAACGGAGGGGAGCGCAATCGCACCGTGGCGATCGTCAAGTCACGTGGGATGGCGCACTCCAATCAGACCAGCGAGTACATCCTCGGCGCCCGCGGGGTGAGCATCGCCGACACCTACCTCGGGGTGAGCGGGGTCTTGACCGGCTCGGCCCGCCTGGCCAAGGAGGCCGAGGACGAGGCGGCGGCCCGGGTCGCCGATCGGGCGATCGTGCGGAAGCAGGGAGAGCGGGAACGCCGCCGGCGGCAGGTCGAAGCACAGATCCTCCTGCTTCGGGAGGGTCTCGACGCCGACGACGCCGATCTCGCCGGCGCCATCCAGGAGGGCCACGTGCGGCTGCAAGCCGAGACGCTGCGGATGGCGAAGAGCAGACCTGCATTTGTCGCGCGGGGTCACCGTGGCAAGGCCAAGGGTCCCGGGGTCCGAAAGAGACGATGAAGCGAAGAACCTCAGCCACGGCGCGGCAGAAGCAGGCCGTGTCGGCCCCACCGGAGCGATGGGAGCTACGCCTGTACGTCGCCGGGCAGACCGCCCGCAGCGCGATCGCGCTCGCCAACCTCGAGCGCATCTGCGAGGAGCATCTGAAGGGCCAGTACCACATCGAGCTCATCGACCTGCTCAAAAACCCGCGACTGGCCCGGGGCGACCAGATCCTCGCCCTGCCCACGCTGGTCCGGAAGTTGCCCGCCCCGATGAAAAAGATCATCGGCGACCTGTCGAACGAGGAGCGGGTGCTGATCGGGCTCGACCTGCGCCCCCTCGGACGGGAAGGGACATGAGTCCGGTGCGCAGGCCAGCCTCCCCTGGAACACGAAGCCGCAAGTGGCGCGCGACCGCCCGACGCGACGTCCGGAGGGCCGGGGCGCTGCAATACGTCCTCAAGCTCTACGTGACCGGCCTGAACCGTGCCTCGGGGCTGGCCATCGAACGGGTGCGAGGGGTATGCGAGACACACCTCCAGGGCCGCTACGAGCTCGAGGTCGTCGACATCTACCAGAAGCCGGCGCTGGCGAGGGACGAGCAGATCCTCGCCACGCCCACGCTGATCAAGGTTCTTCCTGCGCCGCTGCGACGGTTCATCGGGAACCTGGCCAACGTCGAGAAGGTCCTCTTCGGTCTCGATCTCCGGGAGAAGAGATGAAGCCCCGCCGGACGCCCAGAGCCGTCGAGCTGGAGCTCGAGCAGCTGCGACTCCGTCTCGAGGAGGCCGAGGAGACGCTGCGGGCGCTCTCCGCCGGCGAGGTGGACTCGCTGGTCATCGAGGGTCCCGACGGGCCGCGGGTCTACGCGCTGGAGGGGTCGAACAGCTCCTACCGGGTGCTGGTCCAGGAGATGAACGAGGGAGCCGCGACGGTCACCCGGGACGGCACCATCCTCTACTGCAATCGCCGGTTCGCCGAGGTCCTGGCCCATCCCCTGGAGAAGGTGATGGGCGGATCCCTGCGCGACCACGTCGCGGCGCAGCATCTGGCCGGGTTCGACGTTCTCTGCCGGAGGGGGTGGGAAGGCGAGAGCAAGGGCGAGGTGGCGATCCAGCGACCCGATGGAACCCAGGTCCCGCTCTATCTGTCGATCAGCGCCCTGGTCGACGAGGAGCCGGTTCTCTGCATCATCGCCACCGACCTGACCGAGCATTTCCGGTCGCAGGAGCTGCGTCGGAGCGAGGAGCTCGCCCGGCGGCGGGCGACCGAGCTCCAGGCCCTCTTCGATGCGGTCCCCGCCGCGGTCTTCATCACCCGTGACCCCTCCGGAAGGAGCATCGAGGGCAACGACCTCTGTTACGAGATGCTCCGAGCCCCTCGGGGAAGCGCGATCTCGCTCACCGCGCCCGAGCCGCCTGACCACTTCCGGCTGCTCAAGGACGAGGTCCCCGTTCCCCCCGAGGCCCTCCCCATCCAGGTCGCCGCCAGCCAGGGGGTGGAGGTCCGGAACTACGAGCTCGCTCTGGAGTTCAAGGACGGGACGGTGCGCCACATCCTCGCCAATGCGACCCCCCTCCGCGACGACCAGGGACGCCCGAACGGAGCCGTGGCCACGTTCATTGACATCACCGAGCGAAGGAAGGTCGAGGAGGCGCTCCGCGAGGGAGATCAGCGAAAGACCGACTTCCTCGCCGTCCTCTCCCATGAGCTCCGGAACCCGCTCGCGCCGATCCGGAACAGCGTGTTCACGCTCGACCGGTCCCCGCCGGGGAGCGATGCGGCGCGGCGGGCCAGCGAGGTCCTCCATCGACAGACCGAGCACCTCACCCGGCTGGTGGACGACCTGCTGGACATCAACCGGATCACCCACGGGAAGGTCGAGCTCCAGCGGACCTCGCTCGATGCCCGCGAGGTCGTGGAGCGGAGCTGCGACGACATGCGCGCCGTCTTCGACCAGCGCGGCTTGGCTCTGCAGCTCTCGCTGTGCGATTCGCCGGTCTGGGTGGATGCGGACGCGAGCCGGCTCGCGCAGATGGTGGGGAATCTCCTGGCCAATGCGCTGAAGTTCACCCCCCGGGGAGGGCGGATCCAGGTGGAGGTCGGCCCCGGGGACGGCGGGTGTGAGATCCTCGTCCGGGACACCGGGATCGGCATCGAGAGCGGCGACCTGGGTCGGATCTTCGAGCCATTCGTTCAGTCCGCCCGAACCCGTGGACAGGGACTGGGGATCGGTCTGGCGCTGGTGAGAGAGCTCGCCTTGAGGCACGGGGGGACGGTCCGAGCGCGGAGCGGCGGCGCGGGTCGCGGCTCCGAGTTCGTCCTCTCCCTTCCGCTCGGCGCGCGCGCGCCGGAGCAGCCGGGAAAGGCCTCCGGCCAGAAGGGCTCCAGCGGGCTTTCGGTGCTGGTCATCGAGGACCACGAGGATGCCGGTGCCAGTCTGGCCGACGTGCTGGATCTGCTCGAGCATCACGTCGAGCTGGTCTCCACCGGACGCGCCGGTGTTGACGCCGCCTCGGCGCGGATGCCCGACGTGCTGATCTGCGATCTCGGCCTCCCGGACATGGACGGCCACCAGGTCATCCGTGCGATCCGCCGGTTGCCGGCGGCGCGCGGGCTGTTCGGCATCGCCCTCACCGGCCTGGCCCAGCCGCGGGATCGACAGGAGGCGCTGGCTTCGGGGTTCGACGCGCACCTGGCCAAGCCGGCCTCGATCGACGAGATCCAGGCCCTGCTGGCGGAGGCCGCGCGCCGGCGTCACCGACACCAGGGCGGAACAGGGTCTTCCCGCCCCCGCGGCTGACCCTCCCTTCCCTGCCCAAGATTTTCATGGCCGGCACCTGGGCACCCGGGGGATTCTCCCACCGCCATTCCGAGCGAGCTCGTCAGGCGCTCGACAACGAGAGCCGACCATCGGCTCGAGGGAGAAACCCATGCGGAAGAACGTCGTCACCTCGATGGTGCTCGGGGCGTTGCTGCTCGCAGGCCGGCCGGCGCTTGCCGCCGACACCGTCTCCGACAAGATCAAGAAGTCCTGCAACAAGGAGCTCACCACCTTCTGCAAGGGCGTGGTACCCGGGGAGGGACGTGTCCTGGCGTGTCTCTACGCCTTCGAGAACAAGGTCTCGGACCAGTGCGTCCAGGCGGTGTACGACGCGGCCGTTCAGCTCGAGGCGGCCGTCGCCGCCCTGAAGTTTGCAGCGAACGAGTGCAAGGCCGACCTCCAGAAGTTCTGCGCCGACGTGAAGCTCGGCGAGGGACGCGGGCTGGCTTGCCTCAACAAGCACGACAAGGACGTGAGCCAGAGCTGCAAGGACGCGCTGAAGCAGACCGGCCTCAGGAAGTGAGTCGGAGGCACTCCCCTCCAGGCCGCTCCTCCTCGCCCCGGCCACCTCCCGGCTCCAGCTCGGCCTCTAGTGAGTGCGTCCAGCGGCCTCGGCCTGACACTGGCCTGGGGCGCGCCGGCGGCCGCATCGATGTCCGCTCGGCTCCGGGCGCGGTTCCCTCATCCGGCTCCCGGCCGTCGTCGAGCCCGTGCGAGCCTCCTCCGCCACCCAGGGCGCCTTGAGCGCGATCGAGGAGTTTGCCGCCTCGCTCGCGCCGGCCGGCGGAAGAGCTCCACCTCGTCCCGCTCGAATGCGAGATGCAGTTCAGTGGACGATCGATCGGGAGGAGGAGCACCGGTTTTGGTTTCGAACAGAATCGTCGCGACCGGAGCGTGAGTTTGCTGCGCGGCGAGAATCGGAGCATTTCCGTTGCTCTCGCCGATCGCGGTTGGAGCGGCGTCACACCCCCGGTGCCGAGTGAGGAACTCGGCTGTGCTATTCAGAGCCGCCCTTGCCGGTCGTTCATTACAGCTCGCTCGTTCCTCCGGGGGAAGGGGTCGTCGGAAGCTTCAGCGCCCGTGCGCGGAGGGCGCTGCGCTCGGAATTCGGAGCGCTGCACCCTCGCCTCTGGCTCGCCGGGCTCCCGGTCGGCCTCCTGCCGCAGCTGGCGTTCCCGCGACTTCGCACCTCGCTCTATCGACTGGCAGGCGTCTCCATCGGGGAGCACACGCTGCTCGGCGGACGCCTGGACCTGATCGGCCCGGGGCGGATCGAGGGGCGGCTGACGATCGGCCGTGACTGCTGGCTCAATGCCCCGCTCTTCGCCGACCTGACCCAAAGCATCACCATCGGCGACCGGGTGACCATCGGACATCACGTGGTGCTGGTGACCGCCAGCCACATGTTCGGTCCGTCGACCCGCCGGGCCGGCCCAGGCAAGTCGGCGCCCATCGTGATCGGCGACGGGGTGTGGATCGCCGCGGGGGTGATGATCCTTCCGGGTGTCACAATCGGGGCCGGAGCGATCCTCGGCGCCGGGAGCGTGGTGACCCGGGACGTCCCCGAGCGGACGCTGGCCTTCGGAACGCCGGCCCGGCCCGTGCGCCAGCTGAGCGCAAACGAGGACGTGGAGTCGTTCGACCTCTTCGAGTGGGTGGACGAGGAGCCCGGGCTCGAACCGGCCGCGCCGGCCGCGCACTAGAGGCCCGTAAGAAGGTTCCGGTCTCGAGCCGTGGCCCATTTGCAGTTCGGTTGGCCCGGGCGTAGCGTTTGCGTTTCAGGAAGCTCACCTTCCGAGGAGTCGACGATGGCCTATCACCTCGAAGGACGTCTCCTCGAAGTCTGCAACTGTCGCGTGCTGTGCCCGTGCTGGATCGGGGAGGATCCCGACTTTGGCACCTGCGACACGTTCATGGCCTGGCGCTTCGACAAGGGAACGATCAATGGAGTCGATGTTGCAGGACGCACCATCGCCCTTGTGGCACACATTCCCGGCAACATCCTCAAGGGAAACTGGCGGGCGGCGGTTTACCTCGACGACAAGGTGAACGCGAAGCAGGAGGAAGCGATTCTGGGCGTGTACACGGGAAAGCTGGGTGGCCCGGTCGCCGACCTCGTGAAGCTGATCGGAGAGGTCGTGTCGGTGGAGAAGACCCCGATCCAGTTCGAGGTGCAGGGCGGAAAGGGAACTCTCAGTGTGGGCAACGCCGCCTACGCCGAGCTCGAGCCGTTCAAGAACGCGACCGGCGCGACGACGACGCTGGCGGACACGGTCTTTTCCACGGTTCCCGGCGCGCCGGTCTTCGTCGGCAAATCCCCCCACTACCGCTCGAAGAACGACAAGCTGGGAATCAATCTCGACATCAGCGACCACAACGCGCTGCAAAGCACGTTCGTCTTCGACGGCTGACGTCGCTGGCGGCGACCATGGCTCTGGCGCTTGCGGCGGAGCGGCGCTACCTGCTTCCGGCACTCGTCGCCCTCCTCGCGGCGATGGCCTGGGCGAGCATGGCGTTGTGGAGCGCCAGCCCCTACGCGCGATACCTCGATCACGGCGGCTGGCTCGATGCCGCAGCGATCCGCGCGGCTTGCAAAGCCGTCCCGCAGGGCAACGTGGTCGTGCCAGCGGTGCTCCACTCCGGAGCGTGGCTGCTGATGATCGTCGCCATGATGCTCCCCACCACGCTGCCGCTCTTGAACGTCTTCGCCCGGATCACCGCCGGGCGCGCAAAAGCCGGCCTGCTGCTCGCCCTGCTGATGCTGGGCTACCTGGCCGCCTGGGGCGGGTTCGGGTTCGCTGCGCACGCAGCCGATTCCGGGGTTCACCTCGTCACCGGTCGCCTCGGCTGGCCGGCGACGGACGGCTGGGTCATCGGTGCGGTGATCCTCGCGCTCGCCGGGGCTTTCCAGTTCAGCGCGCTCAAGTACCGCTGTCTCGACCGCTGCCGCACGCCCTTCGGATTCGTCAACTCCCGCTGGAGTGGACGCCGGCCGACGCGCGAGGCTTTTCGAATCGGCGTCGACCATGGTCTGTTCTGCATCGGGTGTTGCTGGGCGCTGATGCTCGTGATGTTCGCGGTGGGCATGGGCAGTCTGGGATGGATGTTGGCGCTGACGGCGGTGATGGCGGCAGAGAAGAATCTGCCCTCGGGCCGGCGGCTCGCGGCGCCCGTTGGCATCGCATTGCTGGCGTGGTCGGCGGCGATCGTGGTGCTCAACGCCGGATGAGTGGTCTTGCTCGCTCGCGATTCGAGGGCCTCACCACGCGAGCGGCGTGACGTCGAACGGCGTGCACGTCGAGTTCGAAACCATCGCGTGGCCCAAGAGGCACCGCCTCGCCCTGAGCGCTTGCCGTCTCGAGGCGTTTGGAGGCTGATTGACGCCCGCATCGCTGAACCTGGGGTGCCAATGCCTGCTCTGGCCCGGGGCCCAACCGTCGTCATGCTCGCGGTGGTCGGCTTGTCTGGCTGCGATGTTCCGCTTTGCCCGCCTGGGCCAGACGGGGGCCTCATCGTCGACACCACTCCCCCGCAAATCACCTGCCCGGGAAACATCACCAGGCCGCAAGACCCCGGCGCGTGTACGGCGGTGACGACGTTCTCGCCGACGTTCTCGGACGATTGCTCCCCGAGCGTCGTCTGCGTTCCGCCGTCGGGCACGGCGTTTCCGCTTGGGACGACGACGGACACCTGCACGGTCACCGAGCCGTCGGGGCTCTCGGCGAGTTGCAGCTTCACGGTGACCGTGACCGACACGGTACCACCCGTGATCGACTCGCTCGTGGCCAGTCCCGGCACTCTCTGGCCGCCGAATCACAAGCTCGTGCCGATCTCGATCACCGCCTCCCCGACCGACAACTGCGACCCGTCACTGAGCTGCAGGATCGTCTCGGTGACCGCCAACGAGCCCGTTTTGGGCCCCGGCAGCGGCAACACCGACCCTGACTGGATCATCACCGATCCCGGGCCGAAGGTGAGTCCAGCGGTGCTCGGCGTCGAGCTGCGTGCCGAGCGTGCGGGGGGTGGCACGGGCCGGGTTTATCGGATCGACACCACCTGCGCCGACGCGTCGGGCAACACCACCTCCGGCTCCTCGACCGTGACCGTCCCGCACGACCAGGGTCACTGAGGTTGGCATTGGGGGGGGATTGGGTGACGCGGGTGTGAGCCGCCCCGTTCTCGCTCCCCATCCCGGAACGCTTCGGTCTGGCCAGGGATGGCTGGCTCCTCTCCGTGGCGCGTCCTACTCTGCGAGGGCGCGCAGGCGCGTCTTGCTCGTGGGATATCGGGACGCCGACGGGCTCGATCTGTTCGGGCCCGCCGAAGTCTTCGCCGAGGCCGTTCGGCGGCTGGAAGCTCCGGTCTACGAGGTCGTGATGAGCGCTGTCGGAGGCGGCGCCGTGACGCTGACCTCCGGGATCTCGGTGGCCACTGCCGACCTCACCAACATCCGCCCGCAACCGAATGACATCGTGATCGTTGCCGGCGGAGCCGACGAGGCGACCGACGCTGCGGCAACGAACCGCGGGCTGCTCGCCTGGCTGGCGCGCGCGTCCCGGACGGGGAGCCGGATGGGTTCGGTGTGTGACGGCGCCTTCATCCTCGCGAGCGCCGGGATCCTGGACGGGAAGAGGGCGGCGACCCACTGGTACTCGTGCGAGCGACTCGCGCGCCTGTATCCGAAGGTCCACGTGGACCGCGAAGCGATCTTCGTCCGGGACGGCCGGATCTGGACCGCCGCCGGTGTCAGCACGGGGATCGACATGGCGCTTGCCATGGTCGAGGAAGACCACGGCCGGAGGCTCGCCGACGCGGTCGCCTCTCACCTCGTGCTGTTTGCCCGCCGCCCGGGATTCCAGTCCCAGTTCAGCGAGGAGCTCGTGGCGCAGACCCTTGCCTCGGACCCCCTAGGGCCGGTCATCGCGTGGATGCGAGCGAACCTCCGCGCGCCGCTCGACGTCGCCACGGTGGCGCACCGGGCCGGCATGTCGGTGCGCACTCTCCATCGCACCTGCTTGCACGCGCTCGACCTGACCCCCGCCAAGCTCGTCGAGAAGCTCCGTGTCGAGCACGCACGTTCGTTGCTGACGACCACGCGGCTGGGCACGAAGGTCGTCGCCTCGCGTTCAGGCTTCGGCTCGACGCCGCGAATGACCCGAGCCTTCCAGCGTGCGCTCGGAGTCACCCCGGGAGCGTACCGACTCATGTTCTTTCGGGACTCCGGGGGGACATCGAGCCCTGCGAGCACGGAGCCTCGGCGCTAGCGAGCCACACGGGCCTCGGGCAGCCACGACGAGGACTGTCCGACTCAGTGCGCGTGTTCGCCGACGACCTCGATCTCGGTGGTGTTCGGCCCCGAGACGGTCCCCCTGGTCGTGATGATGCGCCGGGTGATCGTGTGGTGGCCGGGGCGGAGCGGCTTGAAGAGAATGAAGTACGAGTCCACGACCGCGGGCTGGAACGTACCGGTGATGCAAGCATCGACGGTGCTCTGCAGGCTCAGGTCTCCCTTGAAGAACATCAGAAGGCGACGGCACCGGCCAGGAGGAAATCGAACAGGCTCTGCCCAGGCGCGGGTTGGAAGGCCGGGTCGGGGCACGGATAGTCGTTCAGGACGCTCGACAGGGTGATCGCCACCGCCTTGCCCTGCTCGACGACACACGAGCGGGTCAGGTTCTTGCTGCCGACGGGAAAGGGAGGAACGTAGAACACCGGCCCACCCTGACCGGCGCTGCAATCCGAGGTCACCGAGAGAATGGGATTCTGGGCCGAGGGGATCGAGAGCACCCATCGCCACCAGTTCTCCGACCACGTCTCCAGGCTGAGGCCGTCAGGGTGAGACTGCGGTGGGAACAGGGCCGGGTTCGGGCTGCCCCCTCCACCCTCGAAGCTCTCGGCCTCCGGGTTCAGGCGCGCCAGCTGTGCCCCGATCACGGGGCCACCAATCAGGAGCTCAGAGAGAACTCCGACGAACACGGCCCCGATCCGTGCCCTGGTCAACCACCACGTCACGTCCTACTTCGCCAGGTGCCACCTCCAGTGGCACGTCCTACGGGCACTCCGGTTGGCAGGAGTGACAAAGAGGTTCTATTTCCTGCCATCGGTTCAGGAGACGGTAGGCGGCGCGACTGAGAGCCGATCGGCGCTTTCACCTCCGAGCCGAGCAACGGGCGAAGATTACTTGGCTGCGTGCGCCCACATTCCCTGCTCCGGCTTCGCTGTCGTCACCAGGCCAGCGTGGTCGCTGGGCCAGAGACCGGTCCGGTGGTCAAAGGGTCGAGCGCCGACGATCTTCCCGGTGAGCGGCTTCAGGTCCCGGACGAACACGTAGTCGATGCGCTGGTCGCGCCCGGGCTCGGTCTCGGTCAGTCTCTCCGGGAAGCAGCAGGTGAACCCGTCCTTCTTCGGATGGACGTCTGCCCAGGAGTCGGTGAATCCGACGCCGGCGACGGAGGCAGCCACCTCGGTGCCGGGCAGCGAGTTGAGATCACCCACCAGGACCGCCTTCCCCGGGGTCGCGGCGAGGATGCCGGCGAGCTCCATCCCCTGGAGTACCCGGACCGGGGCGAAGAAGGACTCGGTGTGGGTGTTGAGGAAGGCGAGCCACTCGCCGCCGATCTTCAGGTCGACGGCCGTCCAGCCCCGCGGCACCAGGAACGGGCTGCCCAGGATCTGCAACGGAAGGAGCACGGAGTACCTCGCCCCCCGCGCGTTGCGGAACTCCGTCCCCTTCCGGACGAGGATCGCCTGGCGATCGGTCGCGCGCACGTCGATGCCCATCAGCGTCGGTGTCTCGATGTCCAGGAGCTCGATGGACTCGGCGACCTCGTAGGGCGTGCCGCGGGCCTCGAGCGCGGCGAGGAGCTCCGCGATGTAGTCGTACACGACATGCGTCGCCGGTGTGGCCGGGTCGCTCGGGGACTGGGTGCGCCACAGGAACGCCTCCTGCAGTCCCACCGCATCGGGCCGGTTCATCGCGATCTCGTCGGCGAGGAGCTCCGCGCGGGCGTGGAAATCGTTCGCCACGACGGTGTTCCAGACCCGGGTGGTGGCGGCGAGAAAGGCCGGGAGCGATCCGGCGGCGATGACGTCGTCGAGCGCAGCACCGAGATACAGATTCCGCGTCATGACCTCGACCGGCCCCCGGCCGACGCCTCGCTCGTCCGAGCTGGTGGCGAGAGCCGACTGTGCGCTCGTCTCGGGCTCCGGGGCCGCCCCGCAAGCAATGAAGAGGACAAGGGAGGACAGCGCCATCACGTTCCGGATGACCATGTGTCACCTCCGCCGAGGAAGGACCTGGAGCCTCCGGCCCCAGTGGCCGCGGCACCATCGGACCATGGTCCTACGCGGTGGAGGTGACCTCCAGGGAAGTCGAGCCCTGGGCTGAGCTCCTCAAGCGGACGTTCCAGACCGACGTCCTCACCTGTCCCGCTGCGGGGGCACGCGCCGCGTCGTCGCCGTCATCCTCCGTTCCACCACTGCTCAGGCCATCCTCGAGCACCTGCGGCTCCCCTCCAGGCCCCTCCCCCTCGCTCCGGCCACCTCCCCTCCCCAGCTCGGCCTCTGGTGAGTGCCGTCCGACGTTCGAGACTCGCCCCGGCCCGACCACGGCCCCGGGACTGCTCTACCCTCGGTGCGCGCGTGGAGGTAGCCGAGGATGTCCAGCGTCCCGGAGCCGCGGCAGCGCCTTCTCGAGGGATCAATCCCCTCGATCCCTCACGAATTCTCCCGACCTGCGCGCTGACTCGGCGCCGGTCATGGTGACCGCGGCTGGTAGAGAAACCTTTCGGGGCGCACCCCGCCGTCCCCAGGGCCGAGGACCCAGGATTCGAGGCCCTCCGGAGTTCTCCGGTACGTCATGCCGTCGAGGTAGAGCGCGCCGGGCTCGGTCCGAACCAGATTGAAATCGACGGTCTTTTCCTTCGGCTCCCAGCCCCGCAGGTCGGGGCCGAAGTGCTTGAGCCGGATGGCCAGGGATTGCCCGGCCTCCACCAGCGTCACAATCTCGAGGAAGGTGACCCGGCCGTCGCGCATGCCCCGGTGGACGCTGGCCATGTTTCCGGCGAGCGGCGCGAGCCAGGCTTCTTCCGAGGTTCCACCGAGGCCGGTCCCCACCCAGGCGCCTTCCAGCCAGGCACCGGAACCGATGCGGGCAGGAGGAGGAGTGCTGCCGGGGGAGGCACGAACGACTGGCTCCCCCCGGGGCGGTCCGGCGACGACAGAGGTTGCTGGGCTTGCAACGCGGGACATTCGGACGTTCAACACGCTCGCAAAGAGCTGGATCCCCGCATCGCGTCGGATGACCCAGGCCTTCTCGAAGCGAACCTCGGTTGGGCTGATGGATTCGAGCGCCTGCGGACGAGGAGCGTCCTGGGACTCACGACCTCGAAGGGCGCTGTCGAAGAGCTTCGACCGCAGGACGAGCGATCCGGACTCCTCGGTCACGTAGGCAATGGCGTGGGTGGTGACCTCACCGCCGCGGACCCGACGAAAAACACCCACCATGCCTCCGCCCGAGGGTGGAAGCACGAAGGCATCGATCCGGTCGGTGGGGGTTCCTTCTCCGCGCCATTGGCCGGCGAGCCAGGCCATCTGGTCGATGCGGGCGGCAGGCGGCCCGGCAAGGACGGTTGCCGACAGCATGAAAAAGAAGGCGCCCGTGCATCGGCTCATGGGCAGTGATGATTCCCCGAAACGGGGCGCCCGACCACCCGTCCCAAAGTTGGCGTACAGCGATCGGCCGGCAATGAGTTCGGGCGCCGCGCGAGCCCGCGTCGTTCGGCCAGGCGATGCCTCGCCGTCGCCCTCCCGGGTTCTGGCTCATCGCCCTGTCGGGGGCACCAGCTTTCTCCGGTTCGCCGCCAGGCCGTAGAGCACTGAAGCGAGTGCCACGGTCGCCACCCAGAGGACGAGCGCCCCGACGAAGAGCAGGATGACCACGCAGCCGACGAGGCTGACCGCGGCGAGAACCGCCGGAATTCCCTTGAGCAGTCGCACCGCGGCAGCCATTGACATCACGTACGTCGCGATGAAGGACGATGTCGAAAGAGGCAAGAGTGAGCTGATCCCGAGCTGGTACCGGTAAGCCAGGCCGATCGCGACGACACAGAGCGCGCCCACCACCAGGAGCGCCCGGTGCGGAGCCTTCGTCTTCGGGTGGAGGGCGCCCGCCCAGAGCGGCAGATCCCCTGCCTGTGCCAGGGCATAGACGAGTCGGCTCGTGCCTGCGACGTACGCATTGAGCGGCAGGAAGGTGAGGACTCCACCGGCCAGGCCGATGATCGGGAGGGCCCTGGCGCCAAATGCCTTCCCTCCCATGAGCGCGAAGGGCGGCAACCCTGCCGACATCCCCGCGCCGTAGGCCCGCGTCCCGATGGTCACCACGGCGAGGGCGAGATAGAGGGCTGCCACCAGACCGACGCTGACGACGCTGGCTCGCATCAGGTCACGTTCCGGGTTCCGGAATTCCTCCGCCAGGGGGGTGATCGCCTCCCATCCCACGAAGGCCCAGAACAGCTGCGTGGCCGCAACGCCCACCGCCGACCATCCCATGGGCGCAAAAGGGGTGAATGCGTCCCAGCGCACGTCGCGAGCCGCAAAGACGAGTATCAGGATGACGAGCCCCAGCACGCCTGCCGTGACGAGCCCCTGAACCGCTCCGGCGATGCGCAGCCCCAGCAGATTGAGCGCGAAGGCAGCGACGACCATGCTCCCCCCGATGAGGAACACTCCCTCACGTCCCAGGCCAAGCGGAGCGGCGAGGTACGAGCCGGCGATCAACCCGGCGATGACGGTTCCGGTCGGCACCTGAGCGAGGAAGAGCCACCCCGCCATCGCCCCCCCACCGACGCCCGAACGCGCGCTCGATGTACACCGAGAATCCGCCGGCCACCGGTTCGCGCCTGGCAAGCGCGGCGAAGGTCAGCGCCAGCGGCAACGACAGCAGGCACAAGACCGCCCAGGCGACGATCGATGCCGGCCCCGCCGTTTCCGCCGCCACCGCGGGGAGGACCAGAATTCCGGTCCCCAGCACCGCGCCGGTGTACAGGGCCACCGCCGTCCGCAGACCAATGGTTCGTTCCAGCTGTACCTTCATTCGACGCGTCGGTCTTATCTGCTCGGGTCCTCGAGTCCAGCCTGGCTCCGAGATGGCACCGCGGTCGGACCCAGGGCCACTGGCCTCCGTCATGCGGTGAACGCCCCCGGGCGTCCGCGAGTTTGGGGCTTGCCGGGATCTCCGCGACCCACTCATTGGTACGGGTGGGTTGCCCCGGAGGCCGACGGGGGGGGGCACGGGTCAGCGTCCGCAGCCGTTCGTTTCACGGAGGGCGCGGGACGCCTCTCGAGCCGGACGACCGCTGGGCGGGCTCACGCCATCTCGAATCGAGGAGGGTCAGGCGATGGAAACCACCGGATTGATCGAGCGCTGCAGCGTGCTGCTTCCCGCGATTCGCGAGCGGAGAGAGGAGATCGAACGCGCTCGGCGCCTGCCGCGCGATCTGGTCGACCGGCTGTCGGAGACCGGGCTGTTCAGTCTGGAGCTGCCCCGCGTCCTGGGCGGGCAGGAGGGGAATTTCTCTGAGGGCCTGAGGGCCATCGAGACGCTGGCCACCGCCGACGGATCGACGGCCTGGTGCGCGGCGCTGGCGCTGTCCGTGGGGGGCGCCGTCGCCTTCATGAGCGAGGCCGGGGGCAAGGAGGTGTTCGCCGACCCGAACGCGCCCTCGGCCGGCATCTTCGCGCCGAGCGGAGCCGCCGTCCGCGTCGAGGGGGGTGTCCGCGTCAGCGGGCGCTGGCAGTTCGCCAGCGGCATCCACCACTCCAAGTGGGTCTTCGTGGGGTGCCTGGTGATGGTGGACGGGCAGCCGCACCTGACGCCCATGGGCCCGGAGATGCTCCATGCGTATCTGAAATCGAGCGAGGTGGAGATCCACGACACCTGGTTCGTGAGCGGGCTCTCCGGCACCGGCAGCAACGACATCAGCGCCAGGGACGTGTTCGTCCCCGAGCGCCGGGTCTTTCTGATCGGCGACCCGGCCCGGCAACGGCGCGAGCCCCTCTACCGGCTGCCGGTGGTCGGGGCGTTCGTCTCCCACGTGGCCGCGGTGAGCCTGGGCATCGCCCGGGGCGCGCTCGACGAGTGGGTCCAGCTGGCCCAGACCAAGGTGCCGACCTTCAGCACCGCGGCGATGGCCGACAAGCCGGTGGCCCAGGTCGAGCTGGCGCGTGTCGAGGCCGCCCTGGGAGCGGCGCGGTGCTTCTTCTACGAGGCGGTGGCCGACCTCTGGCGTGCAGTCCGCGACGGCGGGCAGCCCACGCCGCGGCAGATCGCGCTCCACCGGATCGCCGCCGCCTACGCCGCCGAGACCGGCGCTGCGGTGACCCGGACAGTCGACGTGCTGGCGGGAGGCAGCTCGATCTACAACCACTCGGCGCTCCAGCGGCACATGCGAGACGCCGAGGCGATCCTGCACCACTTCACCGTGGCCCCCTACGTGTGGGAGGACGCCGGTCGGGTCTTCATGGGCCGCCAGCCTACCGCGCCGATGTTCTGAGCCGGCGCGGGCGCGTTCTCTACCGGGACGATGCCGCACTGCCCGAGGCGGCCGCCGGTGCCTCGGGGGGCATTGTAGAGTTGCGCCAGTGGCGAGCGGAGGAGGTCGGACATGCATTTGAAGCTGCGAGTCGCTGCTTTAGCTCTGTTCCTTGGAACCGTGGCGCTCGGGCAAGGCCCTCCGACCCGGATGCCCAGCGCCAAGAACGAGGCGATCCCCGCACTCCGTGATGCTTCGGTCGTCATCCTCAGGCACGTCCGGGTTATCGATGGAACAGGAGCGCCTGCGAAGGAAGATCAAGCCCTGGTGATCCGAGGGGACAAGATTCTCGCGCTGGGAATCGATGGTGAGATCAAGGCACCAGAGAATGCGCGCACGCTCGACCTGACGGGGCGAAGCGTGGTCCCCGGCCTGGTCATGCTCCACGAGCATTTGTTTCTCGAGGAAGTATCAGGCGATCTCACTCACCCCGGACATGTCAGCTTCCCACGGCTGTACCTCGCACATGGGGTCACCACGATCAGAACGGCGGGGACCGACTTCCCCTATTTTGATTTGAATCTCAAACGACGTATCGGATCTGGTGTGGTCGCCGGTCCGGAGATTCACCTCACGAGCCCCTTCTTCTCCGGGCCGGAGGATCCATCCCTTGGCGCCAAGATCGTCCGCGATGCAGAGGACCTTAGAAGGGCCATGCGCTACTGGGCCGCGGAAGGTTTCACTTCGTTCAAAGCGTACCAGTGGATCTCCAAGGAGGCCCTAGCCGCCCTCATCGAGGAAGCCCACCGTCTGAAGCTCCCGGTCACGGCGCACCTACGGTCGGTGACGTGCCGCGAGGCTGCCGAGATGGGTATCGACAACCTCGAGCACGGCTTCGGTCCATGCATCAACAGGACTGCCGACGGGTTGGAGCCGGACCCCAATGGGCCCAGGAATCAACAGCTGATTCGCACCCTGGTGGAGCGGAAAGTGGTGTTGACGGCCACGCCGGTGAATATCTGGCAACCGCTATCACGCGTTGCGGGCGAGTTGCTCGATCCGTCTGCGCGTGATCGCTACGTCCGCGGGCTCGCGGCACGCAAGGCTCCCTCGGTGCCTGCACCCAAGCTCGGTGGACAGTTGCTCCTGGCCTTCGCTCGTGCTGGCGGCCGAATCGTGCTTGGCGCGGACCCCGGATGTTGCGGTGGCGCGGTCATCGCAGGCGTCGCGGACCACGAAGCGATTCGAAACATGGTGGCGATAGGCTTCCAGCCACTGGAAACCATTCGAATTGCAACTCTGGACGGCGCCGCCTTTCTCGGCATCCAGGAACGTACCGGAAGCATCGGGGTGGGCAAGGAGGCCGACTTGCTGATCGTCCGGGGTAACCCGGCGGAGCGGATCGAGGACATCGACAATGTCGAGATGGTTTTTACCAATGGGATCGCCTACGACCCGAAAACGCTGATCGCCAGGGCCAAGGGACAAGTTGGATGGGAGTGAGTCGCGGCGAATCCGGCCGTAGAGGTCGACGTTCTCTGTGAAGAACGGCTGGGCGCACGGCACTGGATCGGTTGCGACGACGGAGAGCGCGCCGCGACCAGGTTCTTCGTCCGACGGACGCCTGCGATTCAGAGGCGCCGGCACGCCCTGCACTGCCGGGCTTGAACCGCTAACCCCCGAGCCACAGTCCGGGCGGCCAGGCGAAGAATGGAAGTGCTCAGACACGCTCCCCACGAGGTCGTGGTTCCCGCTGCCCCAGGAGGCACCGCCCCGCCCCCGAGCACTTGCCGTCTAGACGCGTTTGGAGGCTGATTTGACGCCTGCACCGCTGAGCCTGGGGTGCCCGCAGCAGGGGCGCATCGTCGTCCTTCGAAAACATGAGTAGGGTTGGTCCGAGATGTCCGCCGAAGAGATCGTCGTCGCCTACCACGAGCGGACGAAGCACCACTTCCACCGCTTCGCCGCGTCGCTGGGCTACATGGACTGGGCCACGCAGCCGGATCCGTTCCGACGCTACGACGGCGCCGCCCTGGTTCGGCTCCCACTCCCGGAGTCGGGTCGGGAGCTGGCCTACTGGCAGCTCTACGTCGACCAGAGCGTGAAGCCGGCCCCGCTGGCCATCGACTCGATCTCGATCCTCTTTCGTTACGCTCTGTCCCTGACCGCATGGAAAAGCGCTCAGGGGACCCGGTGGTCTCTGCGCGCCAATCCGTCGAGCGGAAACCTGCACCCCACGGAGGGATACGCGGTCCTGCCGGCGATCGATGGCCTTCACGAGAGTCCCGGCGTCTACCACTACGCTCCGAGGGAACATGGCCTCGAACGTCGTGCAGAGGTTGCCCCAGCTGTCTGGACGGCGCTGACCCGCTCGCTTCCCGAGAGCTCCTTCCTGGTGGGCCTCACGTCCGTCTTCTGGCGGGAAGCCTGGAAGTACGGCGAGCGGGCGTTCCGATACTGCCAGCACGATGTCGGGCATGCGCTCGGGGCTCTGCGGTTCGCCGCGGCTGCCCTGGGATGGAAGCTCCGCCTCCTCGACCGCACGAGCGACTCGGCAGCCTCACGGCTGCTCGGCCTCGATCGTGATGCCGACTACCCCGGTGCCGAGCGAGAGCACCCGGAGCTCCTGGCCGTGGTCATGCCGCGCGCCCCGGCCGACCCACAGGAGCTGTCCCTGCCCGAGGTGGCTGTCCGTGAAGTGGCGGCCGCCCAATGGTACGGGACGGCAAACGTCTTGAGTCCCGATCACACTGTCGAGTGGCCAGTGATCGACGAGGTGGCGCGTGCCACATCGAATCCTGGGACCGCGTTCGAAGAGGATTCCTCCGGGTATCCCTCCGAGGGAGAGCTCTTCGAGTCACCCGTTCGCTCGGGGTCATTCGTGGCCGAGAGGGTGATCCTGGGGCGCAGGAGCGCGGTGAGCATGGACGGATCCACCGCGATCTCGGCGGTGACCTTCTTCCGGATGCTCGGCCGACTCGTACCCACGCGAGGTGAAAGGCAGATACCGTGGGATGCGATCCCATGGCGCCCCCGCATCCATCTGGGTCTCTTCGTGCACCGGGTGAACGGCCTGGCTCCGGGCCTCTACGCGCTCGTCCGTGATGCAGCAAAGCTGGACGAACTTCGAGCGATCATGGGCCCCGATTTCCTCTGGCAGCGCCCGGCCTCCTGTCCCCGCGGGCTCTCGCTGTACTTGCTCAAGGAAGGGGACTGCCGCGCTCTGGCTGCCAGCGTCTCCTGTGGTCAGGACATCGCCGGTGATGGGGCCTTCAGCCTGGGGATGATCGCCGACTACCTGGACAGCCTGCTCGCTCATGGGGCCGCGTTCTACCGAAACCTCTTCTGGGAAGCGGGGCTCGTCGGCCAAGTGCTGTACCTCGAAGCGGAGGAGGCAGGCATTCGCTCGACCGGAATTGGCTGCTACTTCGACGATCCGGTTCACGAGGTGTTTGGCATCAAGTCGCGCGACTGGCAGAGCCTCTATCACTTCACCGTCGGTGGACCCGTCGAGGACGTCCGGCTCACCACCTTGCCTCCCTACGCGTGGCAGCCTTGACTGGCGGATGGACCGATGCCTTGGAGGGAGACTCGATGGACGCCATGGCCTTCGTGCAGGAGCTGGAGACCTTCAAGACAGAGCGGCTCACGCCTATCGTCGGAGCGGGCCGGACATCGCTGGCAGACGGGGCGCCCGGCGACGCGAAGAAGATGCTGCAGGTTGCGCTGGCCAACGAGATCAGCGTCAGCGAGCTGGCCGCGGCGTGGATGCCGAGCACGACGGAGATCGAGGTGAAGCTCGCGTTCGCTCGACAGGCCGGAGATGAGGCCGGGCACTTTCAACTCGTCGCCGAACGCCTCTCGGCCCTCGGTTTCGACGTCGCCGGCTTCCGGACCCCGGGTGAAAGCCCGCTCTTTCAGTACCTGAAGGGCCTTTCCACCACGGTGGAGCGAATCGCCGCGGGGCTGTTCACGCTGGAGTCCATCGCCTATGCGGTCAACGAGAACTTCATGACCTTCTGTGACCGGCGCGGCGACGCCGAGACGGTCCGGATCTATCGCGAGTACATCCAGCCCGACGAGCGCGCACACCAGGAACTCGGCCATCGGCTGCTGGCCAAGTATGCGACCACGCCAGAGCTTCAGCACGCGGCGCGGAACGCAGTGGCCAAGGTTCTCGAGATCGCCGCCGCCGCCCGAACACAGGCCGCTCAGCGGATGGGCACCGCCTGCTTCCCCGGGTGCTGAGGAGGTGGTCCCTCCTCGGCTGGGAGCGCGCCGACGGAGCGCGGCTCGAAGATCTCTCTGGGCAGATACCCCAGCTCGATGGCCTTGAGCACCGCGCGTGTACGGTCGCGCGCTCCCAGCTTGGCCAGGATGCTCGAGGTGTGGTTCTTCACCGTCCCCTCGGCGAGGCGATGCGGTGGCTTCGCAGGTCGCGAGGGAGTGGAGACCGATCAGGTTCGGTTACACTTCGATCGAACCGAACTCCTTCGGGCCGGAGCACTGCGATGAGCGTTGCCAGGACACCGTTGAGGCCGCAGGTATTCACGCCAGCTGACACCGGCTTCGAGCAGCGCATTCGCGCCAGCTTCGCACGCCAGCGCGTCATGAACACGATCGGCGCAGAGCTGACTTCAGTATCGCCAGGCGAGGTCGTCATCGAGCTGCCGTTTCGAGAGGACCTTACGCAGCAACACGGGTACCTCCACGCGGCGATCATCACGGCCATCGTTGACAGCGCATGCGGCTACGCCGCACATACGCTGATGCCTGTGGACGCCGCCGTTTTGACGGCGGAGTACAAAGTCAACTTTCTCGCGCCCGCCGCTGGTCGCAGATTCTTCGCGTACGGGCGGGTGACAAAGCCTGGTCGGATGCTGACGGTCGCCACGGGTGACGTGGTCGCAGAAACCGAGGACGGGCCGAAAGCCATCGCAATCATGCTGGCGACAATGATGACGGTGACCGGTAGGGGGATTTCAGGCTGATGCGCCAAACTCTTCCGGCTGCGCCACACGCCCTGCACGGGCCCGGTCAGGGCTGGTTCCTCAACCTCCATACCTTCACGAACTACGTCAAGGTGGCTTTCTTCCGAGGCACATCGCTGCGTCCTGTCCCCCCGGCGAGTCCAAGCACAAGGAAGTGCGCTACCTCGACATCCACGAGGATGACCAGCTCGACGAGACGCAGTTGGCGACGTGGCTCCAGCAGGCGGCCGCCTTGCCCGGCTGGGCCTGGTAGCGCCGGCAGGGCTCCCCGCCGAAGGGGCCGTCGGGGAGCGCGGCACACGGTTGCTCCTTGGTTGCTTGGACTGGCGCTTCGAGTTTGACTATGAGGACCCGACCACCCTCTCGCGCGGCCCGCGCGCGTCGGCGGCCCCCGCTCGAAGGCGCCTTGGAGGAGACGGACATGAACGACCCACTCACAGGCCACGCGCCCGCCGGGGCGCCGGCGTGGCTGCCGCACGGCGTGTCTCTGCTGCGCGAGCCGACGCTCAACAAGGGCATGGCATTCACGGAGGCCGAGCGTGATGCGCTGGGACTGCGCGGTCTCCTCCCTCCGAGCGTGCTGTCGCAGGAGCAACAGGAGGCGCGGGTGCTCGAGAACTTCCGCCGCAAGGCGTCGGACCTCGAGAAGTACATCGACCTGAACGCCCTGCACGACCGCAACGAGGCGCTCTTCTTTCGCACCCTCGTCGACCACCCGGACGAGATGCTGCCGATCATCTACACGCCGACGGTCGGCCTCGCCTGCCAGCAGTTCGGCCACATCTTCCAGCGGCCCAGGGGGCTCTTCATCGGCTCCAACGATCGCGGGCGCATCGCCAAGGTGCTGGCCAACTGGCCCTATCACGATGTGCGGATCATCGTCGTCACCGACGGTGAGCGGATCCTCGGCCTGGGCGACCTCGGCGCCAATGGCATGGGGATCCCCGTCGGCAAGCTCGCGCTCTACACGGCCGCGGCCGGCATCCATCCAACGCATTGCCTCCCGGTGATGCTCGACGTCGGCACCAACAACGAGGCGCTGCGCAGCGATCCGCTCTACGTCGGGCTGCAGCAGCCGCGGCTGACCGGGGCACCTTACGACGAGCTGGTCGAGGAATTCATCGCTGCCACGCAGGAGGTCTTCCCGGGCGTCCTGGTCCAGTTCGAAGACTTCGCCAACCACAGCGCGTTCCGCTTGCTCGCGAAGTACTCCGACCGCATCTGCACGTTCAACGACGACATCCAGGGCACGGCCGCCGTCGCGCTCGCGGGCATCATCTCGGCGCTGCGCGTCACCGGGGGCACGCTTGCGGCCCAGAGGCTCCTCTTCTGCGGCGCGGGCGAAGCCGCAACCGGCATCGCCGATTTGGTCGTCGACGCCATGGCCGCCACCGGTGTGCCGGGGCCCACCGCGCGCGGCTGCTGCTGGCTCACTGACACGCAGGGGCTCGTCGTGAAAGGCCGCGCCAACCTCGCGGAGCACAAGCGTCCATACGCCCACGAGCACGCGCCGACCCCCGATTTCCTCGGGGCGGTCAGAGCGCTGGAGCCGACGGTCATCATCGGCGTGGCCGCCACCTGCGGAACGTTCACCCGCGAGGTCGTCGCGGAGATGGGGCGACTCAACAAGCGACCCATCGTCTTCGCGCTTTCGAATCCCACGTCGAAATCCGAATGCACGGCAGAGCAGGCCTATCAATGGAGCGACGGGCGGGCGCTGTTCGCCTCCGGCAGCCCGTTCGACCCCGTCACCCATGGGGTCAGGACCTTCGTCCCGCGACAGGGCAACAACGCGTACATCTTCCCGGGAGTGGGCCTGGGCGCCATCGCCAGCCGCGCGCGGCGGATCACCACGTCGATGTTTCTCGCCGCCGCGAAGACGCTCGCCGCTCAGGTCGGCGAAGCCGATCTCGCGCAGGGCAGCCTCTATCCGCCGCTCGAAAACATCCGCGAGGTGTCTGCGCGGATCGCCGCCGCCGTCGCCGATGTCGCGTTCCGGAGCGATCTCGCCGGAATCGTCCGGCCGGCCGATCTGCTCGCGTACGTCCGCGGGCAAATGTACGACCCCCATTACGACACGTACGTCTCGGGGTAGCGCACCGACCTGAGCGCGCCCCCCGCGCCGGAACGGATCACCGGGCATGTCGGTCGGGCTATCGCCAGTACCCCCCGATGGGGGTGCGCGCCCCGCCCGCTGGGTCTGCGGAGCCGCCGGAGCTTCCTTCTGCGGCTCCCCTCCCCGTCGATCGGGGCCGGAGCGGGTTGCTCCATCCGAGCGCGCCGGTCGTCCTCACACCCTTCCCGAAACACTCGGTTGTTCTTCCTGGACTCTTCGCGGTGCGGGCGTGCTTGACTGGGCGTGTCCCCGGGAGGACCGAATGAAGAAGACATTGCTGCTCGCCCTCGCACTCGCCGCCCCGCCCGCGCTCGCCCAGACCCGCCTCTCCATCGCCACCGGAGGCACCGGCGGCGTCTACTACCCCCTGGGCGGCGGCCTCGCCAACATGCTCACGAAGTCGCTCAATGGCGTCGAGGCCACCGCCGAGGTGACGAGCGCCTCGGTGGACAACGTGAAGCTCGTCGGTAGCGGCCGGGCCGACATCGCCTTCGTCCTCGGCGACACCGCCGCCGACGGCTACAACGGCGTCGACAAGTTCAAGCAGAAGGAGCCCATCCGCGCCATCGCCGTGCTCTACGCCAACAAGGGCCAGTGGGTCACCATCGAGGGCACCGGCATCGAGAAGATGCAGGACCTGAAGGGCCGCCGCATCGCCACCGGCGCGCCGGGCAGCGGCACGGAGGTCATCGCCATCCGCATCCTCGAGGCGTTTGGCATCGACCCGGCGAAGGACGTGAAGCGCGAGAAGCTGTCCGTGGCGGAGTCGGTCAGCGCCATCAAGGACCGGAAGATCGACGCCTTCTTCTGGTCGGGCGGGGTGCCCACCGCGGCGCTCACGGACCTGGCCGCCACCCCGGGGCAAAGGATGAAGCTCATCGACCACGCCGACGCGATCCCGGCGCTGGTGAAGAAGTACGGTCCGCTGTACGTGAAGGGCTCCATCCCGGCGAAGTCCTATCCAGGCCAGGAGAAGCCGGCCACCACGGTGGACGTCTGGAATCTCCTCATCGTGAACGCCAAGATGGACGAGAAGCTCGTGCACGACGTGGTGAAGGCCACCTTCGAGCACAAGGCCGATCTGCAGGCCGTCCACTCCGAGGCGGCGAACCTGGATCTGGCCAAGCAGTACGAGGTGGGCTCGCCCATCCCCTGGCATCCGGGCGCGCAGCGGTACTTCGAGGAGAAGGGGCTCAAGCCCAAGTAGCCCATGTCGCCGCGGAGCCGCACGCTCGCGCTCGTTGCCCTCCTCGTCGCGGCAGCGGGCCCCGTCTCGGCGGCGCCACCCCGCACGGCGCGCGGGGCGGAGCGCGAGCTCCTCGTCGAGAACCCCGAGCGCGGCACGGTCCTCCGTGTCCGGCTCCAGCCGGGCGAAATCTTCTCCGTCGTGTACCACCACTCCATCTACGACCAGCCGGTCACGGAGGACTTCGTGCTCGACGAGGACGGGCGCATCGTGCTCCGGGCGGTGACGAGCCCGAGCGCGGCCGTGCGAGAGTACTTCGGCATCACCTCCGCGGGCGAGCGGCACGCCATGGCGCGCACCATGACCGAGATCGTCTTCCGCATCGCCACCGGGACGGCGCAACGTCTCCGCGCCGGCGGCGTGGAGCGTTCCTTCCTCGAGCTCGGCGAGCACGGCGACCGGCTCGTCCTGCGGGCCCATCCACCATGACCACCTCGACCTCCGGCGAGCCCGTCCCGCAGGACGTCGTCGTCGGTGAGGAGGCCAGGAAGAAGGCCGAGGAGTTCGTGGAGCAGGAGGAGGGCGCGGTCCGCCGCTTCACCGGCAGGACCGAGGTCCTCGTGGCGGTGGTGGCGATCGCCATGTCGCTCTACCACCTGTACGCCGCCTACGCGATCATCCCCGCCCACATCCTGCGCGCCACCCACCTCGGGTTCGTGCTTTTCCTCCTCTACTTGCTCTTCCCCGCCGTGCGCTCGCAGCGGGACCGCATCCGCTGGCACGACGTGGTGCTGGCGCTGCTCGGCGTCGCCACCATCGCCTATCTGCTCTTCGACTTCGACGAGTTCATCGAGCGGGCGGTCGAGCCCACCCGGCTCGACCTCGTCTTCGGCGTGATCCTCATCCTGCTCGTGCTGGAGGGCGTCCGCCGCACCTCGGGGCTCATCCTGGCCGGGGTGGTGACGGCCTTCATCGTTTACGCCTTTGCCGGCCCGTGGATCCCCGCGCCATTCACGCACCGTGGATACGACGTGGAGCGCCTCGTGGGGCAGCTCTACATGACGCTGGAGGGCATCTTCGGCACGGCCCTCGACGTGTCGGCCACGTTCATCATTCTCTTCACCATCTACGGCGCGGTCCTCGCCTACTCCGGCGCGGGCGAGTTCTTCATCGACTTCTCGCTCGCGGTGACGGGCGGCAAGCGCGCCGCCGCCGGCCGGACCATCGTGCTCTCCTCGTTCCTGCTTGGCGGCCCCTCGGGCAGCGGCGTCGCCACCACCGTCACCATCGGCTCGGTGGCCTGGCCCATGCTGGCCAAGGCGGGCTATCCCCAGAATGCCGCGGGCGGCCTGCTCGCCGCGGGCGGCTTGGGCGCCATCATCTCGCCCCCGGTGCTGGGCGCGGCCGCCTTCCTCATCGCCGAGTTCCTGAAGATCTCGTACCTCGACGTGATCTTCATGGCCACCATCCCCACCTGCCTCTACTACCTGGGCCTCTTCCTCATGGTGGAGCTCGACGCGCGACGGCTCGGCGTCAAGGACGTCGACCTCAGGCCGAAGCAGGGCCTTTGGCCCATGATCAAGCAGCGTGGGTTCCACTTCACCTCGCTCATCGCCATCGTCGCCTTCATGCTCTGGGGCTTCAGCCCCAACATCGCGGTGTTCTGGGCCATCCTCCTCGCCGCCGCGCTCTCCTTCCTGCGCAAGGAGACGGCGCTCCGCTTCTGGCCGAGCGGCGTCCCGCTCCACAGGACGCGCATGGCCACGGCGCTCCAGGCAGGCTCGGTCGGCGTGCTGGCGGTGGCGGCCACCTGCGCCGCGGCCGGCATCATCGTGGGGGTCGTGACGCTCACCGGCCTGGGGCTCAAGTTCAGCGCCATCGTCATCCAGTTCGCGCACGGCAACCTGCTCCTCACGGCCATCTTCACGGCGCTCGTGGTCTGGGTGGTGGGCCTCGCCGTGCCGGTGACTGCGAGCTACATCATCTGTGCCGTGATCGCGGCGCCGGCGCTCACCAAGCTGGGCGTCCCCGACTTCGCCGCGCACATGTTCATCTTCTACTACGCGGTGCTCTCCGAGGTGTCGCCGCCCACCGCGCTCTCGCCCTTCGCGGCGGCCGCCATCACCGGCGGCGATCCCTACAGGACGACGTTGCAGGCCTGGAAGTACACCCTGCCCGCCTTCCTCGTGCCCTTCTGCTTCGTGCTGGATCCCTCCGGCGTGGGACTCCTCCTCAAGGGCAACTGGCTCGACATCGCCCACGTCACCGTCACCGCGGCCATCGGCATCGCCGCGCTCGCCTGCGGCGTGCAGGGGTGGATGCTCGTGCGCGCGGGGCGGATCGAGCGCGTCCTGTTCATCCTCGCGGGGCTCCTGCTCGTCTACCCGACGCGCGCGGCGGACGTCGCCGGCATCGCCCTCGTCCTCGTGGCGGTCGGCATCCAGTGGTGGAAGCGGCGCCTGCCCCCGGCCACTCCCGCCCCCGGGTGAGGGCGAGCCACTCGCTCACAGCGGAGACCGGCTGGGTTGATCGCGAGGATCGCGCCGGCATCGCGGCCGAGGCCTAGGAGCGAGGAGGGCGCGGGGCTCGGGTCCCGTAACCGACGAGCGACGACGGGATCGGCCGCGAGGGCAAGCGAGGACCGATCAACCCAGTCGGTTTCCGCTGTCAGCCCCGCAGCTCCGGCATGGCGAACTTCAGGGCCGCGAGGTCCGCGAGCAGTGCGTCGCGCTGCGCGGGCGCGAGGTCCGCGAGGGGCGGACGGACGGGGAGCCATCCCGGGTCCGCGGCGTGGTGCGCCACCACGGCCTTGAGACCGGGGATGAGGGGCACCTTCTCCACCGCGCCGCGCACGGCGTTCAGCTCGGTCTGCAGTCGCTCCGCCTCCGACGACCTCCACTCCCGGTAGAGGCGATCAATGGCGCCGGCGTTCACGTTGGCCGTGGCCGAGATGCACCCGGCGCCGCCCTCTCGCATGCCGGCGAGGAGGAACTGCTCGCTCCCCACGAAGACGTCGAAGCCGGCCCCGGCGAACGAATCGAGCATGGTCTTCGTGTTCCCGAAGTCGCCCGAGCTGTCCTTCATGCCCACCACGGTGCGCGGGTGGGCGCGGAGGAGGCGCTCCACGAGCTTCGCGGAGAAGCCCACCTGCGCCACCGGCGGGAAATGGTAGAGGTACAGCCTCAGTCGATCGTCGCCCACCCGATCGATCACCTCGGCGAAGAAGCGGAAGAGCCCATCCTCGCCGACGGCCTTGTAATAGAAGGGCGGGAGCATGAGGACCCCGGCGCAGCCGCGGCGCACTGCCTGCGCCGTGAGCCGCACCGCGTCGGTGAGCGAGCAGGCCCCCGTGCCGGGGAGGAGGCGATCCGCCGGGACGCCGTCCTCCAGGATGGCGTCGAGCAGGCTCTCGCGCTCGTCCACCGAGAGCGAGTTCGCCTCGCTGGTCGTGCCGAAGGGCGCCAGCGCCGTGCACCCGTGCGCGAGGAGCCAGCGGCAATGCCGCGCCAGCCGCCGGGGGTCCGGCGAGAGGTCGGCCTGGAAGGGCGTCAACACCGGGGCGAGGACGCCGCGAAGGCGCCGCGCGTCGGTGCGGCTGGAAGTCGTCTCGCTCAAATGACTCCGTCCCTCCGCAAGGCCTCGATCTCCGCCTCCCCCATGCCCAGGACGTCCCCCAGCACCTCGCGCGTGTGCTCGCCGAGGAGCGGCGGCGTGCCGTGGCGCACCGGGGTCCGGGAGAGGCGGATGGGCGAGGCTACCACCGGCACCCTCCCGGCGAGCGGGTGCGGCACCTCGACACGGAGCCCCCGGGCCCGGACGTGCGGATCCTCGAACACCTGCGCGAGGTCGTTGATGGGCCCGCAGGGCACGCCCGCCTCCTCGAGCGCGCCGACCCACTCCCGCGTGGGCCGCTCGGCGAGGAGCGCCTGGAGGATGGGGACGAGCGCCGCGCGGTTCTCGACGCGCGCGGCGTTGGTGGCAAAGCGCGGGTCGGCCGCGAGCTCGGGCCGCCCCGCCACCTCGCACAGGCGTGCGAACTGGCTGTCGTTCCCCACCGCCACGACCAAGCGCCCATCCCGCGTGGCGAAGGCCTGGTACGGCACGATGCTGGCGTGCGCGTTCCCGAGCCGAGCCGGCGCGCGACCGGTGACGAGGTAGCTCTCGGCCAGGTTCGCGAGCGTCGCCACCTGAACGTCGAGGAGCGCGAGGTCCACGCGCTGCCCCTCGCCGCTCCGCTCGCGGTGGGCCAGCGCCGCCAGCACCGCCGTCGCCGCGTACATGCCGGTGAGGATGTCCGTCATGGCCACGCCGGCCTTCATGGGCTCGCCGTCCGGCTCGCCCGTCACGCTCATGAGGCCGCCCACGGCCTGCACCACGAAGTCGTAGCCGGGCCGGTCCTTGTACGGGCCCGACTGCCCGAAGCCAGTGATGGAGCAGTACACGAGCCGCGGGTTCAGCGCAGAGAGGTCCTCCCATCCGAGCCCGAGGCGCGAGAGCGAGCCGACCTTGAAGTTCTCGAGGAGCACGTCCGACCGCTCAGCCAGGCGGCGGACGATGGCCTGGCCCTCGGGCCTGGCGAGGTCCACGGTGACGGACTTCTTGCCGCGGTTGGCGCAGGCGAAGTAGGCGGACTCGCGCGTCTCGGCGCCGTCCGGGGTGGCGAGCCAGGGAGGGCCCCAGCTCCGCGACTCGTCCCCCGCCCCCGGCCGCTCGATCTTCACCACCTCGGCGCCGAGGTCGGCGAGGAGCTGGCTCGCCCAGGGTCCGGCGAGGACCCTGGAGAGGTCGAGGACGCGAACATGGGAGAGCGCGCCGCTTCGCATCCTGCGATCATACCGGCGATGATGCCCCGGGGGTGAAGAGCGACGTTCGGGCGCGGAGGAGCTCGGCTCGGACGTCGACACTGGGATCAGGATTCGGTTCTCACCGCGGTCGACGGCTGGCAGGCTTCTGTCCCCCTCTGGAGGAGCATCCAATGCGAACGCTCATTGTCGTCACCTCGCTCGTCGCAGCCATCCCCGTGCTGGCACAGGACGCCGGCACCGGCCCGTCCGGTCAGAAGCCTGGCCCGCCGCACCCGGCCCCGGCGCTGACTGAGGCGTTCAAGGGAGCGGCCGGCACCTGGAGCTGCACCGGGTCCATGGACAACCCGCAGTCGCCGGGCACGCCGGTCAAGACAAAGAGCGAGGTGCGCTTCACGCCGATCGTGGAGGGCTTCGCCTACTCCGGCGTCTTCCGGATCGAGAAGAACGCCGCGTTCCCCAAGGGCGTGAAGATGACGATCAACTGGGGCTACGACCAGGCGCGCCAGAAGCTGGTCGAGGTCGGTTTCGACAGCGTGGGCAGCTACTGGCAGGGGACCTCGGACGGTGAGAAGGACGGCACGACGGTCTGGGCCGAGGAGGGCTCGATGATGGGTCAGCCGATGAAGAGCCGGACAACGGTCACCCGGAAGAGCCCGAAGGAGTTCACTGTGCTCACCGAGGTGGAGAACAAGGGCGCCTGGCAGAAGATGGGCGAGGACCACTGCCGGAAGAAGTAGCTCGTCCATCTCCACGCTCCTGCCGGGCCGCCCGCAGACGCACCGATCCGCAGGGGAGCGAAGTGACCGCTCGCATCCTCGTGGGTGACTCCCTCGTCTACACCGTGGCCAGGACCTACCCAGAAGGCACGGGCTCGGGAGTTCGCGGTGCGGTCGGCGCTGGGGGCCTCACGGGCGCAGCGCATCGCTCACCTCACGATCCGACGTACCTCATGATCGGCACTGATTCTTCGTGGGTTGTGCCACAATCCTCGCGTGGGCACGGGCCCCCGGTTTGTTCGTCAGCTACCGCGCAGAGGATTCGCTGCCCGTTGCGACGACATTGGCGCGAGAACTCGAACGGACGTTGTCAGGAACCGCCAGGTGAGTCTGTGACCCACGTCATCATCGTCGCCGCGATCCTCGGTCTCGGGCCACTCGCAGCAGACCCGGCGCTGGCGCAGCAAGTGCCGGCGGCGATCGTGGCCGATCCGCTGGCGGACAAGGAGTTCCCGGCCGCGCTGGCTGTTGTCAGTTTCTCGAGCCACGGCGTCGATCTGGACGCGACGCTTTATCTGGCCAGCGGCCGCGGCCCGCACGGAGCAGTCGTCCTGCTCCACGGCCTGCCCGGCTACGAGGTGAACGGCGATCTCGCACAGGCGATACGCCGCGCGGGCTGGAACGTGCTCCTGTTCCACTATCGCGGGATGTGGGGCGCGGGCGGCGCGTTCTCGTTCTCATCGGCGATCGAGGACACGGCGGAGGCCGTTCGCTTCCTCCGCGACGCGGCCACCGCCACGAAGTACCGCATCGACCCGCGCCGCGTGATTCTGATCGGCCACAGCTTCGGAGGGTTCCTCGCGGGGTACGAGGGCAGCCGGAACCCGGATCTCGCCGGGATCGCGATGATCTCCGCGGTGAACCTCGGCAGGCTGAACGCCGACCCGAGAGAACGGGAGATCCGGTTGAAGCGGTGGAGCACGCAGCTGCACCCGGTCCGCGGCGTCACAGCGTCGGAACTGTTCGCCGAGGCCGCGCGGCATGGGACCGGTTGGGATTACGTGCGCTGGACCGGCGCCCTGCGCGGCCGTGCGCTGCTGATCGTGATAGCGGACGATCAGAACCGCACGGATATGGACGCCCTGGCGGCGGCGTTGCGGAAGAACGGCTCCGCTGCGCTCCAGCACGCAGCCGTGGAGACCGACCACAACTTCTCCGATCGCCGGATCGCGCTGCAGACGATCGTCCTCGGGTGGCTGGAGAGCCTGCCGAGCAACGCGAGAGGGGCGAAGAACTGAACGTGCCGCTGGGGGTCAGCGGATCAAGCCAAGCGTGGCGAGGCCGTGGTTTACGCAATCTTCAGCACGTCAGCGATGGACCCTGATGGTCTGAGGGCTGCTCTGGCCGTCGAGGAGAACGCTCTCGCTCTCCACCGCAGAGACCTGCCAGAGCGACCCCACCGACACCCTCGTCGATTCCGTCGGGGCGCCCTCTGGGTGCGCACTGAAGGCCCGAACGCACTTGAGCCAGTTCCCGGCGTGCAGGTCCGACAGCGTGAGCTTCATCGGGGCAGCCTACATCCGGCAGCCCGGCGATCGTAGAGGGGGCAGGGATGGACGTTCTCACCACCCGCCGGCATTCCCACACAGAGGAATCGGCGCGCGCTTTCTTACGCAACTCCCCGCGCTTGGCAGCTGCCCTCCTCGCCAGAACTTTTTCGCCCAAGCGCAAGACCCTTGGCTCTTCGTCGCGCCGATTCCTTGGAGCGGGATTTGGGCAGAGAAAGCTGAAGGAGCGTACCGTGAAGGAAGTCCGCGGCACCTCCGCCTCGGCCGGAAGGCCCGACATGAAGACCCTCCCTGAAGGCTCGCGAGTGGTGCGCTGCATGCGCTGCCGCGATCCCATCAACCAACCCATCGGCGTCGACGGTCAGAGCGCGACCCACTGCGCTCGGTGCGCGCCGACGCCCGCCAGCCGTGAGAATCGCATCGATCGAATTCGCGCCGCCGCACTGGCTGCGCAGGCCGCGCGAATGCGGGCTCCGCTTCCCTTGCCGAATCGCTCAGGCCGACGGCACGTCTGAGCCTCGGAGGAAATCGGGGCGCATGATCTCTCGAAGGGCGTCCAGCTTTGCGGCATCGCGGGCAAGCGCGTAGAGCCCCGGAGCCAGGCCGTTCACGCGGTGCACGAAGAGGCCCAGTCGAGCCCACCTTCCTTCAGCGTCCCCCGTTGCCCGCGACAAGTCGCGGCACAAGGCAAACAGACGCGGGAGACGCCTCCCAGCCCCTTCGCACCGTGCGTCCGCCTTCGCCCAACGCCTGTTTGCCCGAGGGTACTTGCCCGGCTAGCACCTAGAGTCCTGACCTGTCGTACTCACCAGCTACGGTGGACCTCGCTGGCTGAGTGTCCCGCTGCATCTCGCCCCGGGAGAGCAGGACCCGCAGCCCCGGCCGAATGGAACGGGACACGATGATCAGGACACGCGAAGAGATACAGACACTCACCATCGAAGAGACCCAGGCGCTGGCCGTCCGAGAGCGCCTCATCGAGTACGGCAGCCGCAGGGGGCAGCTGGGTGCGGCCGTCCTCCCCTTCACGCGCGAGCCGGACGGCAACCTCCTCATCTTCTTTCCCCAGGACCGCGCCCGGATCCGGGTCCAGCCGCCCGGCATCGGTGCCGCCTCAGGCGTGGTCCTGACCGCGGTAGTTGTTGTCGGCCGGCCGGTCCAGATGGAGATCTCGACTATCCCGGTGAGGTGGGACGCCTCACGGGGCGACTGGGTGCCCTACGCCGCCGCCGCGACGGGCGACGTGGTCGCGGTGGTGTGGGAGAAGATCGAGACGCTCGCCACCAGGTCAGGCTGGTCCATGCCTCCGCCCCGCACGTAGCTCCGGCGGCGCCACACCCGTACTACCTGCTCCCGGGCTCGCCACCCGATCTCGGGCCCAACGTGAGCGTGCGAGGGGGACGTCCGCCAAGGACACCGGAAGCCCACGATGGCGAATCACGGGCTCGCGGAACTGCGGTTGGTCGCCCACGAAATTGGAGGAGATCGCTCCTGCCAAGGTGTGCGTACCGACTGCTCTACCTCCGCAGCGGCGAGCAGCCACGCCGGGCCCTCCTGGTACCGTCACTCTCCCCTTCCCGGCTGAAACGACACGCCCCGCCTTGGTCTCCGGCGCAAGAACCCGGTTTGTTCTTCCTTGGACGGCAGGTAGCCAAGATCCTCGCCCAGCTCGGGGCTCGCACCCGCGCGCAGGCAGTGGCGATGCTGGTGCGCTGAAGGATGGCCCGTCCGGGCCATTCGCGGCTTTCGCGGCCCTGCTATCGGGAAACCCAGGGAGGTTTCCATGATCGTTCTCGATCGCGTTGCCAAGGAGTCCGTCATGAAGGCGCTGCTCTGCACCCGGCTCGGTCCGCCCGAGTCTCTCGT